>Ga0078972_1002412_pt1 | contig 61946 bp, 45 predicted proteins | sample YelNatPaOPGAMG01_FD_67568 | JGI IMG/M metagenome (GOLD analysis project Ga0078972, IMG submission 67568) | Hot spring thermophilic microbial communities from Obsidian Pool, Yellowstone National Park, USA - OP-RAMG-01 (SPADES assembly) (version 2) | ecosystem: Environmental > Aquatic > Thermal... | reverse complement strand
GGGGGGGGAGGAGGTGGGTTTCGAAGTTTAACTGGAGTTTTTAGTGCGAATGGAGGAGGTGGTGGTGGAGGGGGGGGTGGGGGTTGTGGTGGGGGGGGCGGCGGCGGGGGAAAAGGGGGAGGAGGAGCCTTTGCTATATATCTTTTTGGAGGTTCTGCTACTGTTATGGAAAGCAGATTAAATCCTGGAGCAGGTGGTAATGGAGGAAATGGCTCTATCGGAGGTATTGGTGGAATTGGAGGCAATGGTGGTGGAGGTGGGGGAAGAAGCTGCGATGGGTTGTGCTCTGGTAATGGTGGAATAGGTGGAAAAGGTGGGAATGGTGGAAAAGGTGGTAACGGTGGTGGTGGGGGTGGCGGTCCATCAATAGGTATTCTTATTGCCGGTGGAGGGATTCTTGAAAACAAAATAGATGCATATATTTCTAATAATTTTATTTTAGGAATTCCTGGTTTGGGGGGAATTGGTTCGGCAGTGGGTAACGGAGGGAGCGGAGGAGTAGCAAGCGAAATTTATGAACTTCCATGAATTAAATATTCAATTTTTCCCCAGAAGCGTAGCCATTCTTCAAGTTCACTCAGACGAAAACTTTCACGAGGAGAAAGATTCTTTTCTTTTTTTAATTCCTTAACGATTTCACTTAATTCGTTTTTATTATTTCCTGCAACAGCTTCTTGCTCACCTAAAAGGAGTAAGATTTCATTTCGAGGCACAGGGGAATTTGTGTTTTGGGTATTCGAAAGTGCTTTTTTTAAATAAAATTTTCCAACTTCATCACACCCCTGGATTAGTAGAATTCTGCCTAATAGATAATCGAAGAGCGGTTCCTGAGGGAATTTGTTTTTCCCTTCCAGAAGCAGGGTGGCTTTTATGGGACATTCATTTTGTTTTTCCCACCTTCTGCACAGGAGATATTTTTTAAGAATCTTTTCAGCTTCTCCACCTGTTTTTATCGCCCATATTTTGATTGAAAGAAGCCTTCTTAAATTGTCATCAAGAGTTTCTGTAAGTGCTTTTTCATAATTCATAATTGCGAGATTTAAATTTCCCTCAGCCCACTCGGCATCACCTGAAGTTGAATAGAAATCAACTGGAGAAGATTTTTTTATTATGGCATTTTTAAGGAGATTTTTGATTGGTTCAGTGTTTTTTCGACATGAGGAGGATAAGAATCTTAATTTTTCAAGATAATGTGAAGGATTTTCCGGGTCAATTTTTATCATTTTTTCGTAAGTACTGATTGCCCTGTCAAAATCATATTCCTGAATTTCATAAGTGAGTTCTTCTTCAAGGCTGGCAATTGCATGAGGGCATCTTCTTTTAAATATGGCGGGTGTCGAAAATATTTTTTTTGATTCGGTTTCAAAAGATGGGGGGATTTCTATTGTAGAAAGAAATTTAATCCAGGAAAGCATTGCTTCTTTTTCGGATACCCCTGTTGCTTCCTTGAAACTGCTTCCATTATACCATTTTGAAAGTGCCTTTGTTCCCCATTTTTCACGAACAAACCTTACAAAAGAACCTGATGCAGTATAGCCAAGTCCTTTATTGAATCCAAAAAAACTTAACCCTCCAAAAGGGTTCCATCCTTCAAGAAGTTTTACTTTCATTGCAGACGCAGTGAGTTCATGGGGAGTTCCCTGCCATGCTTCCCAGTCTGCTGCGACAGCGGTTCCTTCAAGCAAAATGGGGTCGGGTAAAAGTCCGTAAAATTTTCCGGGAATTTTAAGAAAATTACCTGACCATTTTCCAGCAAAAATATGGGCGAGTTCATGTTTAAGGACAGGATGGGGATAGGGTGAATAAATGGTGTAAATTTCTCTTAGCCATGGTTTTGTAACGCTGGTTGGTCCAGTTCCTGTGTATTTTTTCATCTGCATGGCTGATTCAAAAAAATAGATTTTTGTTTCCTCTAAAATTCTTTCACCAAAAAATTCCTCGAGTTGTAACAGGCGAAAAGCAATTTCGCGTTTTGTTTTTAGTATTTTGGAAGAAGATAAATCTGGAGGAAAATATGCAATAACATTTTGTATCTTTATAGCCTGGGGGAGTTTTTTACGAATCGTTTCCCTGGAGCCTGAAATCCCGACTTCCTTTTGGATTTTTATAGTTGCAAGCAATAAAATAAAAGAAATGGTAATTATGAACCATCCTCGAGAACTTGTGATTATCTTCTTTAGGGAAAATGTTTTTTCAACTTTGTTAAAGCCTGTAAAAGTAATAAGGAAAACCAAAAATGCTTTTGTCAGGGCAATAATTCTATATAGCGCAAGCTTTAAGTCTGCACGAACAGCTTCGTCCCAAAGAGGTCCTGCAAAATATCCTAAAACAGGGTCATAAACATCTAATTTTGGGGTAAAATAAAGGTTCAATAAATCAAGTGAAACCAGAGACAGAATAAATATAACAAATAAACAGTAAGCAAATGCTTTTTTGCGAATCGTAACACCAATTGAAAAAGCATAAATACTCGAAGTAACAGATGCTCCAAGAGGGCACAGTAGAAAAAAAAGTAACCCATCCAGAGGATCGCATGGTCCTCGAAGAAGAGAGCCAGAAAAAATGATTGCTAATGAACAACCTGTTAGTATCACGACAAACAGGAAGATTTTTTTTAGAATTGCCTTGATACCTTTTTCTGTTTCTTTCCATTTAAAAGTTAAATGAATAGTTCCAATTCCGGATAAAATAGACAAAACTGGCGTTAATATAAGTGAAGATTCATATCCTAAATCTCCGGTAATAGGATGCAAAAGGCAACATAGAGAAGCAATTATTGTTATTCCAATACAAACCCGGCAGGAATAAAAGATAGAAAACATGCGGTATCAGGCAGCAGGCTGATCCATTGGCGGCTGGCTTGGTTTTGATGGTGGTGTTTCAATCTCCTGAAATTGTTTTGGTGGAACAAAGGCTATTTCTATTACTTCATCAGCGGTTTGGATAAAGTGAAATTTTAAATCCTGTTTTATCTCATTTGGAATTTCGACGAGGTCCTTTTCGTTTCTCTTCGGGAGTATTATTTCTTTTATTCCAGCTCTGTGGGCTGCCAGAACCTTTTCTTTGATTCCACCAACCTGTAAAACCATTCCACGGAGAGTTATTTCCCCTGTCATTGCAACTTCAGGTCTTATAGGTCTTCCTGTAAGTCTGCTTACTATCGCAGCATACATTGTAATTCCGGCACTTGGGCCATCTTTTGGTATTGCTCCTGCTGGAACATGCACATGAATATCAGTTTTTTCAAATATTTCATCCTGAATAGAAAGTTCTTTGTTTTTTGAACGGGCATAACTCAAAGCTGCCTGGACGGATTCTTTCATTACCGAACCAAGTTGACCAGTGAGATGAAGTTTCCCCTGTCCTGCCATTTTAGTAGCTTCAACAAATATTATGTCTCCTCCGGAAGGTGTCCATGCCAGCCCTGTTGCCACGCCTATTTCAGGAGTTCTCCCAGCAACTTCTGAATAAAATTTTGGAGGTCCAAGAACCTGTTCCACCACTTTTTTATCTATTATTTCTGGAATTTCTCTATCTTCTGCAACCTGTACTGCAATATATCTGCAAATTGAAGCAATTTCTCTTTCGAGATTTCTAACACCTGCCTCTCTCGTATAAGAATCAATAATTAAATCGAGTGCTTCCGGTGCCCATTTAAGGTCATATTCCTTCAATCCATGTTCCTCAAGTTGCTTTGGAATCAGGAACTGCTGTGCGATTTTTTTCTTTTCATCTCTTGTATATCCAGGCAAATCAATTGTCTCCATTCTGTCGAGAAGCGGTGGAGGAATAGTATCTTTTACATTAGCAGTTCCTATAAACATGACTCGTGATAAATCGTATGGTATTTCGAGATAATGGTCTGAAAATGTGGAATTCTGTTCGGGGTCAAGCACCTCTAAAAGTGCGGATGAAGGGTCTCCTCTGAAATCAGTTCCAAGTTTGTCAACCTCATCAAGCATAAAAACCGGATTAATTGTACCAACTTTTTTCATTCCCTGAATGATTCTGCCTGGCAGAGCCCCAACATAAGTTCTCCTGTGTCCTCTGATTTCTGCTTCGTCACGCACTCCACCTAAACTTATTCTTATAAACTTTCTTCCCATTGCCCTTGCAATGGATTTGCCAAGAGAGGTTTTTCCTACGCCAGGAGGTCCTACAAAACAGAGAATTGGACCCTTTTTATCTTCTTTTAATTTTTTTACTGCGAGGTATTCAAGGATTCTCTTCTTGACTTTTTCAAGATCGTAGTGGTCTTCATCGAGAATTTTTCGAGCCTGTGGAATGTCAACATGGTCTTCTGTTGCTTTTGTCCATGGAAGTTCCAGAATCCAGTCGAGATAGGTTCGAACAACAGTATATTCTGCACTGGAAGGTTGCATTTGTTTCAGTCGTGCGAGTTGTTTTTTGGCAACTTTGTCAGCCTCTTCAGGAAGATTTGCATCTTTTACTTTTTGACGCAAAACCTCAATATCATCATCCTCTTCATCTGTTTCGCCCAGTTCCTCTCTAATAGCCTTTAATTGCTGTCTTAAAAAATACTCCCTCTGGCTTTTTCCCATTTCTTCCTGTACTGCGGAAGAAATTTCTTTTTTAACTTTCAAAATTTCAAGTTGCCTCATCAGAAGTTGCAATGTTAGCCTGAGCCGTTGATTGATATCGAATGTTTCAAGGATTTGTTGCTTTTCCTCTAAGGTTATAGGGAGGTTTGCTCCTATTAAATCGCATATTAAGGAAGGGTCCCTCGATGAATGCAGTCTATCTACTATATCTCTTGGAAAATTAGTCAGCATTGCTACAACCTGCTCGAGGGTATCAAATATACTTCCCATCAATGCTTCTGTTTCGATATTTTTGGTAAATTGTTCTTGAACTCTTGCAACTATTGCTCGATGATACGGCGTAACTCCTATTGGTTGTTTTATCGTAAATCTGCTTAATCCATGAATAACAACTCTAAACCCACCTTTTTCAAGTTTTATCAGTTTTAGAATTCTTGCCTGCGTTCCTACACAATATATATCTTTCCAATCAGGGTCCTGTATTTCCATGGAAATTTGCGTAACAACACCGAGAATTTGTTCCTGAGTCTTTGTTACATCTTCAATGAGTTTTATAGATTTTTCTCTTCCAACATCTATCGGAACAATAGCATGAGGGAATAAAACTGCATTTCGAAGTGGTAGTATGGGAAGTTCTTCCTCCCCTGTGCATAAACATTCTCTTTCTTTTAAATTATTCTTGTAAGTCATTTTATAACAATATATTAACGAAGATGCTAAATGTCAAGAAACTGTAGCATTGTAGCATGGTAATGCTAAAGCCTCATGGCTGAATGTCAATAAAGATGCTATGACTCTACGAAACTTTTAAGTAGTTTTGAACGCAAAGGATGGCGAAGTTTGCGCAGTGCTTTTGCTTCTATCTGGCGAATCCTCTCCCTTGTAACTTTGAAATCCTGTCCTACCTCTTCAAGTGTATGGTCTGATTTCACACCTATACCGAATCTTAAACGCAAAACCTTTTCCTCTCTACTGCTCAGTGTTTTCAGCACTTTTTGAGCCTGCCTGCTCAGGCTCGAATTTATTACCGTATCCTGCGGTGAGGGCAATGATTTATCCTCTATAAAATCCGAAAGATGAGAATCCTCATCATCTCCTATTGGAGTTTCGAGACTTATGGGTTCTTTTGCAATTTTTAAAACTTTTCGAACTTTATCAATTGGCATTTCCATCTTTTCAGCTATTTCTTCCGGTGTCGGGTCCCTTCCATATTCCTGATTCAGATAACGGGATGTCCTTAAAAATTTATTGATTGTTTCTATCATGTGTACCGGTATCCTTATGGTTCTTGCCTGGTCGGCTATTGCCCTTGTTATTGCCTGTCTTATCCACCATGTGGCGTATGTAGAGAACTTATATCCCCTGCGATATTCGAATTTCTCAACTGCTTTCATCAATCCAATGTTTCCTTCCTGTATGATGTCAAGGAATTGAAGACCTCGGTTTGTATATTTCTTTGCTATCGAAACAACAAGTCTTAAATTTGCTTCGATTAATTCCGCTTTTGCCTGAGATGCTATTCTTTCTCCCTCCTTTAGTTCTTCGTATGTTCTGCAGAGTTCCTCAACAGGCATGTTTACTTCCCCCTCTATCCTTCTTAATCTCCTTGTGGCATTCTGGATTATTCTGTCTGCCTCAACAAGGTCCTTCAGTTTAACACCCAATTTTGCCGAAATTTTTCGCTCAGCACTTTTAGTTTTGCGCATATCCTGAAGGGTTTTTCGAATTTCCTTCCTATTCATGCCAAGTTGTTTTTCCTGGGTTTCAATTTCACTTTTGATTGAATTTACCCTTTCAACCAGAATTTTGAGTTGATTTCCCAGATGGTCGATAACCTCCTTTTTAAGATGGAGGTTGTGCAAATTGTAAATTATTCTGTTTTCTATATCTTTGATTTTTTCTTCGATTTTTTTGCTGCTCTTTTCTCCGACTCGCTTGGAGTTACGAAGAATTCCGTAAAGCCTTAGTCTTTCCTGATTGTCGGTTCGAATTTTATTGATAACCGTAACAACTTTTTCCTTTACTTCTTCTTCATCAATAAATTCATCTTCTTCATCAAGGTTTTTAACGATGTCCAGTGCACGTATTTTCCCTTTTTTTATTCTGTCACCAAGCTGTATTATGTCATTTACCGTAATAGGGCAATTTAATATTACGGAAAAGACTTTTTTCTCTCCCTCTTCAATCCTTTTGGCTATGGCAACTTCTCCTTCCCTATCAAGCAAAGAAACACTACCCATCTTTCTCATGTAAAGCCGTATCGGGTCATGAGATTTGCTTGCAGCAGTGGATGAAGTTGATATGGTTGAACCACTCGTTGAAGATAGAGAGATTGAATCGAGGGAGGCTCCGTAATCCATCTCACCACCTCTCCCTAACTTTTTCTCCATGGCAGGAACCGCAGATTCAACAACTTCGATACCATGACCAGAAAGACCCATAAGGAGAGTATCTATCTGCTCCGGACTTGTGAATTCCGGAGGAAGAACTTTATTAATATCGTCGTAAGTCAGATAACCCTTTGATTTTCCCATCCTTATCAAATGATTAAGGCTCCTTCCATCAATTAAGTTGTTGCCTTTGTTGGTTGGAATTCCCATCATTTTGAAATCCTCCTTTTCGACAATTAAAAAATTATTTTCTTTGCTTGTTTGCAAAGATTTTGCTTTTCTATTAAAATTTTTTGATATTCATCAAAATTTCCTTTCCCCCGTGCTTCCTTTGCCTTTTTATTTATTATTTCAATTTCTCTATCCAGCTTTTCTTTTTTAAGTTTACCAAGTACATCTATAATTCCCTTTTTGGCTGAATCTTCACTTTCGAATAATTTTGCATCATTCATTGCAATGCTCATGACATAATCTCGAATCTCATTGTTTTCAAAAACTTCCCTTTCAAAAAACTCCTCTAAAATAAAAGTACCTATTTTCTGTTTGTCAGTTTCCTGTTCAATTGTATCTGCTAAAACACGAAGAACTTTTAGAACAGAAAAGTCTTCGACCACATCCTTGCAGAGTTTGAATACCTGCGGAGCAATCGAGGGATATTCCATTACCGCCTGTAAAAGAATTTCATATTCCCTTTTGAATGAGACATCTCTGGTTTGTTTTGCATTTTTATAATCATCAAAATCGTTCGGGGGCTGGTAGGATTGTGTGGCATCTGATTGGCGTCCGAGGTGTTTCCTGACTTCCCTTTCATTCAATTTAAACGCCTGTGCCATTTTTTTCAAAAGCTCTACTCTGACAAGGTCGTCTGGAGTTTGCTTGAGAATTTCCCATGCTTTTCTCAACCCCTTTACCCTTTCAATTTCACTATCTCCTGCCTCTCTGGATACTTCAGAAATAAGAAAATCAAAAAGCTCAGTACTTGAATCAAGAACTTTTTCTACAGCATCTTTCCCTTTTTCTATTAGTAAACTGTGCGGGTCATATCCTTCAGGTAAAAGAGCAACTCCAGTACTTATTCCTGAAGGTATAATTACCTCTCCTGCTTTTACTGCCGCTCGCATTCCTGCAGCATCCCCGTCAAATAGTAAGGTAATTCCGACATCGAGTCTCTTTAAATGTTCGACATGTTTTGGAGTAAGGGCACTGCCCAGTGGTGCTACCACATTTTCAAAACCTGCCTGTGCCATTGAGATAACATCAAAATTGCCCTCAACAATAATTACTCTTTTATTTCTTCGAATATGCGGTAACGCTCGGGGAAGACCGAAGAGAATATTACCTTTGCGGAAATAGGGGGATTCTGGTGAATTGATATATTTAGTTTTTTCCTCTTCTTCTGTACCGGGAAGAGCTCTTCCAGAAAAAGCAACAACATCCCCACCGGTTATTGTTATTGGGAAAATCACCCTCCCTCTAAAAATTTCATAAGCTTTCCCATCTCTGCCAGTCTTCAAAAGACCAACTTCCTGTGCATCTTGAAGGCTGGCATGCAACTTTCCGAGCATGGATTCTATCCCAATCCCCTCAGGTGGAGCATATCCAAGCCTGAAATCCCGTGCAATTTTTTCATCGATTCCCCTTTTTTCAAGGTACTTCCTTCCATTTTTTCCTGCAGGGGATTGCCAGAGAACTTTTTCGTAAATTTCAGATATTTTTCCTAAAAGCTCGAGATGCCTTCGACGACGAGCAAACTTCTGTTTTTCTTCTTCGTCTCTGTGCCTGTCGAATTCTTCTTTTGGTATTTCAATCCCTTCCCTTTCTGCAAGTTCTCTTACTACCTCCATAAAACTCTTTCCTTCCATCTCCTGAAGGAATTTTATTGCATTTCCACCTGCACGGCATCCAAAGCAATAGTAAACTCCTTTGGATGGGCTTACATAAAAAGAAGGGCTGGTTTCGCTGTGAAAAGGGCATAATCCTCGCAAAGAATTACCACTTCGCTTCAGCGAAACATATGTCCCGACCACATCTTCGATATGAACCCTCCCCAACAACTCCTGAATTATTCGTTTTTCTACCAAGGCTCTCCTGATTTAAATTTTATGGTTGTATTCCGATTGCATACATTCCAGTTTAATTTTGCTTTATGACTGTGCAATCTTCCATAACAATGACCACGGTCCATCTGCTGAACCGATTTTCCTTTGATAGTGTTTCTCAAAGAAATTTAATCGAAAAAAAGTGATAAAAATATAATACTAAAAATTTGATTTGTCAAATACTTTTCGTTATTTTTTTATTTTAATGGATTCGACTTTTCTCATTCACCTTTGTTCTGTGAAAGTAGGTCATATACCGGCGGAGTCTAAATGACCAAGGGTCTACTTTTTCCCCTTTTTATTCAATAAACTTCTTATTTCTTCCACCTTTTTTTTCATATTGTTTGGAAGGGCAAAAGAAGCCATATGAATGTCTGGATTGTAATACTTTAAATTTGCACTCATTTTCTCAGCATCCGTTTTTCTGAAATCTTTTCGGGGGTCTAAATTTTCACCGGCCAGTGTGTAGGTCCACCATCCTGAAGGATAAGATGTCATTAGTCCCCAATAGGGAACTGCCACATTAAATACATTGGATATGCGTTTGAAAGCCATTTCCCAGTGGTTTTCATCATAAAAGAAGTTTTCCGTTTCTGCACTCATGGTACCTCCACTTTTGAGTGCTTTTCTGCAATTATTATAGAATTCCTCTGTAAAAAGTAAACCTCCTGCCCCTTTTGTTGGGTCCGTGGAATCAATAATTATTACATCGAAAGAATCCGGGTGTTCTTTTACATATAAACCACCTTCACCTATTGTTATTTTGCTTCTTGGGTCGTTCATTCCTGAAGAGCAGAAAGGAAGGAATTCTTTAGATGCAGAAATCACATTGCTATCTATTTCGACAAGTACAACTTCCTCAACTGTTGGATGTTTTAACACCTCCCTTAAACTTCCTCCATCTCCACCTCCAATTATAAGAACTCTTTTAGGACATGGGTGACTGAACATGGGAACATGAACAAGCATTTCGTGATACATGTACTCGTCCCTTTCTGTTACCATTATAAGTCCATCAAGGGTAAGAACCCGTCCAAACTCTTTAGTGTCAAATACATCAACTCTTTGCAAGTCACCTTCAACGGTGTGCAGATGCCTCACTACTTTCAGAGAAAAAGCAGCGGCACGGCCGGTTCTGTATTCGGTAAACCAGTGTTCTCCACACGCTTCCCTTTTTATCGTTTCATTTTTTACGATTTTTTCCATTGATTGAATCCTTTCTTTTTTTTTGAGAACTCACTCTTTACAATAAAATTATTTTTTTTCAACAAAAATATTGACTTTTCAAATGTATAGAGTGATTTTAATAAAAATTTTGGTATGGTTCAAAGTTTAAAAATAACGAAATTAGCTATCCCCAAAAGTGGCAAAAAGGGGGTAAAATTTCATCGTTTGTTGTAGGGGCTTGATTTATCAAGTCCGGTTTTTTGAACCATGCCAGAATTTTGGAATTTTATCAGATTGCTTTATTGAGGTAAAAATTGGTTAACGATAAAAACCATAAAGAAAAAGAAGGATTAGATATAAATATTGAAGTATTTGGTTTGACTCATGTCGGTATGGTGAGGGAAGCTAACGAAGATTCCTTTCTGATAGCAAATATATCCAAACACCTTTCTGATATGACGAATGACCTTCGGAACCACAAATTAGAGGAAGGGGGTACAATTTTCCTCGTGTGTGATGGAATGGGTGGAGCGGTGGCAGGAGAGGTTGCGAGCAGAATGGCTGTTGATACAATTCTCGAAATAATGGAAAGAGAGCCGTTCCCCCATTCGCACGATGAGCTCGTCCGCAGAATGGATGCAGCAATCAAGGAGGCTTCTGAAAGGATTTTTGTATCATCGAGAATGGATATTCAGAAAAGAGGCATGGGGACTACGGTAACTCTTGCAGCCCTCATAGATGACCGCCTCTTTGTAGGTCAAGTTGGTGATAGCAGGTGTTATTTGATGAGAAAAGACACTATTTATCGAATAACAAAAGACCAGTCGCTCATGAATCAACTTCTCGAAAGTGGTCAACTTAAAGAAGAAGAATTAAAAGATTTTGAATATAGCAATGTAATTTTGCAGGCTGCCGGAACACAGAAAAATGTTGTTCCCGAATTTACTTTCGTGGATTTAAAAGAGGGTGACCTTGTCCTTCTCTGTTCTGATGGTCTTCATTCCATGGTTGCCGACGAAACAATAGCCTATACACTTTTAAACGCAAGTTCAGTTGAAGAGGCATGCCAGCAGTTAATAGACCTTGCTAATAAAGGTGGAGGGACTGACAATATTTCGGTGATTGTAGCAAGATTTACAGGAAAAAGTCTCAAACCACCTGATGATTCTCCTATAATGTACCAGAGGTACATTATTTCACCTCAATCTCAATCTCAAGTGTCATCTTACGGTAATAATTCAAAAGAAGAAAAGGGTTGGGATTTTCCTGAAATTACAGTTAACGATGATAAATCCGATGAGTGATATAAACTGTCAATTTTTTAACGCATTTATACTATCAAACTATGCAGGTAAATTTTACTGCGAATGCAAAGGAATAGATGATGTTTTGTCGTCGATAAAGTTTTATCAAAAAAAACATTTGAAAAAGTGAATGAAGCAGGTGCATGAAGGAAGAATAAAAAATATGGCGCTTAATGCAAAATAAGGTTTGCAAAAATTTTTAATATTGCTATTTAAATTGAAATGAAAATGAAGTTTTCAGCTAAAAGAAAAATTTCGAAACGGAGGTAAGAAGTGAATGTAAAATTTTTAAAACTTTTAATTTTTCTGCTTTCAATAATCTTTATTGAAAGAAATTATGTTTTTGCACAGGAATCTTCGGAGACTCAAACCCAGGAAACTCAGACGGATACTTCTTCTGCTTCTTCAGTTGATGAGGGGCAACAATCACAAGCCTCCCAGAGTGAGACTCAAACGCAAGGTCAGGAGGAGGCAAAAGCACAGGAAGAAGAGGCTAAACCGCCTCAGCCTCCTCAAACTACGCCACAGGAAGTTGCTCCTTCAGCAACCCCAGCTGTAAAAGTTGAATCCAAAGCAACACCTCCTGCAAAATCCCCTTTTAGAAACAGCGCATTCATTTACGAAAACACTTTTAATGCATACTCACTGAAAAAGGATGCACAGTTAACATACAACCCATATTATGCAATGAGTTACTCTATAAGACTCCGCTACTACATCTGGAAAGACCTTTATGCAGGGCTGAGATGGGACCTTGAGCAGGAACTCACTAATGCTGATGATACAACTAAAAAGCATCAGGTAATGTGGTCAGATGTAATTTTTGACTTGAACTGGAACTTTGCTGCAAAAATTCCAGTGATTGATTTTACTTTCAGTCCAAAATTAAGATTCGAATTACCTGCCAGTCTTGCAAGTCAGGCGAAAACAATGTTGCTTTCTATTGGACCTGGTTTTGATTTTACAAGGATATTTGATGTCTGGGGGGGAATAACCTTACAGTGGGCTTTCAGATATACAAAATATTTTTATCAATATACAGGGGCACTTTATGAAGAGCCTGTTTTAGAGTGCAGTGAAGGGAAAGCATGCCAGTACGATGTTATAGGGCCACAAAACCCGTCAATGAGATTTTCAAATTATTTTTCTTTAGAAGTTCGTCCAATAGTTCCCCTTGCACTGAGTGCTTCGGTGGAAATAAGAAATTACCTTTTATATAAAGTTCCAGAAGCAGTTGTTCCTATTGAAGGGGGTGAGGTTGTGCTTCCATCGTCAGGAAGTACCCATAGCGCCTATATGTGGTATGTTTTTGATATAAGTTATGATGCACTGCCATATCTTACTCTGTCACTTGGAACAAGCACATACAATCCTCAGCTCAATCCATCTTCAGAATATTATGCGCCATTCTTTAATAGGTTTACTAATATATATTTTGATATAGCCTTAGATATTGATGGGATGGTTCACGCTTTTATGAAAAAAGGAAAAGGAAAAGCTAAATCGTCGGGAGAAAGGCTATGAAAAAGGTTATGAAAAACGAAATTAATTATAAAAAAGAAATAAATTTTAAGGAGGAAAAAATGAAATTTAAAAATGCAGGGAATTTTTTCTTTTCGCTTGTAACCTTTGCTCTTTTATTATCGGGATGTGCAAGCGATAAACCCCCTCGTTCTTATGTCCAGGCAAATGTTGTTGACAAAGGGTATTTTCAGGGAGAGTGGTGGTATTCCACAAAAGTGATTGATGTTAATTATCCGTTCGAAGGCATGACCTACCCTGGAGATGCTGCAATGGATTATAGTGGCGGAGGTTTTACGGTAAGCAGGATAAGGTGGGTAATTGATGAAAACTACCTTTATGCTTTCCGTTCTTATGAACTTGTTCAGGGGGCAAATACAGGAGCTACTGACCCCAAATCACCTTATGGCGCTCCTGCCGAAGGATACATTGGTGAGCCGGTTGCGGCGTATAAGATTTTAAGTCATTTCGATATTAAACGGCAGTATAATCCGACGACTGGGGAGGAATATAATATTATAGAAGAAAATACATACGATAGGAAATGGTATGAACGACAGTATATGAGAGTTGATTGGTCACAAAATCTTATGGTTTCCTGGATGGTAAATTCTGCCGAACTCTATTCTGATGCTGGTATTTTGAAAAAAGAACCTGTTCCTATGTTCGTTCAAGACTACAGTCAATGGGAAAACTATTTTCCTGCATCGTGGAAACCAAGGTTTGCTTTTGCTGACCCTGATTATGATACCAGACATAATGTTCATTTTACAGATGAATATAATCCCGGTGAACTCTATTTCATGAGTTTTGTAAGTCAGGCAATATTTACCCCTGGAGTGGTTCCAGACCCTTATACAGGTGAACCTGTTCCATGGTGTATGTCTGTCTATGTTGATGCTCCTATATGTGTTTCGAACCTTGTGACAATGCGGTCGTCATTTTTAAAGGTCTCTCCAAAACATCAATTTGAACCTACTTATTATCCTAATAAAACTCATTTTGACCATTTTGGAGCATTCAGAGTTGAAAGATGGACTTACGATAAAATTGAAGGGGACAATCCAGGCGAGGATTTCAGTTTTGGGGAAACTCAATTCCTTGGTTACTATGCGAGCAAATTTAATATATGGAAGGAGTATTATGATGACAATGGGAATCTTATTCCTTATGAAAGGAGAGAGATTCGTCCAATTGTCTATCATATATCAAAGGAAACTCCGAGATGGCTCATAAGACCAGCTTTTGAATTCATGAGTGAATGGAATGAAGTATTGATGAATATGGTAAGAGAACTAAAGAATCAGGGAAGTACCAGTAGAACTTATAAAAATGTGAGGGATTGGTCAAAAAAACCTGACCCTGCATTGCGTGACATAAACTGCTGGTTTGGTGCAGTTACTGAATCAGGAGAATCTGAGGAACTTCCCGACCCTATGGCAGTTGATGAAAATGGAAAACCTTTAAGGGAAATTACAAGCTGGGACGATTTTAAAAATGAAAACAGACTGGCAATGTTTTATGACCCAAATTATTCTTTCACTTCACCTGACGGAAGAACTATTACCCCTGGAAACGAATGTTTGATTCAGATTCATGTGAATACATGCGACAAGCCGCTTGAAGCGTTCGACCCTGACACAAGACGGATTATACAGAATTACATGAATGAGAATAGCATTCAAAGTATCGACGATATAAGTGATGATGAACTGTATTCACTTGGAATCGAATGTGAGGAAAGGGGTGATATGAGGTATAAACTCATAAGTTATATTCAACTACCCGGTGCACCTTTCCTTGGGGTAACGAGCATTCAATCAGACCCGATAACCGGGGAAATAATAGCAGGTGATTCAAATATTGCTGCATGGGATTTGCATCGGTATAGAGTAAGAGCGTTTGATGAAATTGATTTAACAACTGGAGATATATCTGAACTTGAATTCATAACTGGTGAGGATGTGAAGTCTTATTATGAAAAACAAGGATACAGTTTGCCCGCACCGGAACCTATAATTCCAAACTGGCTGCAGGCTCAGGACAGGGTGAAAGTTATAGGAGGAGTTAGCAGGGAAGGGATTCAATTGAATATGCGAAGGGCAATGGGAAGGCTGGCAAAACTCAAGGGAACCACTGGAAAGCAAAACCTTTTAACTTATCGTAGAGAACTTTTGCATGGGACGGATATTGAAAGGACACTCCTCGATAATGACGATTCGATGCTTGCTGCTGGAATGATAAAGAAAACAGATGATGGTGCACCAAGACCTGTTGATGCTATTATAGAATCTGTCAGTCCTTTCAAAGTTACTGCTTTCGACATTTTCAAACATGATATGGAAAAATTCCAGAAATTTTCTCGAAACAATGTTGAAATACCAAGTTTCTTCGTTGATTTTTCAGTTCAGAACTTTGTGGAGCAACATCAGGATTGGCCAAGGACAAATCAGATATTCAAAATAGAGCAAATACTTTACAAAGAAACGCTTATTCATGAATTCGGGCATACACTCAATCTGCGTCACAACATGAGAGGAACTGCTGACCCATGGAATTATCCAGAACCATATTTCGAAATAGTGTCGAAATATCCGAAACCAGATATAGCTCAATTTGATAGAAATAATGACACAATGCTTGATAGCGAAGAGGCACAGGCATACAGGACTGCACTAAATGATGTTCAGACCCAGAGGGAACTAAATACCGACCCTGAAACAAAACACTGGGGTTCGATAGATGCCTGGATGACTTCATCAATGATGGATTATACTGGTCAATGGTATAACAGGGTAATTCCTTACGGACATTTTATTGACCCTTATGATAAAGCAGCGATATTCTTTTCTTACGGAAATTTAGTTGAAGTTTATGATAATACGAAGGAGCATCTCCTCAAGCATTGTAAAGACCCATCGAGTGGGCTTAATAACGATTGTATAACTCCCGATAAAGTTGCAAGTGGCAGAGTTGGTAAAGTTTACTGGACATATTATGGTGGAGGTGAAAGTTGTAGTAGTGATGAAGACTGTCCTTACAGTGCAGGTGGGACTAAATCAAATGAACTTAAACAAAATCAAATAACCCAGACCTGCAGGAGTGGAATTTGCTCCAATTTTTACGACGATATGGATAGAACCTTTACAGGGGATAGACCTGACTATGTTGCTCGTAGATACAAGTTCTGCACAGATGAAAGAAGAACAGATATAGGAATGGATGATTCGCAGTGCAATGTATTTGATGAAGGCGCAAGTTACAGGGAAATAGTGGCAAATATGAGACAAACCTATCACCGAAAATATTTGTTCAATAATTTCAGACGCTATAGAGGGGATTATGATTTTTATACATATTACGAAGCAATAGCAGGAAGGTTTTTCTTACAACCAGTTAAAATTTTCCAGGATATGGTTTATCGTTATGCAACAGAGCCGGGTTATAAAGATGATGATGGTCCCTTTGGTTTTTATGACCAGTATCTTGCTTCGGTGGATCTTTTGAATTTCTATATGGAAGTAATGGGATATCCTGATGTCGGTGCTTACCAGTTCAAGAGTCACAAGAACATTTATGACCAGTATAAGGAAGACCCGACAAAGTGCCTGCCTGGAAATCAGTACTGCATAAGAGTTGACCTCGGAACCGGAAAATACAATTACTCAAGGTACCAGAGGGGTTTGAATGGAGTTTACAGAGTTGAGTTCTTTGGAACTATTTATGATAAGATGTTTGCCCAGCAGGTACTTCTTTTAAGAGGGCTTGCTTTCAATTACTCGTTTGATGAAGCATTCTATGTGAATTTTTATGATGTTTTCCCTTATGAAATAACGGAACTTTTGCGTGGACAGATTGCGAATGAATCTGATAAATGGAAACCAAGGGTTGTAGACATAGATTCAGAATCAAAGAATCCGATACTTCAGTATCCGACACTATACCGCGGGAACTGTTTGCCAGAGGAAATGATTCCTGATGAAGCAAATCCGGGGTACTACACTTGTATGACTGACCCAATGGCACCGTGGGCTGGCAAACCAGCTCTTGAAGATTATGGAAATTTCTATTTAAGGATGTATGGGCTTATTTACGGCTTAAGCGATTTGCCAGTTTATTTTGATACTCAACCTCAGGACATGCTCCATGTCTACAGAGTAGGTAGTTTATTTGATGCTCAAATTCCTAAGTGCGAATGTGACCCTGATTGTGAGTGTACCTGCAATACAACTCCCGGAACATGTGATGCAGGTTGTTCGTGTGACCCGGATTGCGTTTCAGAGTGCACATGCAATACTAACTCTACCTGTGAAAATGCAGTTGAGGGACGGGATTATGTAACTTTCACATCAGAAAGGACACATAATACATACCTTGCATTTCAGGTTAGTAATCAGATGAGCGCTTATGTTGACCAGAACGGGAATAGAATTCCAATGAAGAATGGTGGAAGTATCATGTTCGATGTAATAAAGAAATGCAAGCAGTATCAACAGGATGTTCAGAACTGGCGAACATGCCTGCAGAGTGGAAATCCTGCTCCGTGTGGTTTTATGTCAATAGCAGAACTGAGAGAAGCATATGATTACGAGTTTTCTGAACTTGATAATTTTGAAGGAATGCTAAACTATGCAATTGAACTTCAGCAAATGTTTGGCATATCTTCATGGATGGGTTATTGAGATGGGAGGTGGAATTATGAAAAAAGCGAAAAAAATGCAAAAAACAGAAAATTTTTCAGTATGGAGAAAAGTCATGAAAAACAAAATTCTTCACCCAGTATGGCTCCTGTTTTTGGCATTCATTCCTGCAATAATAACAGGATGTCAGGAAACAAGGCCGGAACGAAATTATGTTCAGGCTAATGTTTATGACAAAAGTGTTTTCCAGGGTGAATGGTATTATGTGAGGACAGTTGTTGACCATGATTATGAATCATCATGGATGGGTTATTATGGCACATTTGTTGGTGACCAGACATGGTCAACAGCCCTTGGAAGTATAGAAAGGGTGACATGGATAATTGATGAAAATTACATTTATGCTTACAGAACAGTTCCTGTTGTTGATGGTGCGGATTCAAGGCAAAATAACCCGAATTTCAGAGAGGACCCTGTTGCAGCGTTTCGTATAATAGACCACTTTGATATAATTAAAAGATACAATCCTGTTACGGGTGAGGAACTCAATGTTCGTGAAGAAACTAAAAATGAAAGACCCTGGTATGAAAGGAAGTACATGCGGGTTGACTGGTCACAAAACCTTTTGACTGCGTATTACTGGAACTCACTCGATGCGTATGAAAGTTTTGGCTACATTCAAAAAGAATCAGTTCCTTTTTATTGCGCAGAAGGAACCGACCTTGGTTATCAGGTAGAGGGTTCCTGCAAAGATGGCATGGATAATGACTTCGATGGAACCTGCGATGTCAGTGGCTGTGAGGTAACGATAACCCAGGGTAACGAAAAGATAAAAAGAACACTTCCTCCTGACCCCAAGTGTGTGGAAAATCCTGATGCGTCTGAAATTCAGGTTGCTTCTGCCTGCAAACCGGAGTGGAAACCTGTTATCCGCAATACAAGTTGTGCATTTGACGAAGCTTACGGAACATATTATGTAGAGGAAGTTGAGGGTGGCACATGCCCGAGGAATAATGATACTGGAATTCCATATTATTTTTCATTTGTGACGCAGGAAATGTGGACACCAAACCCTGAATGGATATGGATGCAGGTTGGTTTTGGCAATTTCCCTGTAACTTCTGTAAAGGTTACAATTAGAAACTCATTTTTGAAAACACCAATAAAATCACATTATGAACCACTAAATGTTGTTGACAGAATGTGGGACAGGTTCGGGATTATAAGAATGGCTCAGCAGGTTTATATGGGAGGTGAAGGTTCAAATTATGACCCGAATGACCCCGAGAAAAATGACCCGGACGATATCATAAAGCAGGATAGAGGTTATGTGGACTTTCTCAATTACTGGGGTGCCCGTCATAATATATGGAAGGATTATAAGGATGAAGATGGTAATGTTATTCCGTATAATCAGAGGCAGGTTAGAAAAATTGTTTATTATTTGAATCAAGGGTTTCCTAAATGGCTCATTCCAACTGCATTTGAAGTAATGGAAGAGTGGAACAGTGCTTTAATGGACGCAGTGAGTATTGCTCAAACTGGTAGGAAAAAAGGTGAATATGATTGCCAGGTTAAATACGGTGATTATTCAAAAGAAGAAGTGCCAGAACAAATTTTGCCAAAAAATCCTTCAAGTTTCTCCGCTTATAATGGTCTTCTAAATGGACCTGATTCAACTCCAAGGTTTGTAGGTAATGATTGTGTTTTGGTTTTGAGAGTGAATTCTTATGATTTGCCAGAAGGGGTTTATGAGGATTCTGCAGGCAGGAGGGAGATTCATAGAGATAGTGAAACAGGAATGATAATTGCTCAAAGGAGCAATGTTGACCCATACGGGGAGCAGATGGGGGATTTGCGATTCAAATTTATGTCAGTGATTGATACTCCTGGAGCAATGTTTTCAGGTGTTTCCCTTCCTATGCAGGACCCCAAAACAGGTGAACTTATTCAATCGAATTTCAATATTACAAGGGAATCTTATGAATCGGTAATTACAGATTCTATTATTTCTCTTGGGCTTTACAGCGATTTATGCAAATCCGATTCAATGGATTTTCACGATTCGGGTGTCAATGATACTTACAAAAGTATTTGCACCTACCTTGAGAGCGTAATGAATGACATTTCGCTTCCAGAATATATGAATGGAGAATACATAAGAGAGTATTTTGCAAATCTCGGGAAAGTTACACTTCCTGTGAGTCCTATCGTCCCGGAAGCATTGAGTGGAGCACCTGTTGGCCCTGGTGGTTTTGCTTTGAAATCCCAGCTTTCACAGATTGCAAGAGATACTCTTGAAGAGAGGATAAAAAGGCTCGAACCTCTCATGAGAGAAGACGGAAGAGCAATGCTAAAAACAGACAGAATTTTCAGGCTGAAGGGAACAGAATTTGAGAAACTTCTTTACGATAACCCTGAATCCTATGTTTTGTATTCTAATACAGGAATGCCTGTTGGACCCAATATTGACCCATCTGGACCTGTTCCGGAAAACATTCTTGACCAGATAAGTATAATGAGAAAAAGTATGCCGGAGCAGTTTTATGCTCAAAAGCGAAGATACATGAGGATGCTCGACCATTTCATGGAACCAAGCAATCCTTTTATTGATTATTCTATGATTGAAGTTGCTCAAAGGTTTAAGGATGCAGGTTATGATGCAAATCAGATTGCTATGAAAGTTGGTCAGATGTTTTTTAAAGCAGTCATGCTTCACGAAGCGGGGCATTCTATTGGAATGGAGCATAATTTTGCTGCAAGTATTGATATGAATAACTATCATGATGAGTATTTTGAAATAACTCATCCAAGGGAATGTATGACTGCATCGTGCCCTGTTGGAGGAACGACAGAAGAGAGAGAACGGAATAATTGCTGGCCATGCCCTGACAATGTTACATTTCCTGATTACAATCTTACTGTTGACCAGTCCTACGAATGGAGTAAGGAAGTGGATAGAATGGAAAGAAAGAGGGAGATGCTTGGAATCAGGAGATGGGAAACATCTTCAGTTATGGATTATTTAGCGGAATTTCCGGATGAACTGGCTTTGAGATTGGGTAAATTCGATAGGGCATTTGCAATATTTTCTTATGCAGGGAGAGTTGAAGCATATCAGGGTGACCCAAGAGTCGAAGGTAGTAAATTTATTCTGGATCCGAGAAATCTTGGAAGGGAATACTGGGTTTATTATCTTGGAGGTGAAACCTGCAATCAGGATTCGGATTGTCCATTTAGTGCTGATAAAACCGGTAAACTCCCTGAAAGTCAAATATTGGCAGGTGTAACGCAGAGGTGCGTTCCGAGCACAATTTATAAGGATTTATCAATAAAACACTGTTCTGAGTTTTACGATGATGCTACGAAGTTTATAACCGAAGTTGGTCCACAACAACAGCAATACTATCCGGTAATTTATAGATTCTGCTCCAATAACAGAACATACGATATTTCCTGGTGTAATATGTTTGACCAGGGAGCGAGTTACAGAGAAATTGTTAAAAACCTCGTCAGGTTTTTTAACAAATACTATCCCTACTCTCATTTTAGAAGATACCAGAGACTTCCGAATGTTGGAACATACTGGTTCCCGTTTGAAATCATGGGTAAAATTAACCAGCATCTCCTCTATCGTTATTTCTATGAGCCGGAATTTCAGAGTGTAAGTGGACCAACAGGGTTTGATGACATGTATCTGGCTGTTTTGGATTCTGTAAACTTCTTTGCTCAGATACTTGCAACTCCTGATGTTGGTTCCTACAAATATGCACCTGAAAGCAATACATATTATAAATTTGATGATGAACTTGGTAGAGGTGACCTTGATATTCCTCTTGGAATGGGCAAATACATGTGGTCTGCCAACCAGGATGGGCAATTTGGAATATTTGAAATAGAGAGAGCAGGGTTCCTTTACGACAAACTTTATGCTCTTATGGCGATGCTCATGAGAGAATGGGGAGCTACTTATTACTATGATGAAAGATTCTGGTTCAATTACTATGATATTTTTGCTCCAAATGAAGTAATGGAACTCCTTGCTACCTTGATACTTGATGAGCCTACTTATTACGGTGCAAGATGGTTTACTGACCCCGATACAGGTGAAAGAACTCTTATGTATCCTCAGATTTATGCTCCTAATATGTGTACAGATATTGGAAGTAATCCACAGGCTGAATGGCTCGATTGCAATTCTTCGAGAGCACCATATTACTTCCCGAGGTCATGGGAACAAATAGATCCGTCTATTCCCAAAGTGGCAAGTTACTCAAATGACATCGTTCGTAATTATGCGGTAATTATATCTCTTGCAGAACTTCCTTATTTCCTTGACCCAACATACGAGCGACAACTCTTTATATGCGAAAGAGGAAGTGGTTACTGCTTTGATATTTGTGAACAACCAGCAGTAGATGGTGGAACAGCATATTATTTCTGCAATGACCCTGAAGTAAAGCCACTAATTCCAGGAGAGGATTTTGTTACTTACACAAGTCAGAGACTGCACAAAACATTCCAGGCTGTTCAGGTTGAAAAACGGGCTCCTTATGAAGTTAAGCAGGTGGATATTGCAATGGATTTGCTAAGAAAAGCAAACAGGCTTCAGGATACCTATGTTGATTATATGAGGCACAAGGATGCAGGTACATGCCCACCTGGATTTACCCCTCCGTGTGACCAGAGTTTATCTGAAGCAATAGAGAGGGTTTCTTCTGAACTTATAAGGACCGAATCTTTCATAGTAAATATAATTAATATCCAGAGACTCTACGGAATATCCTCCTGGCTCATATAAATTAGCAGTGTTTCGATTCCGTTCACCAACCGCCCGCAGCCGCCAATAGTACAGCCAAAGGTCGTTAGTATTGTCCTTCCACCAGCCCATCACCGGTAGCCATTAAAATAAAGTGTCAGAAATTTGACTACTGGGTATTACTATGTGATATATTAACTATTGTAATCATTAAATAAGGAGGATGTCATGGAAGGATTGGAAAGAAGAAATGATTCCTCGAAACGAATAGATGTAAAACGCCCGGTTGCGATATTCGTTCCGGGACGCAACGGAATTTTAAGGGGAAGAACCCGAAATATAAGCACAGGTGGCTGCAGTATCGAACTCGACGATGTTCTTGAAATTGGAGATGAGGTTCTTTTCAGGATTGACCTCGGTGAAGGATTTGACCCCGCTGTTCAATCAGTGAAAGTTGTCTGGTCAGATCCATCTCGAAAAGCATACGGAGTAGCATTTAAAGATGGAGAAAAGAAGGAATCTGTCGGTAAAATAGAAGAAAATGAAGAAATTCCACAGGCAGGAGAAATTGTCAAACTTGCTCTGGAGAAGATGGAGAAACCTCTCAAAGTCACCTGGCATGAAAAGAATGGAGAAACCTTTTGTCTCAAGACTTCGATTCCATTTTTTGAAACACCTCAAAAAGTAACAGTTCATTATAAGAACAAAAAAGGTGAAGATAAAGAAATAAGTGGAATATTATTTGATGTTGACCTTCTTAAAAGTAGTGGAGATAATCCCCCATTCCTCCAGTTAAAAGTTACACAAAATATGTCCCCTGAAAAAGAAATTGAAGAAACAAAAGAAAAAGAGAAGAAAGAAAAGATTGAAGTGACTCAGGAAGTTAGTGGAAAGCAGGAGAGTATAGAAGTTATATCTGAAGAAAAAGTAGAAAATAAGGTTGTTCAAAATGAAGAAGAAATAGTTAATACTCAGACTCAAACAATAGAAGAGACTGAAAAACCAGAGAAATTACCACATCAATGCGAAATTATAAAAGAAGAAGCAATAACCCCTCAATATGTGGTAATTGTTCGAAGAATAATGGCTATGATGATGAAAGCATTTGTATTCCTCAAGTCCAATATGGGTCCAGTTGTTAGTAAGTGTCTTGTGCAGGCTTTGAAGATTGCTCGCATTATTGTAAAAGCATCTGTTACAATTGCAGGTTCTTTGCGTGAAAGAATAAGTAGCAGGGTTTATAGAAATCGAACTACCGTAATGAGGCGAGGGTTACAAAAACAGAAGAAATCTCATACATTTGTTTTAATTGCAAGAGTTATTATTCTTGGTGTAGTTGCTTTTTCTATTTTTGCTGGAGTCTGGGGACTTGTAAAACTTGTTAAAACAAACAACATGAAGGACCTTCCTGAACCTCCTGCCGCAAAAACACAAGTGCAAACCCCGGTTGTAGTATCGCAGTCAGCCACAGAGAATGGGCAGGAAAAATTTGATGTATGGTCAGCTCAGAAGGTAGAAAACAAGCCCTCACAGGCAAATGGAGGGGGTGGAGGAGTGCAGGGTCCTCAAGCACCTTCTGCTCAGGGAAATATTTCAGCCGCGTCCGTGTTAGCTCCACCATCGGAAATTGTGGCTACCCCGTCTGAAAAAGGAATTAAAGATGAGATTATGCAAAAAGCTACCTCCATCGAGATGGAAGATACAATCGTTACCGGTAGAAAATCTGGAACATCTTCATTTTTGAAAGTAGCAGCAACTACAAAAACAATGGATGGAGTAAAAACTGACCCTCCACAGGAAGAACCACCTCCAGCAAAGGTGAAAAAGAATATTCCGATACTCGTGGATAAAACTGTTCGTTTGTATATTAATGGAGATATTTTAGGAGTTAAACATTATCCTCTTAAAGAACCCGCAGGACTCGTGGTGGATGTTAAAGGAGCATCTCCTGTGCTTGGTGAGGGTAAAAAAGAATTTGAAGGGGCAAAAATCAAATCCCTGAAAACGATAAAAAGAGAAGATGGAACCCGTTTTATAATTCTTTTTAATAGCAAAACAATTCCGGCTTTTGAAATTTTCCCTCGAAAAGACAGGATTGATGTAAAAATCTAAGATATTGAAGTCAGCGACAAAAATATTTCTAATCCCACGGTCATTTCGAATAAGCTGGTATATGATTCAAAAACCATGCTTTGATGAATGTGGGTGGCTGAGTAGAATCGAAGCAACCGAAGAATCGTGGTCATTTCGACTCAACTAAACTACCGGATAAAAACTAACCTGGGTTGGTTATTGTTGGGTTGGTTATTGTTATATGATATGTGCAGGTGGGGCGGCCGTTTTCCCCTGCTTTTTGACTCATGTTAAAAATTCATTGAAATATATGGAAACTTTTAAAGGCATTCAAACGATAATCTATTTAAACAAAAAAACAGGAGGTATTAAAATGATGGAACCAATAACAAATTCAAATTCAGAATTTATTTCGGTTAATGAATCACTTCCGAGGCAAACTTCTTCAGGAGGAACAAGTTTCAAAGAAATAATGAAAGAAGGGGGTGAAGCCCTATTGGAAATCCTTCCGCAAACATCCAAAATTCTTCCTGATGGTGGGTTACTTGCTGCCTCGGTAAGGGCTGGAACTCATATTATTTCAGGAGTAATTCCGGAAAATTCTGGAGAAACACTGGATGAAGGGACAAATATATCACATGGTTCGGAATTTTCTGAATTCTGGAAAATGCAAAAGGAAGGGCAGTTAATGAACCTCGAGTTTTTGAAAATTCAGGAGGCATTAAGCAGGGAAAACAGGGTATTTTCAACTATTTCGAATGTTTTGAAAGCAAGGCATGAAACAGTTAGAAATGCAATTAACAATATAAGGTAATAAAATTAAATAGGAATGAGGGTGCCGGGTGCATTTACTATTATTGGGAATTTTTCGGTTTTTGTAGTAATTCGATGCATTTGTTTTCAACGGGTAGTTCGGATGTCGGATTTGAACCTGCGGGATACTTTAACCTCATTCCGATAAAATATTGAGTGAATTTATTAGAACTGAAAAGAGTTGAATTTACTATAAACTCGAAAAGTGATTTTAAGTTTTTCTTGTAAAATATTATTTGTTTAATATATTTATTATTTACGCATGGTAAAAAAATTGGGCGTGATAAATTATGCCACTAAAAAAACATTTGAACCATGCCAATATTAGAGGGATTTGTTAATAAATTAAATAATTTTAATGGTGCTATGATGATAGATAAAATTGGGTCAGGTGGGATAAAACCGAATAGGATTATCGAAACTACAAAAATAGAGAAGAATGATAGTGTACAGATAAAAGAAAAGGATTTCAAACAAATTCTCGGTACAGCAAGCGAAAGTAATGTAACAGAATCTAATCTTGAAAGTTCAATAAAAGAAATATCTCAAAAATTATCTTCCGGAGAAATTACTAATGAGCAAGCCATTGATTTGATTGTCTCTGCGTTCCGTGAGGAAATTAAAGGAACACCGGATGTTGAAGCAAAAATACAGTTTATAAAAGAGGTCCTGAGTGACGATCCGACCATAGAACTTCTACTTAAAGGAAAATAGGACTTTAAAAATTCTTCTTTTTTCAATTGTCTGTATGATATTTGAACTATTGCATACCCTAATTCGGTCATTTCGACTTCGTTCAATGGCCGTGGATATCCTAAATTCCTGATTTCAATTCTCTTTGTCATTCCAGTCCCTGTTTTCACAGGTATAAACTCCGGCGGGAATTTAGAAAATAATGGATTCCTGCTTCCGCAGAAGCAGGGAAAGACTTTGAAAGGTGGTGATAAACTATTATTATATATTGATAGTATTAAAATTTAATGCTATAAGTAAGAAAATTTGTTAGTAGAGGATTTGAAATATGAAAAAATTTATTTTTATCTTTTTTATTTTCATTTTTTTTGTTTTGTTTGGAATTGAAAAAAAGGTGTTTTCACAGTGGCAGGTTCCTGCTGGTAAGACTCAGATTTATCCTGTAGTGATTTCTTTTCAGCCAGGCTATGATTTGCAGAAAGAAATAATTTTAAAGTCTGCGCTCCAGGCAATATCAACAAACCCATCTTTTTCTTCTGAAAAGGGAGAGGCAACTTTTAAAAAAATAGGTCCCTCCCAGAAGAAAATGATAGAAGAAGCGGAAAGCCTTTTTAAAGAAGCAAGTTCAAAATACGAAAATCTTGATATGGACGGGGCAATACAAGGTGCTTTAAAATCCCTCGAAAAATATGAACTTGCAGCCCCATATCTCGATGACATGACCGGTATTGTAAAAGTTTTGCACCTGCTCGGAGTTTGTTATACTCTAAATGGTGACCTTAATGCTTCGACCGAATCTTTTTTGCGTGCCTACGCTATGAATCCTTCTATAAAACTCGATCCAAATGTTTATCCACCAGAGGTAGTGGAAGTTTTTGATGCGGTGGTGCAGGATTTATCACAAATAGGTACTGGAAGTCTGAGTGTTGAAACAACTCCTAAGGGGGCTTCTGTCTTTCTTGATGGTATGCCGATGGGTATGTCTCCGGTAACGATTCAGAACATTATCACTGGTAGGCACATTGTGAAAATTAGCAAACCTGGATATCAGAGTTTCGGAACCGTGCTTACAATACAGGCAGGTAAGGTAAAAAATCTCGATGCTAAACTCATTGAAATACCGGGTCTTGCAAGGATTATTTCAGAATCTGAAAAATTGCCGGGACTTTTTGCAAAAGGAACAGACGAAACACTCCCATCGTTAAGGGTTATTGCTGATGACCTCGGTGTAGAACAAATTCTGCTAATAATTTTAAGTCCAGGGGAGGGGAATGTTATTTCTTTAAATTACTACATTTATGATAGAGTGCAAAATGCCTTTTTGACACAGCGACAGGGTGATAGCCCTTCAGGGGAAGAAAAGGTTCTTGGTCCCAAATCTAACGAATTAGCAAAATCTACGCTACAGGCCCTGCTTGCCAAAGCTTCAGGTGAAACGGGAACTGTTACTTCAATAGTTCCCCCAACAATAGTTTCAACAAAGGAAGAAAAGCCTGAAAAGAAAAAAGGGGTTGTTAAAAAGTGGTGGTTCTGGGTAACTCTTATAGGAGGAGTTGCGATTGCCGGTGGTGCTGCTGGATTGGGGTATGCAGGTGCAACTGGTAAGTTGGGTGGTGGAGGAGGGACTGGAGGGTCAGGAAGCAGCGGGGATATTATATTAGAGTTTTAGTGAGGTTTGCAGTAAAAACTGGCATGGTTCAAAATTTAAAAAGCATGAGATTAATTATCACCAAAATTGGTAAAAAGGTGGTAAAAATTCATAATTTTTTGTAGGGGCTTGATTTATCAAGCCCAATTTTTTGAACCATGCCCAAAAACTTAAAGTTCCTTAATTACTAAGTAAGATTAATCAACTATTGATTGAGGAGAATCGACATTGAGTATTACATCGTTATTGATGAAAGTAGCCCTTCTTGGAGCAGAATGGGTGTTATGGATCCTTGTTGTTCTTTCAGCCATTTCAATTTCTGTAGCTATCGAGAAAGGAATTTATTTTTACCGAAGGCGTATTTCTATATTAAACCTCTGTAACCGTTTTCAGCAAATACTGTATGAAGAAGGGATTGAAAAAGCAAAAGAATTCCTTGGAAAGTATGAAGCAATTCCTCAGGTCAGAATTGTGCTGTCTGCTTTAGCAGGTGATGAAAAAATGATGGGGAAAGATGCTATTATGAATGCCATGATAGCAGCTAAAAATCTGGAGAAAATAAAAATGGAAAAACATCTCAATTTCCTCTCTACACTTGGGAATAATGCCCCTTTCATAGGACTTTTTGGAACAGTTCTTGGTATAATGGGAGCGTTTTATAAGTTGCACCTGAATATTTCTGGTGGAACGAATGTTGTTATGAAAGATATTTCCGAAGCTCTGGTTGCAACAGCAGCGGGACTTTTTGTAGCTATTCCTGCTGTTATCTTTACAAATATATTCAGGCAAAAAATAAAAAAAACAATTAGCGAATCTACAATACTTGCATCTATTCTATTTAATTATATAGAGAGTCGGCCCCAAAATGGAGGAGAGAATTGATAGATTTTAGTGAAGAAGAAAATGAGGAAAAATTGATTGAAGACATTAATGTTACACCTTTTGTAGATGTTTCACTCGTTCTTCTTATAATCTTTATAGTGACAGCAACTTACATAGTTGCAAAGAGTATTCCAGTTGACCTGCCATCTGCTTCCACAGGAGAGGAGGTAAGCTCGCCTATAGCAATAACAATAACCAAAAGAGGTGATATTTATTATGAGGGACAACAGGTTCGGGACCTTAACCACCTGAAAGAGAGAATTTTGAATGCAAGAGCGAACAGAAAAGACATACGAGCGGTTATTTCTGCTGACAGAGATATAAAACATGGAAAGTTCGTGAGCGTTGTCAATGTTATCAGAGAGGCAGGTATTGTGCGATTTGCTATAAATATAAAGGAAGAAGATATTGTAGCGGAATGATTAGATTTACTGAAGAAAAGCCTGCTTTTAAAAAATGGTCACTGATACTTTTATCCTCTTTCTTTTTCCATGCTTCCATTATAGGAGCACTTGTTTTTATGCCAGAAAAAACAATAGAACGTTTTACTTCCTCTATGGATTTCATGGTAATAAAAAAAACAGAAGATAATATTCGGAAAACAAATGATACTACCCCTGATAAACCTCAGAAAGTAAATGAAGTGGTAAAACCAAAACAAATACGGAAAGAAAAAACTGCTGAGCCTCCGCCTCAAGAAAGCAAGGAAATCAAAAAATTCGAAATGAGCAAGGAATCCTTCTCGGGGGATGGGAACTGGAGTCTACCCGCCCAGATTGGAGATAGCAGAATTGGGTCTTTCGATGGAAGTCCAGATGGAGTAATAAAAAAAATTCAGACGGAAGATTCGACCCCGCCACCGCCACCTCCACCTCCTGTAAAACAGTTATCAAATGTTATAAAAGAAAAACCTAAGGTTCTTGAAGAAGTAACAATCCCTTATCCACTTGAAGCTAAAAAACTCGAAATTGAGGGTGATGTCGAACTTCAGGTGACGATAGATGAAAATGGAAGGGTTATAAAGGTGGTTATTTTAAAGGACCCAGGAGGGGGTCTTGGGGATGCAGCGGCCAGAGCGCTAAAGAATTTTCGTTTTTCACCAGCAGTTACCGAAGATGGGAGGAAAGTAACTTATACCATAAAATATACCTATTCATTTGTACTTGATTAAATTAAAAATAATTGTATATAGCATGAATTGAGGAGGAACATATGAAAAAGTTAACTAAAGATTTGATTAGAATTTTAACTGGATTTAGCTTTATTGTAGCTATTAATTTGACAAATTGCGAAGAAAATACCGACGATAGTTCGAATCCTTTTCTCGAAGATATGAGTAACCCCGGTAAAGAAGACACTGGCTACATGAATCCTGATGGAATCGAAGTTGAAGTTCAAATTGAAGCTGATGTAGAGGCACCCTCTTATAAGATTTATGATGCACCTGCTGAATTAGGACAGTTTGCACTGACTTATTTGAGAAAGCATGGTGAATTCTATCTCGAAAGCCTTGCTGAAGATTCCACTTCTGACCAGCGAGTGGAGTGGTTTGTTGACAACAACTGGATAACTGCGATGGAGGCACGCAATCTTCCTGTTTCCTCTTTAAAACATTTCAGGATAAGGGGTGTAAATGCTGTTCTTTTATTCGAAGCGTCGAGAAATGTCACAGAAGGGTCTGTGTTCAAGGCAAAGGTTCCTTTGAATCCCTATACAGTAATGACACTGGCAGGTCCAAATTGTGCCGACCCTGATTCTCACCTTGGACTCGATTCTACAATTTATTGGTATCTATGGAATCCTGATAAGCAGGGATGTGAGATTCCGGTTCAGGAAATGACTGTTACAGTGTCTAAGATGCTCCCGGCAGAAAAGGTTACTTATCCAGAATTTGATAAACTGCTGGAGGATGGAAAAATAACAAGTGTTATTCTATTTGGGCAGATTGGTGATGAACTTAATGATAGTGACCCTGGTGTCTGGAATATGAAAAGAATGGTTTCATGGCTTGAGAGAGCAGGATTCAGCGAAATTAGCCCTGCACCAGTTGGAAGGCGCTTTTCAAAAGTAGTAAATGGTATAACATTTGAAATAGACCTTTATTCTCCTTATGATTTTTCAGGACTTAGTGATATGAGACACTTTTCAAATTTCCAGCGTGCTATAGCAGAACATGAAATAGTAGCTTACGACGGACATAGCATGCTCGGAGCGAGTGATTTCTGGAGCAGACCTCAATACCCTGATTTCTATCAAATATTTCTTTATGGCGGATGTCTTGGATATGAATACTATGTTCGTCCAATACTTGAAGGTAAAGGAGGCTGGGATAAAGTTGATATAGTTTCAAGTGTTGTCGAAGTTTCAGCAAGTGCAAACGATTTTGCAGCACCATTTCTTTCGAAACTAATCTGGGCAGTAGGAAATAATAACAACGCTTCATGGAAAGACTTTTTAAGAGTGATAAGAGAAAGAGTTGGAGATTCGACATTTGGGGCAAGTGGTGTTAGAGAAAACTGCTATTCGCCATCAGGACCAATATGTAATCGGGTGCAACCACAAAATCAGGTGCAAAAATATGAAAATAATAACCCCGTCGCAATACCTGACAATGATTCCTCCGGTATTTCATCAGTGATTACTGTGCCTGATGATTTAATTGCAAAGAGTGTAACACTTGAAATTGATGTAAGTCATACATGGATTGGTGACCTTGTAATAATACTGTCGCATGATGGGGTTGATACAGTTGTATGGGACCGGGCAGGAGGGTCTTCTCGTAATATTTCGCAAACATTTCTTCTTGAATCCTTTGCTAACAAACAGGTTTCTGGTGACTGGATACTGAAGATTACCGACCTTGCGCAAAAAGACGAGGGAACCCTAAATCACTGGGCAATTTTGATTGAAATTTGAGGTATGGTTCAAAAGTTTAAGGGGCATTAATCCTGACTTGACTTTTAAAAAAACAAATAAATAATGTGGTTTAAAAACAAGAAGGAGTAAAGATATGTTTAAAAGCTTAAAAGTAAAAATAACTTCGGTTGTAATTATCCTTATTGCATCTTTAAATTTTTCTGCGTGCGATGGAAATGAAGAAGAAAGAGATGGTGATGCTTTCGATGCCCGTGATATAATTGATACATGGGATGGTGAAGATTTCAAAGACATTCCAGCGGATGAAGTAGATGTAACCGAAAATGTAGATGGTATTGAGATAAAGGTTTGCTATTCAGATTATGATTGTAGCAACGGAATTTTTTGCGATGGATTAGAGAAGTGTATTGATGGTCAATGTATGCCTCCGGAAAAACCTGCGTGCGCGGATGATTTTGAATGCACAATAGAAACATGTGATGAAGCAGCAAAAGAATGTCATTACGAAGTAAACAATGACTATTGTGATGACCATCTATTTTGTAATGGACAGGAGAGATGTTCACCAATTGCAGGATGCGTCTCTGGACCTCTTCCTGATTGTGCTGACGACGACATTTGCACAATAGACCTTTGCGATGATTCAAGGGGAGGTTGTGTTCACGACCCAAGGGACCTTGATGGTGATGGACATGTGGACAAAAACTGCGGGGGGGATGATTGTAATGATAGAGACCCTGAAATTCATCCTGGTGCAACTGAAGTTTGCAATGATATGAAAGACAATGACTGCGATATGCTTGTTGACCTTTCAGATGAAACATGCAGACCGGCTAACGATACCTGCAGTAACCCGACACTCCTCGCTGAAGGTGTTACTACTCGTTCATCAACAACGGGCACAACATCAGACTACGATTCGGATTCCTGCTGGATATATTCTGAAAGAGATGTTGTTTTTCGCATTGATTTAAGTGAAACAAGAGACCTCGTCGTTACGGTTACAGGGGTTACTGCAAGTGGATTCAGTGTTGCGATTCAGACATCATGCGGGAATTCTTCGTCTGAGCTAATATGTCAGGAAGGAAGCTCTAATGTAACAGCACAGAGAAGAAGACTTTCTGCTGGGACATACTATGTCATAGTCTGGACAGATGTTCAGGGTGATTTTGATATTACATATACAACGGCAGAACCTACCCCGCGTCCTGCAAATGATGTTTGTGACGGTGCAACTAATATTTCAACAGGTGGAACTTACACTGGCTCAACTGTTGATTGTTTGAACGACTACATTCCTTCCTGCATGAGCTCTGCAGGATTCGACACATTTTATACATTTACGATAACAGAACCAAAGAAAGTGACAATATCAGCAAGTGCAACTTCAGGGTGGCCAACAGTTGCTCTTTCTCTTATGACTGAATGTGGTAATTCTGGTTCTGAAATTGCCTGTGCTTCAGGTTCTTCTTCTGCAACCATTACGAGGAATTTTCTTGCCGCTGGAACTTACTGGGTTGCAGTTGATATAACTCAGGAAGTTTCATATTCACTGAATATAAGTTTTGAAGCCCCAATTTATCCCCCGGCAAATGATAGATGCGATGGCGCTATAGATGTTTCTGGTGGTGGGCTCTTTGTTGGAAATCTTATGGAAAGTTACAGGGATTATCCTGTTTCATGTAGCGAATCGAGTTATACTGATGTCGCTTATAGATTTACTACTACAGAACCCCAGGATGTTACTCTGGAGCTCGACCCAATAGGTGCTTCTGCAGATATGGCACTTGCAGTTGTTTCAGATTGCAGCAATCTGAGAACAGAAATCAGGTGCAGAAAAGGGAATCCTGCAGGATACACTCTGAGGAGCTTACCAGCCGGGACATATTTCATAATAGTTTCAGGAACTTTGCACGGTTCAGGAACTATACGAGGGCGCTACCTGCTTCAAGTATCATTTGGACCTCCTACTCCAGTCCCTCCAAATGATTCATGCACTGGAGCGGTGGACATTTCAAGTGGGGGAACTTTTATAGGTTCGACAAGAGGGACATTCGACGATTTTGATACTGATTGTGGTCCTTCAAATTATTATGATGTTGTTTATACATTTACAATTTCTTCTCCTGCAGATGTTATTGTTGATGTTAACACGGATATTTCAACTGAAATTGCCCTTGAAATAGAAAGAATTTGTGGAAATTCAACAAGTATGCTTGACTGCACATCTACAACAACTGGTGAAATGCATGCCCATTCAGTCCCTGCAGGGACATATTACCTCATTGTTGATACCGGTGTAGAAACAGATTTCAATATGCAGGTGACATTTGGTCCACCTACATCTATCTGCGATGGTTCTCCGGTTATTAATATTGACCTTTCTGGTGGCACATTCACATGGAGTGCCTCTGGAACAACTGCAGGTCAGACAGACAAGTTTCAGTCGAGTTGTGGAGGTTCTGCTGCGAGCCCGGATGTTATATATATAATGAATGTCCCGAGTAGAGCATCTATTGTGATTGAAGATATAGCATCTTCATACGACACGGTTCTTCATGTAAAGGGGTTGTGCGAACCGTCTTCTTCTGACCTTTACTGTGATGATGATGGTGGTTCTTGCTCCCTTTGCTCGAGAATTCGTGCTACATTTGATGCAGGTACTTATTATATAATTCAGGATGGTTACGGTTCCTTTAGTTCAGGAACTTATACACTTCAGGTAACAGCTACATCCTCACCATAAAAAAGCCTTCTCCTCGTCTTACAATTTTAATTCTATTCTGCACCTGCCTTTCTCAGCGGTAGGTTTCATTCCTGCGAAAACAGGAATCCATTGCGAAAGCAGTAATCCATATACGCACCCTGTCATTCTTGTGCAAGCAGGAACCAATACCAATTCCATTTATCTTTTTAAAGATTTTCCTCCGCCAAGATACCCTACCATACTCTGGCGATGGGATTTGGAAAAAAGAAAGAAGAAAATGGTTAGAATCATATATATTGAAGCATAGCCGTATCGGATTACAGGGTTGAAGAAAAAGAGTTGAGTGGCAAATAGTACAAGTAATATCAGTGCTTCCCAGAGAGAAAAAACAAAATTACTTAAAACCGAAACCGCAAATAAAGATTGTGCAGATGTCAGAAACATTTCCTCTAATTGTCTCGAATCAAGGTAGAGGGGTGAAAGATTTTTACCAGATATGGAATATATGATTGGTATCATACCTATGAGAAGTGTCCACTGGTTTATTTTTGAAGAAAGAAGGGTTAAAAACCCCTGATCGGGAAGATTTCTTAAAGCAAAAATCATAGCAACAATAAATTCCGGGGATTCAGAAGCAAGGGGTGCTATCCATTGGACAAGAATGAACTCTTCAATGCCTAAATGACGCCCTGCTTCTAATAATCCTTCAGAAAAGGGTTCTGCAGATATGAAAATTGTGTATCCCGAAAGGAGGAAAAAAATAACTGTAACTATTCTTCTTGGTGTTTTTTGAATTTTTGCAATGAGTTCGGCTGGACCTGATTCTTCAGGTTCAATTACATGTCCTTTTAATGCTCTACTTATGTAAAAAATGAAAATTCCGATAAATACGAGTGAATCAAGCAAGGAAATATTTTTTTTGAGAGAAATTATGAAAGAATAGAGAGTTGCTATAAGGAGGACTTTTATTTCAAGAGCGCAGGCAGGATCAAGAATTAATTTTTTATCCCTGTTTTTTACCCAGTACACAAATACTATTAATGCCCATCCAAAGCCAATGAGGAGACGATTGCCGCCAGTCATATTCGCCACAGGATATGGGTGGTAAGCAGGATTTCGAGCCGCCATCCATGAAAAGTACATGTCAACTGCATATTCTGGTAAAACTGCAACAAGAGCAAGGATTGCAAAAGCAAATGACCTCGGAATATCTATCTGAGCAAGTTCAGCACTCCATGAGAGGATAAATGCTGCTCCAAAGATGGCAAGCCCTGGTAAAACGGGAGCAAAAGAGCCTGTTAGGTGATAACCTGCATGCTTGAAAATTATCCATTGAATGCAGAGGGTTATTGCAAAAACTAACCAAATAACATTTACTATTTTATTTTCTGAAGTTTTCACTTAAGTTTTAATAAAACTAAGTTATTTTTCCGAGCCATTCGAGGCTTTCTTCAAGGCTTTTGATTTCTTCGAGAAGTTCCCTTTCTCTTTCTTTCTCTCTTTCTATAATTTCTGGTTTTGCGTGTGTCAGGAAATCCGGATTTTGAAGTTTTTTCAAAACACTCTCGAGTTTTTCTCTCGTTTGTCCTATTTTTTTCATTACTCTATTTTTTTCAAGGTCAAAGTCAACGAGTCCTTTTAAGGGTATATAAATTTTAAAACGACCTCCGATGCCCACTGCACTTCCTTGTATTGAATCAACTTGAATGTTTGACAAAGGTTCAAAATTCTCTACTCCGGTAAACCGTTTTAAACCGGGAAACATTGTTGATAGTGATTGAAAAATTTCTTCATCACCTTCAAGGTAAACCACAGGCAGTTTCTTTTCTTTTATGGTAATGTTGTGTGATTTTATGCTGTTTATTTCCCCTGCAATTTTAACTGCATCCTCACAAATTTCGTATGCTTCTTTATCGCGAGGGAACTGTTCCGGTTGAGGCCATCTGGAAGTTGTTATTCTTTCCCCAAAATCCTGCATTCCGGCGTTTTTGCGGATTTTAATGATATCTTTCCAGAGTTTTTCTGTTATAAAGGGCATAACAGGGTGAAGCATTTTCAGTAGAATGCTTAAACCTTCAACGAGCATCGTTTGTGCTTCAAGTCGGGATGAATCTTGCTGTTTCCACAATCTTGGTTTTACTATTTCTACATACCATGAACAGAAATCATCCCAGAATGTTTTGTATAATAAATTGCAGGCTTCCCCTATTTCGAAATTTTCAAGTTGTCTGGTGACTGTTTCAATAGTTGTGGACAGTTTATATTGTAACCATTTATCTTCAATTTTTTCAAAGTTTTTTGCGTGACTAAACATGTCCTCACACTGTGCCAGAACCACTCCTCTTGTTACCTGCCATATCTTATTGCAGAAACGCCTTCCTTCTTCTATTTTTGGTACTTCGACATCGAAATAATCACCTGCCTGTTTTCTTCTAACTACAAGTCTTATATCCTGTCCTGCGGTAGCCATGCTAAGTATTCCATATCGAAGAGCATCCGCTCCGTATGTTTTATAGTGTTCAACTCTTCCCCCCACCTCATCAGTACCGCCGCGAATAAGCATCAGAGGGTCAATTCCATTTCCCCTCGATTTAGACATTATGTCCCCCTTTTCATCAAGTATGGTACCATGAACAAAAACATGTCTGAAAGGAACTAACCCCATGAATTTCTTGCCCATCATTACCATTCTTGCAACCCATAGTGCTATGATATCCCTTGCAGTTACAAGAACATCTGTTGGATAGTAATACTTTAAATCATCGGTTTTATCCGGCCATCCTAAAGTTGAAATTGGCCACAATTGCGAAGAGAACCATGTATCAAGCACATCAGGGTCCTGTACCAGGTCTTTCCTTCCACAAATGGGGCAATTTTGAGGATTGGACATTGGTTCGTCAATGGATGGTACAATTGGAATTGCTTCTGGTGGTATTTTCAGGACATCCATTGATTCATCTACGGAGATGCTTTTTGTGCATTGAGTGCAATACCAGACAGGTATTCTATGACCCCACCATATTTGTCTGCTTATACACCAGTCAGGTGTAGAATCAAGCCAGTCTATAAATTGTTTTAACCTCGTTTCAGGGTGGAAAACTACTTCCTTATTTAAAGCAGCCTCTCTGGCAATTTTAACCAGGGGCTCCATTTTTACAAACCATTGGTCTGAAAGAAAGGGTTCTATTACAGTTCCACACCTGTAACAACGGGGTGAGTCATAATTATGTTCTTCAACTTTTATGAGGTAACCCTCTTTTTCAAGGTCTTCCACAATCTTTTTCCTTGCCTGTGCAATGCTTAGCCCTCTGTAACGACCCGCTGCTTCGTTCAATGTGCCATCTTCATTAAATATATTTATCATCGGTAAATTGTTTCTCTTCCCGCATTCGTAATCATTGGGGTCATGAGCAGGAGTAACTTTTACTGCTCCTGTTCCCCTTTCGGGGTCAGCCAGAATTGAATCTGCAATCACAGGAATATGCCTGCCCGTAAGAGGAAGAATGACGGTTTTACCGATGAAGTCCTGGTAGCGTTCGTCTGATGGATGAACTGCAACCGCAGTATCGCCTAACATTGTCTCAGGTCTTGTTGTAGCAACAACGATACTTTTCTCCAAATTTGAAGAAAGAGGATAACGAATATACCAGAAATACCCCTTTTCCTCTTCATAAATCAATTCATCATTACTGAGAGCAGTTCTATGTTTAGTGCACCAGTTAATCAGCCTTTTCCCTCTATATATAAGCCCCTCATGATAAAGTGTAATAAAGACAACTCTAACTGCTCTGCTCAGTCCAGGGTCCATTGTAAAACGGGTTCTTTCCCAATCGCAGGAACATCCGAGGGATTTTAGCTGGTCAATTATTCTATTTCCGTATTTTTCTTTCCATTCCCATATCAGTTCAAGTAACTTTTTTCTACCAACTTCGTAACGGGTGAGTTTCTGTTCTTCCCATAATTTCTTTTCAACTACGCTCTGGGTTGCCACACCAGCATGGTCTGTTCCCGGTAGCCAGAGGACATTAAGTCCTTTCATTCTTTGATATCTAATGATAACATCCTGAATTGAGTTGTTTAAAGCATGTCCCATGTGAAGAGCACCGGTAACATTTGGGGGAGGAATTACGATGCAATAAGGAGGACGAGAATCAGGTTTGCTTCTGAATACACCTTCCCTTTCCCATGCCTCGTAAATTTCAGGTTCTACAATGAGAGGATTGTATGCTTCCGTTACCTTCTCATTCACTTCAACTTGATTCCCTATTCTTTGAGTAAACGTTCGATTTCTTCTTTAATAATAGTTTCTGCAAGGTCGGGTACAACTTCCCATGCAACTTTTTCTACTACTTCTTTGATTAGTGACATTAATTGATCGAATTGTTTTGGGCTTAAAGAATCCAAAAAAGCCTTGTGAGAAGATACATCAAAAAGAGGTTCGCCTGTAATACCTGCCTTTGCAGGTTTTTCCACCTCTACCCCCTTTTTCTCAAATTCGACTACCTTTTCTTTCCCAACCGTCACTCCAGAAGCTTGAGCCACTCCTTTGCCAGTGGATATAACAGGTGTTCCCATGATAGTAGGTTGTCTCTTTATCCTGCTCTGTTCACCAACTGGTGGTTGAATGGGAGGTTGAATCTGCCCCTGACCGTGTAGTGTAGTGGTTTTTATCGATTGCCCTGCTGCGGGTGCAGGAGGTTTTGGAGCCCCGAGTCCGCTCATCACTGCAGGTTTAGAAGCAGGTTTTATAACCTGCGCCTGGGGTGAAGCTACTGGAGGTGGTTGAATTTTTGCCACCTGAGATTGGGTAGCAGGAGCCACAGCTGCTGGATATGAGGGTCTTCCCTTTTCTTCTTCAGGGGGAGCACTCATCGAGAGAACTTTATCAATCATTCTCTGGGTATCAAAGGGTTTTCGAACATGTCCTTCTGCTCCGCATGTAGCGTACTTCTGGTCGTCAAGCCTTTCGAAGGGTCCGGTCATTATCCAGACAGGCACATTCTTAAGTTCTTCTATGGTTTTTATTTGATTGCAAAATTCGTAACCAGAAATGTCACCTATTTTTGAATCTACAATTATCAGTTCTGGTTTTTCCCTTTTCGCTATCTCCATCGCTTCATTTGTGTTCCCCGAAGTAAGCATTCGAATTTCCTCGAGATTCAGAAAAGTTAGTTCAAATGCTTTCCTTATAGTAGCTGAATCATCAATTACTAATACATTTTTAGGCACTTTTTACTCTCCCTTAAATTTAATTTTTTTCATATTTGCTCTGTTATGTATAAAAGTCAATAGGTTTTATAACCTTCCCATCTTTGGTTTTTTGATTAACTTTATCTTTTAATTAAACATTTTATTGAAGAAAAATCAATCAAAAATTTTAAGGCAAAAGTTCTAAAAATATTAAATTCAATCTATCAATTTTTATCGTTGAAACCAATTTTATTTTCCTGTATTATTAAATGCAAATTTTTTAAAAATAATATTTTAAGGAGTGGAAAAATGTCGATTGAAGAAACATTAAATGAGAAGTTTAAAACTGCACTGAAAAACAAAGATAGTAAAACACTCGATGTTATAAGGATGATACGAACCGAATACAAGAAAGCACTTACTTCCGAAGAAAAAAGAGGAGAGGGAGGGGAGGAACTATGGATACAGGTTATACGCTCCTATATTAAGAAACTCAAAAAAGCTATACCAGAATTTGAAATGGCAGGTGAAAGGGGAAAGGAAATGATAGAAAAATTGAATTTTGAGATAGAGTTTCTTCAGCCTTTCCTGCCATCGCTCATGGATGAAAATGCTACCAGGAAGATTGTCGAGGAAACTATAAAAAATCTCGGAGCTGATTCTCCCAAAATGGTTGGAAAGGTGGTTGGAAATATAATAAAGGAACATAAAGAGAGCGTTGACCCTTCTTTAGTTAAGAAGATAGCAGAGGAACTATTAGGAGAGAAAAAATGACGATGATGGAATTTTCTATTTTCCCTGTTGGTTCAGGTGAAAGTTTAAGTGAGGCAGTAGCAAAAGCGATTTCTATAGTGAAAAGAAGCGGGCTGAGGCACACGGTAACAGACATGGGAACCATAGTTGAGGGGACAACAGCACAATGCCTTCGGCTTGTTGAAAAATGTATTGAATCTCTTTCAAAAGAGCATGCTCGAATAAGTTGCTTTGTTAAGATAGACTATAGAAGAGGTTTGAGCAGGCGTCTGGGATTGAAATCGAAAAAAGTTCTTAAAATTTTAAATGAACAGAGAAAGAAAAAGATAAACAAATAAGAAAAATTATTTGGTGAAATCTTTGTTTGCCATTGGAGAAGTTTTATGTTCACATCCTATTTTATATCAGTTATAATTTCCCTTGGAGTGGTGCTTTTACTTGCATGGATTTTTTTACGATTAATTGCTCCCCGTGTCGGATTTACTGAGAAAACTGGACATAATATGAGAATAATAGAAACGATGCCAATTGCTCCGAGACGAAATCTTCATATAGTAGAGGTTGGAAAAAAGTTTATCCTTTTGGGGAGCAGTGAAGGGGGGATAAATTTTCTAACTGAGTTAGACCCTTCAACAATTGAAATTCGAGAAGAAAGAAAAATTAAAAAACTTAAATTCCTCGATATTCTCAGGGGGAAGTAATCTACAAGGGGAAGTAATCTAACGGTGTTTTTCAACTCGGAAGGGGCTTACCGAATATTTTCCCTGAATTAACCATATTTGAACTGGAATCTCTGTTTGAAAGATTATGAAGAAAAAATTTTAGCAAACTACTGTTGATTTATTTTTTGAGTATATTAAAAATAATATTTGGGTGGAAATTTTTGATATTCTGAAAAGGGTGCAACATGAGCGAAAGAATAAATATAGCGGATGAGGAGATAGTGGAAGTAATAGAGAAGAGGCTTCCTGCTATTTTGAGTGTGCGACCAGATTTGAAAATTAAAATGGGGAATCTTGTTGGTCTGGACCTTGTAAGAAGAGATGAGATTTTTGCAATTTTGGAGGAATTGAAGATTCAGAGGGAGGAGACAAGTAAGAGATTCGAGGAGGTAAATAGAAGATTTGAAGAGATGAATGAAAGGTTTGATAGAAGATTTGCGGAGATGAATGAAAGGTTTAATAAAAGGTTTGAGGAGATAAATGAGCAATTGAGAGGGATGAGAGAAGATTTTCACAATGCGATTTCTGGAGTTGGTTCAAGATGGGGAGTGGATGCGGAGAGAGCTTTTAGGGCAGGGATGAGAAAGATTTTAAAAGAAAATTATGGTGTGGATGTGGAAGAATATTATATTGAGGACAAGGAAGGGGTCATAAAAGGGAGATATGCAAAATATCAGGTTGACCTTCTTGTAAAGGACTCAGTTCATATTTTGGTTGATATCAAGTCATCAGCGGATGACTTTGATGTTTATAAACTACATCAATTAGGGGAGATTTACCGTTCTATGACAGGGATTAAACCTCGTGTGATATTGGTGGCGGCATATGTAAGGGAGGAAGCAATGGAAGAAGCGATGAGGTGTGGGGATGTTGAGATAATTACAGGTCCACGGCAATTCCGAAAGTAGTATCTTTCGATAAACGCACACCAGTAAATGATTGTCAGTTGCTTATGTTTGGAGGAAATGTATTTTGCTCAAGCCATTTCTTTTGTTTTATGAAAACCAATTGAAAAAAAACAAATTGCAAGTAAAAATATAATTTATTATGAAAATGACACATAAACCGCCATAGATTCCCGCTTTCGCGGGAATGACAGAGGAAGGTTATTCCTGTTTCCACTTTTGCAAGGATAAACAGTCATTCCTGTGGAAGCAGGAATCCATAAATTCAAATTTTCATTCATGGGGGTGTGCAAAAATTATCTTTTACTTCTTTTTTCATTATTAGCATTTTTCTCCTCTATTCAAATTACCTGCTAATAAACTGTTTCATTTCTTCTTTTACACGACGACTTCCTTCTTTAATATCCCTTAAAATTTCCTCTGGAGTCATGTTTTGCCATTGAATTTCGAGGAGATATCGATAATAATGGATATTTTGCAAACATTTATTATAAGGGAATTCTCGCTGGGCGCGTCTGCGGATTCTCTCTTTTTCTTCATTACAAATTTCTCCTTTTATCATATTAACCCTCCTCTTCATACTCAAAAAAATTCTCTTAAGCCCACAATAATAGGAAAACTTTGTATTAATTCCTCTGTCAACCTTCGTAAATCAGAGTCTTCTATTCCTCCTATTATGTCTTACAATCTTCCGTTGCGAGTAGCTTTCAATTTTCCTTTATTTATTTTTACTCACCAATCATACCAATTGCTGTTGTTAAAAATTGAAGATAAAATCTCCTCACCGGAATTAGAAATTTAGGCACAATGTTTTTAAGTTGGAAATTTTGCTCTTACTGCACAGTAAAAATAAGAATAATAAAGGAACAATTAGATTTTTGTCAGTAGGACCTGGAAAGAAATGAAGCAATGTTGAACTTTGTTAAATATATGCTATTGTGTTAATAAGAATCCATTAATTTATGTTTGGTTAATGAAGGATTTATGATAAAGTATTTAATTAAACTTTCGAATTTTTTGTGTTTATTTTGTTTCTTTATGTTTTCGTGCAATGAGAAGGGGGTAATAAAAGACTTATGTGCTGGGGCGGATTGTTCAAATCATGGGGTTTGTTTTGTAAAGTATGAAAGTGCATACTGTGCGTGCTTCAATGGTTATCATCCTGAATTACTTTCCTGCGTTCCAAATGACCCTCAAGACCCATGTTCAGGGATAACCTGTGGAGGGCATGGGGTGTGTGAAGTTGAATATGGAAACCCAGTTTGCAGGTGCGACCCTGGTTTTTCAAACCCTCCCGAAAGTAAACTTTTATGCTTTGGTTCTACTCAAACTGATGGAGGCGAAGAGGAAGAAGTTGGAATTGATGAAACCCGTATTGAGGAAGTAGAATTTGATGCGGTTTCTGACCAATGCGACGGAATTGGTAATTGTTCTGGGGAAAATATTTTTGAAAAAATCAGTGCAGGTTATGACCATACCTGTGCATTAATGAGCACAGGAGGAGTCAAGTGCTGGGGGGATAATGGGGTTGGTCAGCTTGGGGATGGAACTACAACTTATAGAACTACCCCTGTAGATGTTTCAGGTCTAACTTCAGGTGTCTCTGCAATTTCTGCAGGTTATGTTCACACCTGTGCATTAATGAGCACAGGAGGAGTGAAGTGCTGGGGGTATAATGGGTATGGTCAGCTTGGAGATGGGACAACTACGATTAGATGGACCCCAGTATATGTTTGCCAGTAAATGCTTGAGATTTATTCGTCATAAGATGTTTTTATTTTTGTTCCATGTCTCCCCTTTAAAAATTTTGTTTCTTCTTTTTGTTTCTTTTTAATTGGGACCTTTTTGCTTTTTACCTGTAATTTAGATTGTTCGAACAAATTTTCAATTTTTTCCATACTGACATCAATTGTCAAATCCCTTTCAGGAATAATTTCGCTTTTATAGATTTTAAAACCATCATTCCACAGGAAAAAATATCGCTTCTTGCATCCAGAGTTTTTTTCCAGAATATTTCTGGAGGAACATAGCCAGGTTTTCCAATTAAAACTCCTTCGCTCGTCAAATTGCTTATACTTTCATCCGAAGAAATAGGTTTTGCAAGACCAAAATCGAGAAGTTTTACACGAACCATCTTGTCGGATGAATGTATAAGAAAAACATTTGGAGGTCCAAGGTCTCTGTGAATTATATCCTTTTGGTGTGCACATTCCAGACCATCGAGCACCTGAAGCATTATAGTTATTGTTTCATTGCAGGTTAGTTTTTTCCTTTTTTTAAGAATTTCACTCAATGGTTCCCCTTCGAGAAATTCCATAACGAGAAATGGCTCTCGGTCTTCTCCTTTTTCAGGAACAAACCAGTCATAAATATTTACAACATTTGGGTGGCGAATAGATTTTAAAGTCTCAATTTCTCTTTTGAAACGCTCAACATGGATTTTGTCTTCGACAAATTCAACATTCATGAATTTAATTGCAAGAGGTTCCCTGGTCATCAAATTTTCAGCACGATAGACACTCCCCATCCCCCCTTTTCCAATAAGGTCCAGCAGGACATACTTTCCTTTTAATACATCACCTCTTTGCATTTTTTATTTTTATATTAGCATATTTTTTTCGAAAATATAATAGTAAACGCTCATGAGTAATTTTGCCCACAAAGGATTGTTTCGGGAATTAAAAACTGGCACCAGGATTTTTCTCTTTTTATGGATTTATCCGTTTTGCTTCTTTGGAAGATGGACTGTGAAAGTTGAACCTTTGCCGGGTGTACTATCAACTGAAATTTTTCCGCCGTGCGCTTCTACAACTTTTTTTGCTATTGCAAGTCCCAATCCGGTTCCTTCGCTCTTTGCACCATTTTCCCTCTTAATTCTGTAAAATTCGCGAAATAGGTGTGGAATATGCTCCTTTGATATCCCAATACCAGTATCACTTACATTAGCACGCACATACTCACCTTCGTCAGCAAAACTTACGGTTACACTTCCACCACTTCGATTGTATTCAATACCATTTGTAATTAAATTGATAAAAACCTGCTCAAGGGATTGTTTGTCACCTCTGATTTTTGGGAATTCCTGTGGATGAGAAATTTTTATTGTGACACCTTTTTTTTCTGCCAGACTGGAAAGTAATTTTCCTATATTGTCCACTAAATCTAATAGGTCAATATCTTCAAATCTGGAGGATAGCGTTTCTCTGCTCATTTTTGCCATATTCAACCAGTCATTTATAAGGCGCATCATAGCTTCAAGACGCTCTTTAATACGGAGAATTATTTCTCTCTGTTTATCATTCAAAATCCCTGTATAACCACCCAGAAGGATTTCGGTGAACTGGACTATACTTGCAAGCGGACTTCGCATCTGATGCGAGACCATCGTTATAAAGGATTCCTCCATCATCTTTTTTTCCCGACGCAACTTCTCCATTTCCCGCAATATGTCACGCTTTTCTACAGCCCTTGCCACAACATTGCGAAGGTCATCTGGAGTGAAAGGCTTGGATAGAAAATCGAAAGCACCCTTTTTCATTCCTTCAACTGCTGATTCAACGGTTGCATAGCCGGTTATGATAATGGGAAAGAGTTCAGGATATTTTTCCTTCATCTTCACAAGAACTTCCATTCCACCTATTCCGGGCATTTTCAAATCGATAAGAGCAATATCTGGCTGGAAATTATCTGCCTTGCTTAATGCTTCCTCACCATTGGAAGCAACTTCAACATTGTAACCAGATTTTTTAAGAACCTGGTTACAGGAATCTCTCATTACCTCTTCATCATCAACGATGAGAATCTTTACTTGCTTTTCTTCCTGGCTGGTCACATTAAAATTCTAAAATTTAATTACTTTCTTGTAAGAAGTTCTTCTATTTTTTGAATAAGTTCCGATGGATTCACGGGTTTATCAAGGTAAGCATCTGGACCTTTAAAACCTTCTTCCTGTTCATTAATGTTGAATCTTGAACCTGTTAATTCTTTTACGGCAGAAATAAAAATTATTGGAATCCTGCTGAATTCTTTGAATTCTTCAGAACCCTTTATAGCGTTGCAAAGAGAAAATCCGTCAAAGAGGCTATCCATCATTATATCAAGAAGGATGAGGTCAGGTTTTTCCTTCTCAAGTACTTCCTTTACTTTTTTAGGGCTTGAAACCGATACCACATCGTAATTTGCTGATTTCAAAATCATACTTGTAGCATCGATGAAATCCTGGTCATCATCTACTATCATTATTTTTGGTGCTTTACTCATTTTTATTTTCCTCCTTTTTTTTAAAAAATCATAACATTACGATTTGAATCGTCAAGTGAAATAATATGAACAGAGCAACTTATACAGGGGTCATACGCACGCACAACTTTATGAACTATATCCAGAACATCTTCGTCTTTTCCATCGGCGTAAATTTTTGATGCAGCCTCAAAACAGTATTTTTCTATGTCTTCTGCATTCTGGGCTGTTGGTGTAATTATATCTCCGTCGATACAAATCCCGTCTTTAATATCATACCAGTGAAATAGAGTCCCTCTTGGGGCTTCTACTGCTCCAGCTCCTTTTCCAGATTTGTTTTTCCATTCAACTTTTTCACCACTAAAGTCGTTTAAGTTTTTCAGCAATTCGTCCACAAGTGGTGGTATTCTTTCCATGGCATAAAGTATTTCAATTGCCTGAGCAGCGTTATTATACAGGGGATTTTTCTTCCATTTTGGTGACCAGTACTTTTTGAAGGCAACTCCCGCTTCACCTTTTAGCCTTTCACCTAAAATATTTACTCTCGCTAATGCTCCTACTGTATATGGTGAACCGCGATACTGACTTCGCTTACAAAAGGAGTGGGACTTAACTATTTCATTTGTGAGCCTTTTATATTCCTGAACACTGAATTTTTCCCCTGTGGAAACGAGTATATTATCTCCCATGAAACCAAATTCACCATTAGGCGGCTCAAGGCAGGCAAAGATAGTTTCTGTTTCCGGGGTATCAGGATATGGTATGGAATTGAAAATATCTACTGTTTTAAGAGTAAATGGCATGAATTGTTTTGCTCTTGCTTTTATGAAAAGTAAATCATCCCTTTCCGGTAACTTTCCGAAGCCTCCTATAACTGGATTTTCACCATGAATGTATCTTCCTGCTATAGTTTTCATGATGAAATTTCCAAATGCTTTCATTTCCAGCGCTATTTTTACTTCGAGGGAGAATTTCGATGCCATAGCAATAGCATTTGGAAAACCGAGATAGTCAGGCAGAGCAAGATAATAGGTGTGGAGTGAGTGGCTTTCAATCTGCTCTCCCATGTGAAGCAGTTCTCTTAAAAGAGAGACTGTTTTTGAAGGTTTTATTCCAAGGGCATTCTCCATTGCTCGAATAACAGCGAGTTTATGTGAAGCAGAACATATAGCACATATCCTTGGAACGAGGTTTACGACTTCATCAGGTGCTCTTCCAATTACGAGTTTTTCAAAAAGTCTTGGACCTTCAAGTACTTTAAACTGAACATCCTTAACTTTGTTCTTATCAATTGTTACAACTACATTTCCCGAGCCTTCAACACGGGCTAAGTGTCCGGTCTCAATGGTTTTCATTTCCATGCCTCCTTAAGTTTTTGTGAAATTTTTTCGATATTTTTTCCTGAGAACATTGACATTTTTCTTATTATAAAGTCCTGATTGTAACCTTTTAATTTTAAAAGGACTGCCATTGCTTCACGATTTGGTTCTTTCGAAGGTCCCCAACAGCCAACACAGGGAAGGTTATTTGATGGACAAATAGCACCGCATCCTGCTGCAGTAAGGGGTCCCATACATGGCAGACCTTTATTTAAAAGGCAATCATTTTCTTTCCATTTACATTCAATACAACATGGGTAATTCCCGAGGTCAGGAGGGGTTAGATTTGCAAGTCTTGTAAAAGTAGGAAGGAACTGCTCTCGACTGATAGGGCATCCTGGTAAGTAGTAATCGACTTTCACATAAGCATCCAGAGGTGATGATACCAGTGGCTTTGTATGGCTCCATTCTACCTTTCCATAGACCTGGTCAATTTTCTTTTTCCAGTCTTCTGGGTTAAAATTTGCTCCCTGAACCCCACCTGTGCAGGCACATGTTCCCATAGCAATTAAAATTTGTGATCTTTTTCTTATATCTTCTAATTCCTCTTTTTCAATTTCAGTGCTTACTGAACCTTCTACCAGAGCCACATCCAGCTCACCATGGCTATTGTCACTCTTAGCCATTACGAACGATTCAATTTGTGCGTCTGTAAAAAGGGACACTAACTCCTTTTCACAATCAATGATTGAAAGCTGGCATCCCGCGCACCCTGTCAATCCAAATATGCCTATTTTGACTTTTTTCTTTTCTTTTGCCATTTCAATCCTCCTTTATATGAGCTCTCTCATGTGTATTACATCCCAGTAATTAAAAACGGGTCCATCAATGCATGTGTACACATAATCAATTGCACAATGACCGCATTTACCAACTCCGCACTTCATTCTTCTTTCGAGCGTCATTAATATCTGGTTTTTGGGAATCTCAAGAGCAAGCAGTTCCTTAATAACAAATTTGTACATTACCGGTGGCCCACAAACTACTGCATAAGTATTTTGAGGATTAACGCTACTAACCATTTTAAAAAGTGTTGTGACCACCCCTACATTAAATTGCCACTTCCCTGTATCGTCCCTGTCAACTGTCAGGTAACATTCAAGGTCTTCTCTTTCTCTAAGGGCGATGAATTCCTCTCTGAAAATCATTTCCCCTGGAGTTTTTGCTCCGTACAAAAGCCATATTCTCCCGAACCAGTCACGGTTATCGAGGCAATAAAGCAGAACGCTCCGCAGGGGTGCTGCTCCAAGTCCGCCCATGATAAAGATGATATCTTTATCCTTCATTTGTTCTACGGGAAATCCATTGCCATAAGGACCTCTTACTCCAACAATGTCATTTTCTTTTAGACGAAAAATCTGATGAGTTAGCATACCCACTTCTCTGATGCAGAATTCGAGGAGACCTGGTCTCGACGGAGTTGAGGAAATGGAAAAAGGACCTTCGCCTACATTTGGAAGTGAAATCATTGCAAACTGACCCGGTTTGTATCTGAAAGTCAGGGCTTTATCAAAGTCAACGCATCTCATTTGAAAAAACTTAACATCGCTCGTTAAGTTGTAACATCTAACTATTCTCATTGGTTCGGGGATGAAAGGATTATCTGAATTTTTTTCTATTTTTTGTTGTTCTGTGCTCATTTTAAAACCTCCAGATTGGCAATGTTCCAGAATTCTTTGATTTCATTACCTTCAAGTGCCTGGGCTACACTTTTTACATTTATACCTACCGGGCATGTTACTATGCATCTACCACACCCAACGCAGCCAGGCTTTCCATATTTTCCGGCATATGCTTCAAGTTTGTGAGTATAAAAAAGTTTCAGCCTGTTTTTTCTGCTTTTTCGGAAGTTTTCTCCGCCAGCCACAAGAGAATAATCGTGAAGTGTACACGAATCCCAGTGACGAACCCTTTCAACCGGGCTTTCACCCGGCTCTTTCCTGTCAACTACATTATAGCAATTGCAGGTAGGACAAACCATACTACAACTTCCGCAACTCAAACAGGCTAAATCGAGTTTGTCCCAGAAAGCATCCCGATATTTGAGTTCCATGAGTCTTGGCATGGCAATAAAATTTATTCCATTTTTATAAGAAGCATCCCTTTTAGTTTGCCATTCAACATATTTTTGTATGTCTTCGCCAGTTATTGTTTCTTCAAATAGTCCCGTTTTTAATCTGATAAGGTCATCACCTTTACTTGAACCGATGAACACAAGGTAAAAGGAACCGAGGTCATTTAAAAAAAGGTCGAAACCCTCTTCAACTACATGAGTTCCCATGGATTTTGCCATGCAGTAATCATCAGGCATACAGGAAACACCAATAATAAGTGTGGATATTCTTGCTTTTGTGTAATACGGGTCTTGAAGTTCCTGCATGAAAAGCCTGTCGAGGACTAAAAGTCCATGGATATCACAAGGGTGAATTCCAAAGAGAATTCTATTTTTTATGTGAGAAAAGTCGGGTTCGTAGGTCTGATTCGAAATCCTGAACATTGCAAAAGAAGACGGAACAAAAAATTTTTTTGGTGGAAGAATAGTGCGTGTTGCATTGAGGTCAATTTTATTGAAATCTTTAACAGGTTGAAATGAAACTTTGTCACCGTTACGAATTGGAGCAATTAGTTCACTTATAGTGCTGATGCCTTCCATGAACTCTAAAAAATTTTCTTTTTTTAATTTTACAATTCTCATTTCGCTACCTCCGATGTATGAATTACAATTACACCTAAAACTTCAACAAATTCAACTAAAAACAAAAACTACTTTAAATCTTAACAATTATTGTGCCATCTTATACCTCATTATTTTATCGTCGTGAAAAACGAATTAAGAAATTAGCATTGAGTCAAATTTCCTCAAATTTGTAAATATAGAATTTTAATGTCCAAATTTTCCACAAAAATATTGTTAAATTACTATGAAAATGACATGTAAACAATTTTGGATTCCCGCCGGAGTTTATCCCTGTGAAAACAGGGACGGGAATGACAGAGGAAGGTCATTAAAGTTTTTACTTCCGTGGGGATAAGAAGTCATTCCTGCGGAAGCAGGAATCTATAAATTTTAATTTTCATCCCCGGGGGTGGAAATTTGCCAACGAGCGAGCGTCTATTATGAAGGTAAAGTTGAATGCTATTATTTGTTTTAGGTAGTGAATGTGAGATTGTTAGGATTTGGACCCTAAATTATATTTTTTCAATTTCGCCCATAGAGTTTTCCTATCAACGCCAAGAATTCTTGCTGCTTTGCTCTTTTTCCAGCCAGATGATTCCATTACTTTTTTTATATATTCCATTTCGATATGCTCAAGGGTTTTAAGTGGGAAAGAGGGATATATGTCAGGAGTTTCTCCCCCTTTTAAACTCATTCCAAGACAAACAAGATTTTCAATTTCTATTACATCCCCTTTTGAGAGAACAACCGCTCTTTCAATAGTGTTTTCAAGTTCTCTTATATTGCCAGGCCAATCATATTCCATGAGAGCATTTAAAACCTGCTCTGAGACTTTTGTTATCTTTTTTTTCATTTTGGAACTAAACTTTTTAACAAAATAATCGATGAGGAAGGGAATATCTTCCTTACGTTCTCTGAGAGGAGGAATGGTTATAGGAATAATGCTCAGTCTGTAATAGAGGTCCTCACGGAAAGTTCCCTCTCTAACTTTTTTTTCAAGGTTTTCGTTTGTGGCTGCTATAATTCGAACATCTATTTTTATGGGTGTGGAAGAACCAACTCTCGTGATTTCTTTTTCCTGAATAACCCGCAGAAGCTTTGCCTGAATATTCAATCCAATACTACCTACTTCGTCAAGAAAAACGGTTCCACCATCCGCTATTTCAAAACGACCATGCTTGGTATCATAGGCTCCTGTAAAAGAGCCTCTTGTATGCCCAAACAATTCACTTTCAAAGAGGGATTCAACAAGAGCCCCGCAATCTACCACCACGAAAGGGGCTTTTGCCCTATTGCTAAGTCTATGAATTTCCCTTGCTAATACTTCCTTTCCTGTTCCACTCTCACCAGTTATGAGAATTGTACTATCGGTAGGTGCAACTTTTTTTACGAGTTGTGCAAGCATTTCCATTGATTTACTTTTTCCTAAAACCATTTCAAATTTTACACTGGATTCAATCTCGCTCCGCAAATAGATGTTTTCAAGAACCATTTCCCTCACTTTTAATGCTTTTTCAAGAGTTCCTCTCAATTCTGCTGGTGTAAAAGGTTTTGGAAGGTAGTCAAAAGCACCCGCTTTAACGGCCTCAACAGCCGATTCTATTGACCCGTAACCCGTGATAATTATAATCGGTATTTCTGGATAGGCTTTTTTCATTTTTTTTAAAACTGTCGTGCCATCCAATCCAGGCATCTTAAGGTCAAGAAGTACTGCGTGAAAGATTTCTTCCATGAAAAGTCTAAGACCTTCTTCTCCGTTGCTTGCTGATTTTACCTGGAATTTCTCTCTTTCAAGTATCTGGGTGCATGCATCCACCATGGTTGCGTCATCATCAACAATGAGTATTTTAATGTTTTCTTTCATACTGTTTTTGCTTTATTTCCTTCCACGGGAAGAATTATTCTAAAATTAGCCCCTTTACCAGGTTCGCTCTCTACTTCTATTTTTCCACCATGTCTTGTAATAATACCGTAACTTACTGCAAGTCCAAGACCTGTTCCCTTTCCAACTTCTTTTGTTGTAAAAAATGGTTCAAAAATTTTTTTTCTTACCTCTTCGTTCATTCCGCATCCAGAATCAATTACCTCTGTAGTAACCCATTCTTTATCGTATGATGTTTTCAATGTGAGTTTGCCATTTCCCTTCATAGCCTCACAGGCATTCATAATTATATTTACAAAAACCTGGAGTAATTGGTCTTTATCCACAGATATGTTTGGAATATTATTTGAAAAATTTTTGCTAATTGAAACATTTTGAAATTCCGCCTTTTGTGTTACAAGATCCAGGGCTTTATCAATAATATCATGAATATTCACAGATTCTAATTTTGGTTCTTTAGGGCGAGCAAATTCAAGAAGGTCTTTTACAATATTTTTACACCTCGTAGTCTCTTTTATGATTTTTTCAATATTTTCTCTTGCCGGGTCTCCTTCTTTTAAATCCTCAAGTAATAGATGAGCATAAATTAAAATGCCTCCAAGTGGATTGTTTATTTCGTGGGCAATACTGGCTGAAAGCTTACCTAAAGAAGCAAGTTTTTCTGATTGAATTAAATTTGCCTGCATTTTTTTTAATTCTTTCGTTCTTTCCTCTACTTTTTTTTCGAGATTCTTTCCGTATTCAATCAATTTTTTGTTTGCCTCCTCCAGATTTTCTGTCATTCGGTTAAAGCATTCTGCAAGATAACCTACCTCATCTTTAGATGTCACTTTAAGTCTGTGGGAGAGGTCGCCACTCGATATTCTTTGTGTCGCTTCCACCATATTTCGTAGTGGTCTTACTATTCTGGTTGTCGAAAAATAGAGAATAACAAGGAGTAATACAACACATCCGCACGCTATTGCTGTGAAAGTAAACATCACCCTCCATTTTGCGTCAAGGTATGGTTTTTCAAGGATACCAACATAGAGTATCCCTGCGATTTCCCCTCTTGCATCTTTAATAGGGTCGTATGCGGTTATATACCAACTCCTGACTACAAAAGCCCGCCCTATCCATCTTTGGTGATTGTCCAGAACTGCCTTCTTTACTTCATCTGAGAGCAGAGTTCCAATTGCTCTTTCTCCAGATGATTCAGTGACATTGGTTGATATTCTAAGATTTTTCAAAAATATTGTAGCAGTCCCCACATCCAGACCATTGTATTTTTCATCTCTGTAAACAGCTGCTTTTATTCGGTCAACGATTTCGTAATTTTTATTGATTAATACTCCTCCATAAATAATTGCCACAACTTTTCCATATTCATTTTTAATAGGAACTGAAGCCATCTGAAATAATCCCGACCCTGGTTCTGCAAGAGAACTACTGGATGACATTGGAGTTTTTTTCTCTTTAATGTACGCTTTTTCGACAAGCTCAGGATTTTCTTTTGCAATTTCTTCTCTTTTAAGAATTAAGTTCCCTTTTGATGGTTCACCTTTTAAAGATAATTCCACGAGTGGATTTGTAATTCTATCGCCTGTTGTTGTATTTCCATCTATTCTCAAAATTACATTTCCATGTTCATCAAGTATGTCAAGTATATCCAGATTCATATCGCTCTTTAATTTCTTGAGATATACTTTTACCTTCTCCATATCACCGGCTATTATTGAATCGCGAAGGCTCTCTCTGCCAGCAGTCAGGATAAGAGCATTGTATATCAAATTGAGTTTCTGATTGTAGATTATCCATGCAGTCTGAAGGTCATATTTTATTTTTTCTTTCGCTTGCGAAATAATGGTATTTTCTACTATTTTGCTTCCTATGATTAAAGTTAAAATTCCTCCTAATATAATTACTACAATAAAACTCCCTATGAGTTTTGTTCTCAGAGAAATATATCCTGTGCGAGTCAATGGAAACCCGTTTCTAATTATTTTGCAAAGTCTAATATTATAAAAAGGGATTATTTGCAATTATAAATATAGATTTCACACGAATTTAAAACCTTTAGCCGCTCCTCAAAAGGGGGAGGTGAAAATTTTTTCACAGTTTAAAACACCTGGTATGACTGAAATGTCATATTTTAAAGTTGGTTTTTCGAAAAAATAAGATTGCCTCGCAGATTAAAAAAAGTGGCACTTTTTTTGCGAAAAAATAAATCGGGAGGCACAAAAGTGGCTGTCCAGAAAAGTGAAAAAAAAGAAATTAAAATTAAAAGAGAAGAGGCAGATATTCCAAAGGGCAAGGTTCGATGTTTTATAAGCAAGCAGATTGTCGATGAAAGTGAAACTGTTGAAATTGATTTTAATGGGGTTAGAGTAAGGGTTCATAAGAAATACGCGAGGGTTTAAGGAAAAATTGTTGATTGATATTTATTTCCCTTTTGCCTGATTCGGTTATTTCGATTCCGCTCCATGACAGCGGTTGTGTAGCAAATAAGGAATCCAAACTAACGGAGTAGAATACCAGTTTCGCTAAATTATTTCTGCTACTAATTTTTTTTAGTTACTGAGCAATTCAACAATTTTATTACCAAAAGCAGATGCTGCATTAGGACCATTAGCAGTTACAATTTTACCATCAGAGGTGACACTTTCACCGGTAAATGTTGCCCCTCCCTTTTTAAGCATTGATATAAATTCGCTTCCTTCCCAGACTGTGGCTTTCTTTCCATTGAGAACACCTGCATTGGCAAGGATAGAGGGGGCTATACAAATAGCTCCAACTACTTTGTTCAGTTTTACAGCATCCTGAGCCAGATTTTTTGCTATCGGCTCATCAAAAAATACTTTTGCTCCAACACCGCCAACAAATACCACTGCGTCAAAATCTTTTGCTGAAACCTCACTTATTAATGAATCAACATTCGCGGAGCCACCCATCATTCCCCTGCAACCAGCTTTTCGATTTGAAGCTACGGTAACAGAAAAGCCTTTTTCTTCAAATATTCCCTTTGGTTTATTCAATTCTTCATCCCTGAATCCATCGCATGCAATTATCATAAGAATTTTCTTCTGTTTGCTTTGATTTTTTTCTTCTATTTTGTTTTCTCTGCCTGCAGGTACTTCTTTTTTTGCGCCTTCCTGTTCCTCCTCACCCATTTCTTCCCCTGCTGACGCAGTCATTTTTTTCTCCTTGCTTGATTCGCTCCCTTCTTTACCTTTACATGATGAAAAAGCAAAAACCACTGAGCTTAGAAAAAATAAAAAAACCATGCTTTTAGAATTAATTTTTAAACTCATTGTTCACCTCCTTTTTTGTTTTTGTTTTTTTCATAGTCAAGATAACTTTGAAGCAGTATTGAAGCTGCTCGGGCATCTACCCTTGTTTTTCCCTCCCTGAAATTTTTTCGGTGAAGGGAATGTGACTTTAACCCCTCATTAGACGCTATTTTCGTAGTCATTCTTTCATCCCATAAAACTACATCATGTGTGGTTCTTTTCTTTAAATAACTGCAAAACGATAGAACCTGCTGTGCCATCTTTCCTTCTTGTCCGCTAAGTGTAACAGGCAAACCGACTACTATCACAGAAGCCTGGTTTTTATTGACTTCATCTAAAATGACATCTACCATTTCTTTCCTGCCATTGCAATGAACAGATTTTAGTGGAAATGCTATCGTCATACTTTCATCACTTATTGCAAGCCCGATGTATTTTTCCCCCCAGTCAACACATAAAATCCTCATTTGTTTTTATTCCTCATAATTTTTATTCTTCTTTTAGTTTTCTTGACATCAAATCAATAAGAGCATTTTTCGGATTTTTCCCCCTGTAAAGAATTCTATAAACTTCTTCTGTAATTGGCATTTCAACGCCTGTTTTCTCGGCGAGTTTTCTCGCACAGATTGTAGCATGAATACCTTCTGCTACCATTTTCATTTTTGAGACTATCTCTTTCAGACTTTTCCCCCTGCCTATTTCCATTCCCAACTGGTAATTCCTGCTCATTTCAGCGGTGCAAGTGAGAATTAAATCACCTACACCAGCAAGACCAGCAAAAGTTTCCCTTCTGGCTCCAAGAGCCATACCAAGCCTTGCAATCTCTACCAATCCTCTTGTTATTAGAGCAGCCCTTGTATTATAACCCAATCCCAGTGAATCTATTATTCCTGCTGCAATAGCAATTATATTCTTGAGTGCACCACCGGTTTCAACACCAATTACATCACTTGATGCATAAACTCTCATTGAAAGGCTGGAAATCTGGTGCTGAACTTTTTTTGCAATCTCGATATCCTTCGATGCACATACAACTGCAGTCGGGAGTCCAGCTGCAACTTCCTTTGCAAAACTGGGACCTGAAAGAGCAACCGGTGGCAAAATGAGTTTTTCATTAAAAATTTCTTCTATAAGCCCTGTCATAGTTTTTAGTGTTTTTGGGTCAAATCCTTTTGTAAGGCTTACAAGAATTTTATTAGAATCAAAGTATGGAACCATCTGTCTATAAATTGGTCTACAAAACTTCGATGGTACAGCTACAAAGATAATTTCTCCAAAATCTACTGCTTCTGTGATATTTTTCGTAAATTGAACATTTTTGGGGAACTTGAACCCTTTTAAAAATAGTTGATTTTCCCTCCTTTTTAAAAGAGATTCAAAAACTTCCTTTTCTCTTACCCATAGAGTTACATTTTTACCTGTGGTTCCCAGATAACGAGCAAAAGCTGAACCCCAGCTTCCTCCTCCAATTACTGAGAAATTCATTGTTCATGTCCTCCAAATTTTTTTTCATTACCTGTTAAAAGTCTCTTTATATTACCTCGATGTTGAAAAATCACAAGAAATGCAATTGATATTGTCAACCATGCGATTTCTTCTGATCTGGTGTGCGGAATGAGAAATATAGGACCTGCTATCGAAGCTATAATTGATGCCAGTGAAACATATTTCGTGAAAAATACAGTTGCAAGAAAAATAAAAAGAAGACCCAGTGCTACATAAGGGAAAAGGGCAACATAAACACCAAATGCAGTAGCAACTCCCTTTCCACCCTGGAAACCCAAATATAAAGGAAAACAATGACCATAAATTGATGCAACACCAGCAAAGGTAGCAAGGTGAAGAGAATTAAAAAGCTTATAAGAAACAATTACAGGAATAAAACCTTTTAGTGCATCTAAAAAAGCAACCAGCACTCCATACTTTAAACCTTTTGCTCTATAAACATTTGTTGCACCAATATTACCGCTCCCCGTTTTTCTAATATCTCTATTTTCGGTCCATTTTACCAGCAGGTAACCTGTTGGTATTGAACCGAGTAAATAAGAAAAAATTAAAGTAACCAAAAGCATCTTAAAATAATTACTATGAAAATAATATATAAACCATTGTGAACGCTCATGGGCAATTTTGCCCACCCCCAAAAATGAAAATTTGAATCAATAGATTCCTGCTTCCGCAGGAATGACTCCTTATCCTCACGGAAGTATAAATCTAAATGACCTTCCTCTGTCATTCCCGTTCCCTGTTTTCACAGGGATAAACTCCGGCGGGAATCCATGATTATTTCTTTATCATTTTCCTTGTAAATGTAAAAATCAAAATACAAAAATATTATTCCTGCCCCCATTTTAATTTTTCATTTTGCATTTTGATATTTGATTTCTGATTTCTTATAATAGAAAAAAATTTCTGGAGGGCAAGATTTTTATTCGTTCGTGTGTGCTGAATTTGCCCATGAATGTTTAGTGTAAAACATGGTTATGAAAAAAGATATCACTCAAAAAATCAAAGTTATGGGGAAATCGTTATTCTTCGAATTACATCCTTCGAACCATTTTGTAGTGGCAGGGAGAATTATTTTTCTTTTTTTGTGTTTTGTCGTTTTTTCCGGCTTGTTCAGCAGAGTATCTTACAGCAATCAACCTGAGGGAAATATAAAAGGAGCCCTTTCGATATTCCTTCGAGAAAAAGGTTTTTTAGTAGAGGAGGGGAGCATTCACTGGCTGAAAACACATCATGAGAGTTTCATTGGCAGCGCTGGAAGCAGGAGTAAAGTGGTATTTTTAGCGAAAGAGGGTCCAAATTCACTGAGAGATTTTTATTTTGCAAAGGTAAAGGTAACACCAGATGGTAAAATAGCATCAGCAAAAATATGGAACATTTCTTCTACTCCTTTTGCCTGTGAGCAGGGGTTGTGGGCTAATGGAAAGATTGTCGCAGTAGGAGCTAAAGACGCTGACGAAGGGGGATTCATATCACTTACACTCTTCGATTTCAGAGGGGAAGATTCGAAAATAATGATGCAGCAGAATTTTTTAGAAAAGATTAAAAACTCCATTACGAATTATCAAAAAACTGGGGAGTTTCACGGGATTGGTTCTGCTTATATTGATTTTAAGGTTCCTGTCCACAACCTCGATGTAAAAATTGCAAAGAATTCTATTTCAATTTTTTTTGATGATAAAGTTGCAAGTATTGGATATTCTTCTGGAAGTTTTTATCCGAAAGTTAAAGGTCATGAGGATTATTTTGATTTTCAGGAAAGTGAAAAAGCCATTTCTGGCAATGTTGCATGGATTGTTGATACAGTAAGGGCGATTGACATTATAGGAAAAGAAAAGGTAGGATGGGCTGAGGCAAAATGGTATAGAATAGAAGATTTTTTCAAGCGAACATTCTATAAGACTGCAGGGAAAAATTTTGCAGTTCAGTCAGTACTTGATTCTATTGACCGCACGGCGGGGGGCGATGTCAGAGGTACTTCATCAAAAACTATGTCGAATCGTATAGAAAAACTTTCCGGAGAATCGATTCCTCCAGTCAAGTTGCTCGAAGGTCTGGAACCTCTGGAAAACGAAGGGAAATGGGAGGGTGTTATAGATGATGCATTTAATCTCCGGGACTGGACGGGATTACCTTCGCTTTACAGAACTTTTGTTAGACCTGACCCTGAGCGCCCTTATGCCATTGCAAATCTTGTTGCCTGGAATCCAGCTATGGTAGAACTGCATGTGGTTGCGGGAGCGGTTGAACCAAGAAGCGAAACAGGTAGAGCTGGAACAGGAATGATTCCGAGGGATGACGAAACAATGCTAAATCTTCTTGCTGGTTTCAATGGCGGTTTCCAGGCTCTTCATGGTGAATTCGGATTGATGCAGGATGGAAAAGTTTACCTTCCTCCAAAACCATGGGCAGCAACAGTTGCTTTTTTAAAAGGGGGAAGGATAGGTTTTGGAACATGGCCGGGTCCTGAATCCGGAGAAATACCGGAAGAAATTATATCTTACAGGCAGAATTTAACTCCCCTCATTATGGATTCGAAAATAAATCCTTACAAAAGAAGGTGGTGGGGTTCATCTCCTGACCTCAATCCGGATTCCCCGACTATTGTTAGAAGTGGAGTATGCTGGACAAATTCAAATCATGTTATCTATGCTCTTTCCTCTTCTGTAAACGAAATCACATTTGCCCAGATGATGAAGCGTGCCGGATGTCATTACCTGATTCAGCTCGATGTTAATGCAGGGCATAGTGGCTTCGAGTTTATAAGAGTAGCTCCTCCATCAGTTATGCCGCCGCTTGATAGAAAACTCGACTCTGATTGGGAAGCTGAAGGGAGGGTTAAAAACAGAGAGGATCTTGTTTTTAGAGCCAAAAAACTGTTTAAAAAAATGGCACTCATGAGGTTTCCACGATACATCGGGACAGACCCTCGAGACTTTTTTTATCTGCGTCTTGCAAAAAATCTTCCCGGGTCTCCAATAAATCCTTCTGCGGGAGAGGTTGAAAAGTGGAAGGTGGATTTTTTACCCGATTCAAATTACCCACCTAAGTTCGCAGTTTCTACCGTTCATAGTAATTCAGGCGAATGGGTTAAAATTGTAAGGAGTGACCCGAGGTGGCTTTCTGTAATGCAGGTAAAAGATTTAAAAGGAATCGAAGACAATGAAGAAGCAAAAGCTGGAGCATTTCTTTCGGTTTTCTCTAATAGTGGTAAAATTGATACTTTTGAAATTGGAACACCTGGGATAGTTGAAGGGAAAAAGTATCTTATATTTGGATTTGACAAACTATCTCAAGAATGGGTTGTGGACATAAATGAATTCCATAGAGATTTTCTTAAAAAATTTGATGAGGTGATAACAGTTGAGGTATTGGGTAAAGAGGAAATCGGAGGTAAAAAAATCACATCTGCAGTAGGAATTGGTCCCGATAGATTTTTTTCATGGGCTGAAACAGCCAATTCAAATCCAGAGCTGCTCGAACAGGTTTTACTTAATGCAGGAGCAAGAGAAGTTGCTTTTTTGCATTCGGATACAAATGGCGATGGTAAATGGAACTTTTTTGAGAAAGTAGATGGGAGGATTGAGTTTTCTCCACTGGTTTCTGAGAAGGGGCCATCGGTTTTTAATGGATTACTTTTTATTCCATCACACAGGAGTGTTGTGGTTAGACTGTTTCCAGAGACCGAAGTTGTTCCACCTCGAGTATGGAATCCACCACAGATAAAAAGGATTAGATATCCGAGGCTCCAGGATACTGAAATGTTAAAAGACGAAACGGGGGAAAAATAAAACAAAAAATAATACCTGGATAGGCAGGAAATGGAAAGTCAGAGAAGAACAAGAAAGGGTGATTCATTATTAATTAGAATCCTTGAAGATCAACATTCAAAAGAAGCAATGAATTATTTTGAAAATCTCATTTTAGAACGTTTTTCTGGACTTGAGAGGAGTAAAGTTTTACAAATTGGATGGGCTTCAAAAGAGTTTGAAGAAAACCTCCTGATTAAAATTGGTCAGTCAAGTAACCTTATAGTTCTTGAACCATCCAGTTATCTTATAGATAATATGAGGTTAGAGATAGGCTCGAAAGGGGAGGGTAAAGTGTTTTTTAAAAGTGATTTTGATTTTGAACATTTCCCTTTTGATAATGATGTTTTTGGCTCCGTTGTATCAGTCCTATTCTGGGAAAAATCCCCTAATAGAATAAAAACCCTTTTGGAGATTCAAAGGGTGCTTGTTCCAAGTGGCATTGCAATATTAACAACTTTTTTAAAAAATTCGATGCGTGAATTTTTTGACCTTTATTCTGAAGTTCTTGTTCAATTTGATTTGAATCAATTAGTTCAGCCGCTTCAGCAAGTTCGTTCAATGCTTTTATCTAAAGAGGAGTATCAAAAACTCCTCTATGATTGCTATTTCAGTATGGCTAAAGTTACAGTTAAAGAGTTTAAAATGTTTTTTTCAAATTCCATTGAACTTTTTAATTCTCCCTTTATTCAGTCTACATGGCTTCCTGTTTGGGAAACAATAGGTGGAAGAGAATCTGAAAGAATCTTCTGGCATATTCGTCAGACGATAGATAAGTATTTTTCGAACAGGAAGATTCCTCTGACTATAAACGGAGGGCTTATAATCGGAATTAAATAAATTTTAAAATACTTTAAATCCTCTCCAAACGATATCTACACTACATGTGCAATCAAATCACAATCGTTGGGTAGTATCAAGAACACCAACGAACCTACATCAAATTTCGCGGTCGTTTCGATTTCGCTCAACGACCACTTGACGGTAGATATTATTTTTTGAAATGAGAAGGAATATTTCCTCCAAAATCCTTATCTGGATATAATTTTTTCAACCTTGAAATAAGAACATCTTCAGTTTCTGCAGGGTCAAGTACAATGCATTCTGAAGGGCATACACTTACGCATTGAGCTTCATCAAAGAAACCTACACACTCAGTGCATTTTTTAGGGTCTATTTTATAAATTGAATCGGGGTCGGGCTGGCTTATTGCCTTGTTCGGGCATTCTTCTTCACATGCCCCGCAAAGTGTGCAATCATCTGTAATTCTGTATGACATGCTCTTACTCCTTATTTAAAAATAAAAATTAAAATTCTTATATAAGTTTAGAAATTAAATGTCAATCAAACATAAAATTTCTTGCCACCCTTCAAAATTTTGTAGGTGAATGTGCCATCCCTGTCTCCGTTTTCATGAGGGTAAACTGTCATTCCTGCGAAAGCAGGAATCCATTATTTGTAAACATGAGCGTAGTCTTTC
>Ga0078972_1002411_pt1 | contig 61959 bp, 75 predicted proteins | sample YelNatPaOPGAMG01_FD_67568 | JGI IMG/M metagenome (GOLD analysis project Ga0078972, IMG submission 67568) | Hot spring thermophilic microbial communities from Obsidian Pool, Yellowstone National Park, USA - OP-RAMG-01 (SPADES assembly) (version 2) | ecosystem: Environmental > Aquatic > Thermal... | reverse complement strand
ATATATCCCATTTGGTCTTGATTATAGCAAACATTCGTCTATTTTGGAATTAGCCAAAACGAATAGATTTTTTAATAGAAATCAATTGGTTACTACTAATAGGCAACTTTGTGGAATAATCTGGTGGTTTTGTGGTATAGATATAAGTGATAGGAAGATAAATTAAACCTAAGAAAGGAGGTAAAAAATGATACGGAAATACAGAATGTTGCTGATCCCTGTTTCTGTTTTTTTGCAACCGGTAGTTTTTGCGCTTGAGCTTTACGTCTTTTACTCGGTATTAGCGAGCGCGAAAAGAACACTTATGGAGACAAACTGGAAAATGTCGGTTAGCAAGGCCAACAAGTTTACAATTGCTGCGGCAGTTGTGTTTGCGCTGTGCGGGGTTGTTATTTTGCTAACATGTTTTGTGTTCCTCATGGAATTATTCGGTGTAGTAGATTGAAAATATGATGGAAAGGGATTAACTTTATCCCTTTCCTTTTTTAGGTTAAACAATGAAAAAAATCATAAACAAAATAAAAGGAATTCAAGGATTGACAGACGCTATAGCCAAAGTTGATCAGCTTATCCTAAAAGACCTTGCATACGCGTACGAGAATTATGGACCAGAAACTGTTAAAGAGCAGATAAGGGCATATAGGAAAAATCGAGTCATAAAAGAAGAAGCAAAGGATGTGTTAATTCAGGTCCTGACTATTTTAGAACAAGAAGATACGGTTAGAAAATACCCATCACTCGGAAAGGTCATAATAAAAGGACTAAGGAGCCTTTGACTAATTCAAGATAGATTCTATTGTTGACCGCTGCAGTAATCACTAATCTTTTTTACTGCAATTAGTTCATAGTCAACTATTAGTCTACACGCTAAAATAAAAGGAGATGTTAAAGAAAGGGACAGAACTTCAGCCTCATCAGCAGGAGATGGTTAGTTCGGCTCTTAGGAACAATGGAAGACTGTTTATATTGGCTTCTGTTGGTTCTGGTAAGACTCTTGGAACTATTGCGTCCACAGAAGCTCTGGCACAGAAGGAGCAGAGACCTTTGAACTTCCTTGTGATAGTCCCGGCTGCTCTACGGAGTAATTTTGAGGAGGAAGTAAAGAAATGGACTAACGACTCTGTAACTATCTGGTATGGGAGAGACAAACATGTAAAAACAGTTAAGAGAAAGGGAAATGTAAATTACAATATAATATCTTATGAGCTATTTCGTGAAAACCCAGACAAATACCTACAGACACCAGATGGTAAACCTATAGATGGTATAATCTCGGATGAAATACACAGAGCCAAAAACTTCGATAGCCTGACTGCTAGGGCACTAATGTACGCCTCTCCTAAAGTAAAGTATTTCATTGGCTTAACAGGAACAGCGTCTTCCAATACTCCAGCCGAACTTGTGCCGGTTATGATGGCGGTTACAGGTAAAAAGTTCCCAGTAAGCTCGCCGCAGGAGTTCAAACAAAGATTTTTACAAAAAGTAAAGAAGGTCTTTCCAGATGGCAGCGTTGCGAAAGTATGGGTTTTAAAAGATATTGATACACTCCGTAAGGTCTTCAAAGATAATATCTATTATCTTGATCCGTTGACCCAAAAATTGGATATGCCCGGTAAAGTAGTTGAATGGGTCCCTGTGAAAATGAGTCCGTTACAAGAGCAAGGATACAAATATGTTATGGGGACGATAGATCCAATAACAAGGCTAAAAATAGAACGAGGAATCCCTGTAACGATGAAGGAAGCGGAGGCTATAGTAACTAAATTGATTAGGGCTCAGCAGATTAGCAATAGCATTCATGTTGTGGATCCGAAAGTAAGCCTATCGGAGGCAGCTGAGCAAACTCCAAAAATCAAAAAAATACTCGACGACGTAGAGCAACATCTTAGGGCCAATCCTAAAGGAGAAGTTCTTATATTCACCAATAATGTGGTTGGTGGCGTAGACGTAATAGCTCAGGGGTTGAAAGATAGAAAAATCAAGTTTGGGGTCTTCATGGGAAAAGGCAGAGAGGACGTTCCTGCAGAACTACAGAGACAGGAAGCTGCAGATGCATATAACAAAGGAAAAATAAAGGTTTTGATTCTGTCTCCTGCAGGAGCAGAAGGATTAAGTTTCCCCAATACGACATTTGTGGCCATAGCTGACCCTCATTATAACCCAGAAAGAATTCTACAGATGGAAGCGAGAGGTGTAAGATTAAAAGGTCTATCTTATCTTCCTCCTGAGCAAAGAAAGGTCATTGTAAGACGTTACTACACTGTTATGAAACCTTCATTTTGGAGCCGTTTGCTGAATAGACCAGTTCCCAAAACCTTAGAGGAATGGAAATACACGGTAGCTATAAATAAAAATAAATTAAATCAAGAACTTAGAGAGATGCTGCGGAGTAGGGAGGATATTGGAAAACCGATCCAAGAAGCTCCAGCAGCTGCTACAATTAAGTTGCAGAAGGAGCCCAAGCATTGGTGGCAGTGGAGACCAGGATGGAATTTCCGCAAGATGGTAATTCCCGAAAAGGATGTTAAACCAGAAAGTTTACTTCCAAGGCTAAGAAAAAAAGAACAAGCCCATTCTTCCCCTGGACCGGTATTCGGTCTTTTTAGTCCACAGACCGGTAATCAACAACCAGGTCTTTTACAAAGATTAGCTAGACTTGTGTTTTAGGTAAAAAAAGGGGAGAAGACTTAGTTTGCTTCTCCCCCATTTTTAGTTCTATTGGAATATAAAGTTAAGTACCCTTCCAAGTGTATAAACTGACGACAAAAGCAGTGAGCTTGTGAATATCGCCAGAGTAATTATACTGACTGCGTCATTTTTCTTGTTTGTGAAAATATTTTTCAATGCCCCAACAATTCCTATTATTGATACTACGAATCCAATACCAGGAATTATCCAAGTAATCATAGCAATGCCTGCAAGAACCCATAAAACACGTGTGCTCATTTTTTCCTCCTTTCTGGTTCATTACATATCAGGAACGCAAATTATATTCCCGCATTTTCTGCATTTGGCTTCATCATGAGAAATCATCTGATAGTCATGGTCACACGAATTTACAATTTTATGGTATGCCTCCCAAGCTTCCTTTTCGGTGGCATAGACTTTGATGTCTGGTGGATATTTAGGCTGAAAGGGGTAATCACCAACCGCGATATAGTCTCCGTCTTTTAGTTTTCTAACTCCAACAACATCGTCGCCGTCAATAATCCAAGCGGTCGGTGTATGCGCTTTTTTTCCACCCTTCAGCGTTCCGTTGAGCAACATATAGTGCACATTCCTCACAGTATTTCCATTCTTCTGGTTTGAGTGGTTTTTCACATCTCAAACATAATCCAAGCCGTTCTCTTTCTTCATTCCTCATGGTTATCTCCTTTCTGTTCAGTTTTTTCATTATCTGTCGGCAGAAAAGCAAACCTTCCATCTTTACATCCATTTAATAGTGCGAAGTCCAACATTGTTTCAAACGGAACATGCAAACCAAACAAAATACGCTTTGTGTATAGGGCTATTACACTGGCTGTTCCTATCACAGTGTATATTATGGATTGAGCTCCACAAGGGGCTCTATAGGCCTCTGACGAAGGGCGCAATGTGGATTCATATCTAAAACTGTCGAGTTCTGGTTGCAGGGCATAGATGACTATGAATTCTCCTGCGGCTCTAGCATCTATTACCCATCTAGTGTGGTGTTTGATTAGCCCCCATATTTCTTTCCTTTGATCCAAGGAATCTACTGTTACTATGGTTATATCTGTTGCTTTTGGCTTGTACCTTTCCTGAAACTTTCCACACTCAGCGACTATGTTGGTACCTGTGTATTGACTAATTATGTCTTTTAGGGCGTCTACTTTAGCGGCCCCAACATCACTCAGCCTATAAAACTGATTTGGTATGTTTACCTGCTCAACCTTATCAAAATCATACACAGTAATCTTTTTTAGTCCCATCTTCGCTATTGCCAAAGATGCAAATGACCCCATAGACCCAGCGCCTATTACATCTATTCTTATACGCTCATTTTCTTCTGGGTTGAACAGTTTGTACTGTCTCTGATATAGGTTCATCGAAATTCCTCCAAGGACCTAAATCTTTCCAAACATCTAAACCGCCATATAATTCTTGCTGAACTACCTTGTCTGTAAATTCTTTCTCAGCCTGTTCTATTATTTCTTTTGGGCATGAGTAAAGAACATCCACACACGCTTCTACATCAACACGAAACGGATCATAAAGATTTATCCTTGCCACATATTCTCGTTTCTTGTTCTCCACCATATGAGCGAAGAAGGTATCCGAAGATAGACGTCTCATCATGTCTTCGTCTACGTTGGAGAAGAACGCATTCAAATACCCATGGGAATGATAGAAGAATCTAATTTTCTCCGGGTTTGTTTGATTTTGCAAAAAATTCATAAATTCAATCATCCACTTTCCGTCTGAAAGTGCATTGCATGACGTGGCTGTTTGTTTAGGCAGGAATATGTCATTTACGACTATTCCATCCGGTGGAAAATAGTCGGCTGCTCCAAATGCAAGAAATTCGCCATCCGCTAGATCCAACCAAGTTGTCAATCTGACTCTAACCTCTGGTGTCAAGTATATTACTGGTGTAGTTAGATAGCCTTTTTCATTCTTGTCTTTCGTCATTATTCCTCCTTCCAATTTTACATTTTTCGTAAATATTGCAGTTTTGGCATTCACCCTTATCTATGGCAGTTGTGCATGCTTTTACAAGTTCAATAGATGCTTTGCATATTCCAACTTTTTCACATATCATACATTTTTCCTTCGTTGGATTATCTTCACATGATGTTTCCCCACATATCTTTTGGATCGACATGAGTGCCTGATCAGGATTGTAAGTTTCGAGAATGTATCTAATTTTCAACAAGGCAGTTCCTACATTATATGCACGAAGATATTCTACAGCTATACATGCCCTCACAATATCTGTAAGAACGCCCTCAGGTGTGATGTGGGGATGAAAATACCTCCTTTCGGGAGTTTTGGTAAGTGGCATTATTATTAGTTCATTATCCCTATGCTGTTCAAAATCTACAAGGTACCTTCCCAAAACATACTTTGTGTAGTCTTCTTCGATGCATATCGATGGGGATACTGCTACTAGTTCTTTGATACCCTTGTTACCTGGTGTTAGTTGTATTATTTCAAAACCAGATTCTCGCAAGGCGTCAAGTTGGTCTTCACGCCATGCCTGTATTGGTTGGGGCTGGAATAAAGATTTACATACCCCATCGACGAGTAGGTAATTCCTGTATTCTTCTGATAGTTCTTGTACATCGCGTTGTATTTGTCTTTCCAGAGCTCCAATGTCACTTCGGAGTTTAGATGGGTAATAGCTAATATACTTGTCAATCCATTCAAGCACTGTATTCACATCTGCTTTTTTGGGTGCATTTCTTATTTCGTTGTATTTGTTCAAAACACTTATGACAAGTTCGTTGAACAAACCAAGTTGTTCCGTTGGTAGGCTATGGAAAAGTTCTTCCAAGTCGATGAGGAAAATAACGCTGTTGTCTTTTATAGATGCTATCGGAATACAATTCCTCCAGTATACAAGATCACCATGCCATGACTTATTTAGACATGCAATTACTACGGCCTTTCTTTTACCGTCATCTATTGTGACGGTAGTTTTTTCACCCCTCCAAGAAGGGCAATATACAGTGTCAGGCATGATTTCTTCTTCAGTTATGTTTGCTCCTGCTAACACTAATTCAATAGGAGCAGTGATTACGGAAACTAATATATCTCTAAGGTACTCGTTAAAACCAGGCATTTTTATCCTCCTTGTTCGATTGCATCCTTGTAGATTGGACACGGTTTGAATGCACAATTTTTGCAGAATTCTTCGGATGCATTGTCCTTGCATCTATCTATACAGGGGTCTGCGTAAGGACATTCATCCTCGACACAATCAACACATTTACCCCCCTTGGCTGACTTTGCGCAGGTTCTCCAACGGTCTATATCCACGCGTAAAGTGCAAGAAAAATTATATGAACAGCCATGGCAAACCTGCGGAAGGACATCCTTACATTCTTGAATTTTATCTTCTGAGTAGTCGCAGTCACTTCGATACCTGCATATATAGCACTGTCCTCCTAATGCCCTTTCTGCACATTCATCAAAATCCGGTTCATCATAATCATCGCTTTCTCTATAGTAACCATGTTCTATAACCTCTGGATGTTCATAAGCGCTTTCTGGATTGTAGGTTTTCAAAAACATCCAAATCAAAGATAGCGCTGTCCCTACCCTCCCTTGCGAAGCAACTTCATGAAAAACCTCCTCATATCCCCCAAAACAAGGGGTTCCACTAGAAGATACATGGGGGTGGCAATAATCGCAGTTTCCCTCTTTTAGTGCATCTATTACTACCTCCCCAGAAGGGAATTTAATCTGTACTGATAGCTCTCCAAGGTCATAGTCATCAAGTTCTATACGTGGTGTTTTTAGCTCAAGCGTTAGTCCGTCGGCATCTTCATATGCTCCTGTCAATGAAAATATCTCAAGCATTTCAAGAAACAGCTTTTTTTCTGCTTCAATCTCTTTTTCAGGATCTAATTTTTCAGCAATATCTTTGTATTTTTTTAGTTTTTTCGTTTCCTCTGCAATTTTCGTCCTGTGATCGGTGATTACCGCGTTTAGGTGATTCAAAGTTGATTTGAATTCTCCTTTGAGTTTGTTAAGTGATTTTCCTAAATTGGCAAAATAATCCAAGGGATGCCAAGCGTCTTCGAACATGCTTATAATGTGGTCGGAGATCCCTGCTCTGATATACATATGCTCTGTATCGTTGACAATTGCTTTATCCAGGTCTATGTTTGTGATAACAGTATTGCCTAAACCTGTGGCAATCAGAACACCATCAAGTGAAACCCATTTTTCGAGGATGCGAAGAGGTCCCTCGCGAGTTATAAAGGACCAATCATTCACATGAACTGTTTTTTCTACCCAGTCGTCTTTAGGCTGAAGAACTACAAGCTGCTTTTGACTGAAGTCTTCTGGTAGCTGATCAGCTAATACTATTTTAACATCTGTATGACCAGCTGCATCCAGTCTTTCTCTTAAATAATTTGTCACAAATATATCCATGTTCCCTCCTTATCGAAAGTTATTTTGATTTTGCTCGAACCGCACTTCGCACATTGGTACTCTGGTGGATCATCCATTGAAAAGTCGACTAATTTTTTTCCTTTCCCATCCACAATACCTGAGTAAACACATTTTGCAAGAAATTTATCTTTATTGCCGCAATTTTTACATTGTAATTTTGGCATTTTTATTCCTCCTTTTTTTATTTGGGCAAAGGAGATAATGAGTTTGTGAACCCAATATCTCCCCTGCCCTTCTTTGGCAATTTGTCCCCCAAAACAGAATAAAACAGACTTATCCTACTTCTGCGATAGGAGCCAACCCTATGATGTCTCCTTCATGCACTGTGTCATCTAATGATGCTTCCCTTCCATTCAGGGTAACAATGTGGTGTTCGGCGTCTAAATCTGCTTTCTCAAGGATTTCCCTAACCGTGGAGTTTTCGTTAATCTCCACAGCCTTTAGTGCATGACCCATCTGGATTATGTTTACTTTCATACTTTTTACCTCCTTTTTTTAGGTATTGGTTAGTTCTTTGTGGTGGTCCCTCCACCACTTACCGATTATTGCGGCTGCTCTGATCGAGAAGATTATCGGCCAGAACATAGCAACAACTATTTTTTCTGCTATTGGGGAACTTTCGTCTTTCTGATGCAAGAAGTTAAAAGTCATTATCCATCCTACAAAGTAGCTTGCCGCTAAGACAAGCGCAATGAAAAAACCTGTAATCGCATCCATATTACTCTTCTCCTTTCTGGTTTTGGGGAAATTGCCTATCAGTAATTGTTATAACAAAAAAATGCCTATTTTTTAGTTGTACAGAATTAGTATTTGCTCTATACGATTTATTAGTAATAATATATACTAATCAATATGGACGAGCATGACCAACATATTCCTCAGGCAGGAGAAATTAAACAGGTGGAATCTAATGTTAAGCCTTTTCCTGCACTAAATAGACTTAAGGGTTTGGCTAATAAGAAGAATCTTGATGCAGCACTTGAGATAGCCCCTCTTGTTGTTGGTCCTGCTTTTATGCTCGGCTCGTTTGGTCTTCTTGCCAGGTCTCTAAGACCGCCTGGATACAACAAAGAGATGTCTCGATTACTAATGAAAGAAAATGCTCTTAAAGGTAAGCTACTTGCACTTGGAATACCTGCATATTTGCTGTATAGAAGATTTAGTGGTGGTTGATGACTGGTAGACGCTGGACGAAACAAGAGATAAAACGCATCTCATTTGTTAGAAGAAAACGCTCCATAGATTTAGACAAATTATCCAAAGAACTTAACAGGTCTGCAGATGCTATTAAACGTATGCGCAGCGAACTTAGGATTGCTTCAAGAGAGGTTTTCCCAAAACTTCCTAAACTAACTGAGTGGGATGCTTCTTACATAGCTGGAATCATAGACGGAGAAGGGTCTTTTTCAGGAGATCGTTTGGCTATAGCCAATACATGTTATCCGTTAATAAAATGGCTAAAGAAAAAGATACCACTCGGTAAAATATATTTGCTACCCAGGTCAGGCAAACAACTTTTATATAACTTCAGAATAATATCCAATGTTGGAATACTCTGGATATGCGAGGTAATAAAACCATATGTGAAAGTCAAAAGGAAGGATGTCAACGCACTTATTAGAAAGCTGAGGAAAAATTCAAAAGTAGCTTCATATGTAGACAAACACATTTGATATTGATTTTTGCGAAAATTCGTGCTATCATTTCCGTTTAGAAGGGAGTTATAAATGGAAAAGCCAAAAGTAAGAGCAGGAATCAAATTGACAATTATTCCAAAGTATTGTTTTCAATTAAAAAGCTATTTACCAAATGACGAATGGGTCTCTAAACTAGGAGAGGCTGTTACTGAAAGTAAATTACTATTTAGTGATGACAGTGGGTATTTCTTCAGTATTTCTGAGGCTGATACTCCAGGTATGAAAAAGGCATATCGTCTTGTATGGAGACCTAAAAATGTAGCTGTTTTTAGTGCTGATGCAAGAGCAGCTTTTACAAAGTTGCGGATGGTTGAGCTACTTAGAGAAGGATCTGAAGCCACACAAGAATTAGTTCTTAATTTGGTCATAAATGATCTAACAAAATCGGATATGCATTTGTTTACAGAGTGGATGAAAGAGGCACGCGGTAGTCATCGTGCCTCTTGCTCCACTAAATATGTTTGGAATGCTGCTGATGGTGGTGTGTTTGTTTATAGTGCTCAAATAAAGTTTGATGCTTCTCTTCCATCTAATGATCTTATTTCATTGGTTACTCTAATAGAGAAGCTTTTGACGTCGTTAGTAGGAGAAACTTCGACAGAACCAACAGTTTAACCCTCGTAAAATTTTTCACATCCTTTTGTTGGGTCAAATTCTTCTTCTATTGTTATTGTGGCTTCGTATACCTTTTCTCCTTCGATTAGTTCGGGTTCTACATATTCCCATCCATCACTTCTGTAGACTAAATAACTACCGTGGTTGTCTTCTACAATTTTGTCGCCTCTTACAACAACCAAACATTTTACTTTTTTACCCTTCGGATTCATCTTCGTTTTCATTCTTATCCTCCTTTCTTGGACGTATGAGTCCGGTTCTTGGGTATTTTTCCAAATCTCGTTCCAATTCGGTTATTTGGCTTTGTGTTGGTGAATAGTCTTTCCAGACTTCCACTACTTTTTGCCAAGCGGTCTCTTTGATATTTTTACCAAAAAAGAATGTAGTTTTTCCTACCCATCCTATGGATGCTCCTGATACAGCTATCCTGTTAATCATGTGCCAGTCCCAGTCATAATTATTTACAGAGTTACTTGGAAGGCACATTATATTGTCAAAACATTTTATATGAAATATTGGTTGACCAAGGTCTATGCCTCCCAAACAGAATCTGCGCAAGACAAAGTAGTTTTTATTTCTAGTAGAAACTCCAAAGGAGAATGTTATGTCATAATCTTGTTCTGCTTGTTTGGCTATTAGATCCGCTAGGTGATTAGGGGCATAAAAGTTATCGTCGCAATAGAATGCGAATAGCTCTGTTTTACATTTGAGTATTGCTACGGTGTGAGAGTATTTACCCCACATTCCTGTAGGTCTCCACCCAGACAGAGCTATTACCCTTCTTCTATGCGGATACTTGCTTTTTTTGACCAACTCTACTATTTTAGCTACCACTTCAGGAGGAGAGTGGTCTATTACTATGTATTGGACCCAGTTTTGATAGATTTGATTGTCTAATGACTCTATATTGCGTTTAAGGAAGTCTAGCCTTTCTCCATTTCCATGTGTCGTTGTGCTTAGAGTAATTTTGGTGTTTTTGGGTAGGTCTATTATCCTTTGAACGCCTGCATCTGATTCGACAGAATAGTCAGAAGTTTGGCCCAATCCCTGCGGTAGTTTACTGCTGTCTTCAGATACTGAGGAACTGGCCTGTTTATTTTCTTCTCTATCTCTATCCATGGGTCTACTTTGTCTCCTAACCTCATAAAATCTTTTAATTCTTCCCAAGTTATACCGGGGCGCCATGATGAAGCCAATTTAACTCCTTCTGTTATGTCTAACTTTTCCAAAGCTCTTTTAGCTGCTACAAGTGGCATTTCTTTTGTTTCTTCGGCAGTTTTTTCTTCTGTTTTTGTGGTTGTCTTTTTGCCTTTTTCTTTGGAAGCATTTTTGTTTGTTTCAGTAGTTGTAGTATTTTCGCTCAAATTGAGAAAGTCATTTAGCGATTTGCACCCAAGCAGTTTTTGATAGACTTTTGTTACTTTATCCGGAGAAAAGGATAGCCCAAACATACTGTCTTCTGTTAGAGGCTCTCTGAACTCTTCCTTTTCGCTTGGGGCGTTTAGATTACTCATGTCAAGCCTTTTAGTTGTTTGTCTGGTATAGCTTGTAGGTGCTCCTGCAGCCGGGTCTTCATCTGGAGTATAGGTATTGACTAATACTACTTCAGTTAGAACGCTTCCCTTTCCCATAGTGTAGGTTAGTTGTGCCACTGTTCCGAAAACTATCTTTCTTTTACCGTTTCCTAGATCATCCACTACGACAGCTGGAAGTCCTGGAACAATGTAAGGGTATATCCCCCTTAATGTAACGGTCATTTGCCCTGCAAACCTATTCAATAAATAGTTACGAACCGCCTGGAATCTAGCGAACTGTGTTTCGTTTTCACCCAAGACTTTGGCAATAGGCCTAGAAGATATATTAAGACCATCGAGCTTATACATAGGTCCGCAAAACACTTCACTCGGCAGAATCAGTTCATGCAACCATTTAAGGATGTCTTTACTTGCCTTACTTTTGTCCTCTAATAGTGCTAACACATTAGGTACGTTTACTCTTGGAAAAACAGTATCTCTTCTTGTCAAAGTTTTAGGCATCACAAGTGTATATCTGGTTAGAGGTAGTCTAGTCTCTCTGTGTGTTAAGCTTAGAATATAGTCAGGCCAAATGATGTTGCACGTGGGTGGACTGGTGAACGCTCCTGCTGGGAAAAACATTATATTAGTCAAACCTCTCCAGCTTTTTTCTTCTTTTCCTCCTTTTGTGTGTTTAATATCTATAAATGCTGGAGATGGGTTTACTATCCACATATAGCCAAGAAACCCAAAAAGCGTGTTTATGATTTGGCGGTAGCTAACGACTTTGCCGGATTTAAGGTCTGAATCTAGGTCAAGTAGATGTTGCACATAGTCTTTACCATAGGCCTTTTCTGGGGTATCATCTTGATTCGCTGCTACCAGATCTGGTAGTCTACGCAGGTAGCTCATACACCTAAAAAATGTATGCGACCCATTTATTAGTTCCTCAAGAAGATCGTGTATTCCCAAAAACAAAGATCTATTTTTGAATATCGCAGCTAGATGCCCAGACAGACTCGTTGGTGACGCCCCTCCGCTCCAAATATAGGTGGCTCTTCCTGATAAGTCTACATATTTGTCTGCAAACGATAGTGGGTTTTCAATTATTAGCGAGTAAAGTTCTAAAAAATCAAAGTAATGACTTAAATCCATACAATGTATGGTTATCGTTCTTTCAGCACGGGTGTGAGAATAGCTGCTTTCAACTACTTCTCCCATGAATATTGGTCTTTCTAATGTTGGAGATAAAAAATCAGGAACTGTTATTACTACGAGCGACCTTGCAGGTATGCGCTCGAATTCTGGAAGAGGATCTACGTTTATTAGCGCACTTGCAGGCTGATTTAGTCCATAAGCTATGGTGCACCCATTATCTGCTATCCGCAGACCTTCAAGGTATACAGTATGTTCAAAATATTCACCTCTTGTATAGTTTGTCATCTTGTACACCACTGGATAAAAATTATCATTATTAGCATCAAAATGGTCGCCAAAGCAACACCCCATGATGGCTCTTTTATTATTACGAGATGATCAATTATACTTCCTTTATCAAGAAGTGATAGTATTTCTTCTGTCTTTTTTTCGTACCTTTCAGGATGGGATATAACTTCGTTTCTTATTAGTTCAGCAAGATGTTTTTTATCTTTATCACTATCCTTGCAGGAGACGATGTTTGAAACAGAGGTTTTGATACTTTCGGCAATGTCTAGCTCTAAGAACTTTATTAATGCTCTGGTATCATTGTCTTCTATAAGTTTGAGAATAGCCTGAGTTAGTCTTTCCGGGTCTTCCAATGTTTTTTCCTCCTATCTTAGCATACCATATCCTATACTACTTAGTACATCAAAATCAAAAGGTGCCAAAGATTTCTCAAGAGCACTTCCTCTTGGCATAAGGTCACTTACTGCGGTCATGCCTATGAATGGAAAAGGAGCGCCTTTGCCTGTGAGTCTGATTAGGTCACCTATCTTGTGAATCGCGTCTTGGCCAAGACCAGGGAATATTTTCTTTAGAAGTAGGTCAATTAAAGGAGCATATTCTATTTGTATTGACGGAGTGTGCTGCTCTTTTCCGGTAATATCTTCCATTTGTAGTCTAGCTTTTCTTCTTTCTTCAAGTTCTTTTTGTCCTTTGCCTGGATATACTTTGTTTGGAAGCTCTATGACTAAAATTGCCATGAATACGAAAGAGAACAGAACAGCATCTTCACGATCGGCACTTTCATGCATCTGTATTGCTGTGATATATCCAAGATGGGCCCAGTTGTCATAAACGAACGCAGCCACTCTTCCAGCCTTTGCAAGGTCACTACCACCAAGATTCTGTCTATAGTTCTTCAGGAATTCATCTTTCCACGGAAAATCTTCCGTGTTCATTAGTAACCCCGTTACCTGTAAGGTCATAGGACCTTTACCGAAGAATAATATCCTTCCTTGTTTAGTTGGAACATACTGCATTACCTCTTCTTGTCCATAGACAATTTCTGTCATCATAAAGTCTGTGTAGAAATAAGTTTGTTTGCTCAATGTCTGATTGATTTGAAATAGCGCATCTTTTACTAATGTAGGGCGTGCTCCTTTAACATATGTTGACCACTCAGTTGGCTTTTCGTTTTTCCTTTCTGACCTGTACTGTTGACGAAGATTCTCTAGTTTTATAGCTTCTTCCAATGTTACAGAATTAAGTTGGTATATCTGAATATATGCTGGGGTATTTTGTTTACGTTGATAACCAACTGTAGGTCTATACCACATTGGTGGATTAAATGCTTCTGCACGTAGTGTGTGTTTCCATACCCAAGGATCTGGCCATACATAGACCATAGCCCCAGCGCAGGGGGAGACAATGGATAGCTCAGCTAGTTCTAAGACTTCTTTGGCTCCTTTTACTCCTTTTTTTCCACCTAAAGATACCCCAGGTAAACATATGTCTTCCCACTCGAAAAATTGAAACGTGTCCCATCCAAGATTTATTTTTTTATCATCTTTTGTTGCATTACAGATAGGTATTCTTGTGAGACCTGATATTTGCCCTTCTATAGTCTCCAGAGTTTTGCTTTTTAGTATGAAGTGACCTAGATCCCGTTTTGTAAAACTTATATTTAATTTGTAAACACCGTCCACAAAAGAGTATCCGTATGACGACAAAGCATCCATCCGATCCTCTATATCTGATGGAAAGAAATCGGTTTTTGGGTTACCCCCTGCTGCAGCGTCCCATAAGGTTTGGAATATTTTCGATGGTTGTTTAAAATTATATCCTTTAAACTCTCCTAGTGTCATGGCTGCTTTAAACATCTCTGATTCCCATTTTATGTCCCCTTGTGGGTTAGTATCGGACCATAACCAGACATAGTAAGTTCTGTTTTTCACCGGTGCGAAAATCACTGTAGCCGAACTTTTATTTACCGGTCCGACAAAGTTATACCTTGTATATACTATTATAGGGTATGGGCTAAAAAGGTAGCATTTTAGAAATGGTTCGGTTATGATAAATTTGAACATTCTTTCACAAACAATTTTGGCATTTGGGTAGTCACATCCGGCTTTTATTTGTTCTTGGGGAATTTTGTCTTTGTTTTTTTCATAGAATTGAATAGTTTTGGCAGTACCACTTGGCCCTATACAATCATAGACAAAATTCAATGCTGCTATAACTTTGTCAGCTGTGATGTTCGGCATTTTTACCTCCTGATAAAATATTGAACATTCCATTTTGTTCTTTCTGGCTCGGGAACTCCGTATAGATGGATCGTAAGTTGTTCTATTGCTCGGAATACTATTAGATCATATATAGTAAGATGCCCAACTTCAAAAGTAACTTCTTGATTTGCTAATGTGACTTTATACTTTTCTTTCATTTTTTATTTTCTCCCTCCCCATATCGGATTCGGTTGATGAGGTTTAGAATATTACTATCTTTGCCCAAGACCAGTTCGATCTTCTGTGCGTTGATTGTTAAGTTCTGTGCATCTATTTGCGCCTCATTTGAATAGACCTGTGTTGCGCCCTCTCCTAATTTGCTTGGATAGGCTGCTCCTTTTAGTTTTACTCCTGCGGATTTCACAACGAGGGCATTAAATTCTTCTGGACTCATACCCTTATAATATTCTTTACCAAAGACTTTTTTGATTATATCTTCGGGAACCGTGGCTAGCTCCTTGAGATTCGCCCACGAAGGGCTTTCAGCAGCTTGGAGTAATGCGGTCTGATATTTGGTTTTCTGTTCTTCTTTTAGCCCTTCAGTCGCTTTAACTATTCGAGATTGTACTGCAGTTTGGACGACAGTGCTCTTTTGTAGCCCAGCTTGGGTCTCAAGATATAAATTCCATAAGGTGTTAAGTTCTGTGAACTTGCTTGGGTTTTTTTCTATCTTCGAAAGTTCGTCTGGCCAATCTACTCGATTGTCTATTTCGTTTAACTTAGCCAACAGTTGTTTTCTTTCCTTACTTTTATCTAACTTAACGTTCGGGTCGGAAAGTTTTTGAGCATACTCACCAAGGAGTTTAAGAGCAATAGCTCCTCCCTTGTCGGCGTCTGTAATTACTGATCTAGTCAAATGCTGAATTCCCATATTATGCAGTTTTTGTTCCAGGTGGTTTAAAAAATTTTGGGCAATGCTAGGTGATATAGGATTTGCCAGTAGAAAAGCTGGACTCTTTTCGGTTCCTGGAAAAAGCTCAATCTGTTTTTCTCGGCGCCATGGAAGAATATTTTGAAAATAATAGTTGAACCATTCACCTTCTCCGCTAAACCATCTGGTGAGTTTATCGTACTGCCTGGTCCAGAAACCTACAGTGCTATATGGATCTTGCTTGTAGTTTCGCCACATTTCTCCATAGTACTCGCTCATAGTCTTTCCTGGCTTAGCTAGTTGTATTATTTGCTGACTTCGTATAGCTTTGTATAACTCTTCTATACCGCCTGGGGTCGTTCCAAGTGCAGCCAAAGGAGCTATTGTTGTGTTTACTTCTTCTAGCGTAGGGGTTCTACCCAATATTAGCTGAGTTAAGTTATAAAACCCAGACCACAAATCCCCATTTCTCCCATAAGCTCTGGCAAGACTGTAAACTAAACCAAGCTCATTTCTCGGATCCGTAGCTCGTTGAGATGATTTGACCATCTCTTCGTATGTTTTTGGCGTTCTTGCTAGAATATCCTGCATCCGCAGTTGACCGTTTCTAAGCAGTTCCATTTGCTTATCGTTTAGTATTCCCAATTGAGGAGTAAGTACACTTGCTTGAGCCAACAGTGTGGCAAAAGTCAACTTAGCCTGATCTGTCATACCAGCCATCAGTGGAGTAAATGTTTGGGTGGCGAATTCTCTTCCTGGAGCACCTCCTGATGGGAGAGCCTGCCCTAGTAGGTATTTTATTCCTTCTAGCTCTTCTGGACCAACTCCAAAAGCTTTTGCTGTGGCTCCAGTTGCAAGCAGGGTGGATGCTGCACCTTGTCTTTTTAGACCTCCAGCCATCAAAGAATTAATCATTCTAGTTGCTTCCTCTCTAGTTGTCATTAAAACTCTAGCTATTTTGTCTACATCTTGAACCAGTGCGGTCATTTCTCTGTTGAAATCGTCTATGTTCTGTATATTTCTTAATGCACCACCTCTATATGCTTCTGCAACCACACTTTCAATGTCTTGCATAGGTATACCGGTTGTACGATGGATTTGTGTCATTTTTTCAAATGCTTGTTGTATTACACCTCTTGCTGGTATAGTCCCACCGCGTCTCAGTTCTTGACCGGTGATGAATTCTTGCATTAAGGTCATTTCTTGTTCTTCTCTGTAGGCTCTTTTGGCAGCGCTTCCAACGAACATAGCTGGGGCTGCAAGAGCAGCATATGCACCTCCCCACACTAAGCTGGCGAGAGCTGCGGTTCCAAAAGATCCTTCTGCAAGAGCAGCCATTACACCAGTACCTACAAGACCTTTGGTGAAGATGGAGGCAGCAGGCATCGCTACCCCCCAATCCCAGACCGTTGTAGCAGCCGAAACTCCTGTTTTCATTAGCCCCATACCAGCAAATTCTCTGGCATTCCTTATTATCTCTTCTCTGGCTTCTTCTATCGCTGGATTAGATATGTATGGAGTTTGTTGTATCGCCATAGCTGCCATAGGACCAACCCCTGGTATTTGAGATACTACTCCTCCAACAGCTTGTCTTGCAGCATAAGATATTGGATTAGTAATTACCGGTGTAGGCCAGGCCCCAGGAGCAGAGACCATACTCCAGCCACCAGATAATGGAGTAATGAACTGCGGCTGTTGAACATTAGCTTGCTCACCGGTAGCTAGTGCCCTGCTAAGGTTTATATTGTTGGCCATAGCTACCTGTTGTGCACTAATTAGCTGGCTTACATAGTTAGAATCATACATACTTTTTATTTTACTGCACTATTTAATGCTATTGAACTAATTTTTTAGTCTTTCCATAGGCCATAGCATTTGAGGTCTTCTACTACAGGTCTAAATAGACTAACAGGCTTGTCAACGAACTCGAGCATTTCTTTTCGACTTAGTCGTTTTATCATTAGTAGAGTCTTATCTTTTTTGTAGATGTGTACCTCTATTTCTGCCATAGTATTTATAGGGTCATCTTTGAACATTTTAATGAACTTGTCGGCTATGTATTCAAATGGCAGGTTATTGAACACCCAAGAGTTGTTCATATCAAAATATCCAGAGGTTAGAGATAGTTCCTGTTGTTGACATAGCTGTTTATCCATCTCACTTGCAATTATTAGTATGCTCCCAGAGAAATGCCCAGGCTTCCTAGGTTCTATTACTGGTGGTATAAGCGCAAGATTTAGTAAATACATTTATTACCTCACTCATTAGACTTTAGACTTACAAAAGTAAAAGCTCTACCTATGTTCATCCAATTAGTGAACCAAGCTGTTGCGAACCAGCTTGAGCTTTTTCCTATTTTATTAGGAGTTTCAAAGTTTATTCTTTTATCAAAGAAAATTACTTCCAGTCCGTATTGTTTGAACAATCTTTGTCTTTTAGCTGTCTCAAACGTGGTTAGTGGAAGTAATAGCGCAAAAGGCTTTTTTAGTTCATAGCATCTTTCAAGAAACTGCTGTTTTAGGCTATATGGCGGATTTGTAACAATGTAGTCGGCTTCTGGCATATCGGTTTTCAGAAAGTCAACCCCAGTAAGTATGTCGGTTCCTATGACTTTGTATCCTCTTTCCTGAAGCGCTTTGACCAGGTACCCTTTGCCACAGGCGCACTCCCAGATTGTAGAGCCAGGCTTAAGAAATGGATAGAGAGGCTCTAAAGCTTCTGGTGGTGTTTGAAAGTCATCAACATAGTTTGTTTTAAGTGGCGGTTTCATTATCATAGAAAATATCATAAAATTGTCAAAAGGTCAAATATTTGAAACATGAAAGAATTCACTAAATCTTGGTATAAAAGTGTTGAATGCTCAACCGTGTCTATTTTGACACTGTTGGCCAAAAATCAAAAGAAAGAAAGGAGGTTTTAGTGTCAAGTATCTGCACAAACTGTGGAGGTAGAAGTTTATTGGTGAAAGGAGATTTTGAGGTTGAGATTTTTTTGAGTAATCTTTCTGTGGCAGGATTAAAGATTAACAGAGTTGCTGTATCTAAGGCTATTTGTAGAAGCTGCGCTGTCTCTATTTCTGGTGAACTATCTGAAGACATAAAATTTCTATTGGAGAACGAACTTAAATCCATAATGAGTGGTTGGGAAAGAGCCAGGAATAAGCATACTACAGAACTATCCAAAGCTCTTTCCAAAGAGCGTTCTTCTACACTCAGCAAACAGAGGGCCGACAGAAGGCGAGTTCTTGATAAATCCCCTGATAAACAGAGCCGAAAAAAAGTCTAACTGAGTTCTTTAAGTCTTGATTGAACTCCGACAATAAGCTCGTCAGGTGATCCGTTTTTGAGCACCAAAAGAGAGGGGACGGAATAGATTGAGTATCGCCTTGCTATGTCGGCTCCCCCGTTTTCAACGTCGCATTCTTTGAACTTTACTCCATTGCGCTTGAGTATGTTTTTTGCTTCTACGCATGCCGGACAATTAGATGATGTAAATAATAAGTATTCTGTGGACATTTTGATTTCTCCTAACGAATTAAAGTTCTACAATAAAAAATAGTGCCCGTCAAGATGTAAGAAATTTTATTTTTGCTTTTTGTGCATTTATGCGCTATTATTAGTGAAGAAAGGAGAATTTTAAATGGAAGAAAAGAAAGAAACTGAAAATACCGAGACTAAACAACAGGAAGAGCAAAAATCACAAACACAGTTGGAAGTAGCTGATTTATTTCCAAATCCTTTTGCAACCTCTGCGATCCACTCTAAATTTATTGAGGGTTTTCCAAAGATAAATTTTGTGGATTTCATCCGACAGGGGTATGTTACTTATCGATTTAGTATTGGTGAAGATCTAACAGTGGAACTTAAATCATTAGAGAGAAAGGAAAGCTCCATAATTAGTGATATTCCTTTTGAGGTCTATCACTCAAGAGGCGGGGTACCCTGTGATACAGCATCTATATTAGTTGATTACAACCTTGCGGCGTCAGTAAGGTCTATAAAACTAAAAGGAGTTGAGTTCCTGAATGTGCCAGAGGTTTCAATCAACGACACCGCAAAATGGAAAGAGTATCTCGAAGCCAAGCTAAAATTGATAAAGAGCTTACCTAATGAAATAGTGGTACTTTTGTCAATGCTTGCGGCGTGGATGTCAGAAGAAATTGTAAAACAACTAAAGGATTCGTTCATAAATTTTTTCGCATCCCCGCCAACCGGTTCTACCTCTTAGTCTGGTATGATAAATTAAGCCAACCAATTAACTCAACAGAACTTGAGTTGGCGGCTATAGCAAAAAGGGTTGAGTATCTATTTGAGGTAGACAAAATAATTGCATTAGTCTCTGGTATAAACAACCCGACTAAACTGCAGGATAATATTCCGAAGATTTTCAATTATATCTTCCCAGAACTTCCGAAGTCTCCTGAGCAGATAAAGGAAGTCCTCAAGGAAATTAGTTCTCATCCATTAGTAATTGATCTGAATAAGGTTAAAGAAATCTATAAGTCAAAGAAAAAAGAACCGGTAGTAATTCGTTACAGCCAAAATAAAGAAGAAAAAGAAGAACCAGAGTTAATACTCTGAAAATACCAAACCAAAAAAAGGAGGTTATCGAGTTATGCAAAACAAGTCTAATGTAGCTATTGATTCAAGTGTTATCAGTGAAATACATCAAACTTATAACAACATTCTTGAATTGGAAGCCAAACTATCAAAACTACAGAAGCAGGTTGTAGATGCTTATGAAGCTGGTGGGTCGACTTTGTCAAATGTAGAATTACCAGAGAAGACCAGATTCATTTCTCAGGAGTCTCTTCGTTTTATAAGAGCTCTTGAGGCTGAGAGGGAAAACCTCGACACACTTATATCCAAACAGAAGAAGAGAATTTTAAAACTTCTTTTGAATGGAGCTAAAATTGAGAGGGGGTCTCTTACCGCCAGGTTAGTTGTTCCTAAGCGGAAGGAGATAGATTGGAAATCTCTGTTTGTTCAGTATGTCGGTGCTGCTGTAGCCAAAGAGATTGTAGACAGAACTGAACCAAAAGCGTGCACTCCGTATTTCAAGATAGAGGCGGCTTAAGGAGGAATAACATGTCGCGTATCCACGTTACCTATAATAGACAACGCCCGGTGTGCAAGTTCTGCGGAACAGATTGTTTTACTCCTGTTCCAAGAAGAATTGATCCGGGACAACGGAAGGCTCTAAAGAAAGCATTTGGGTCTGTTCCTACCCATATCCCAACATGTACAAAAGGTTCAAATTTTATGTACAAATATGGGGTAAGTCTATGGACACTGAGGAGAGAATCTTGGAAGAAAGGTAAGGTCGCGTGCAGTATTGGTCATAAGGAGCTAATAAAACTAGCTGATGAAGCTAAGGAATTTATAGATCTTTATAATACGAAAGGCTATGCTGCAGCCCACTATTTAATCCGTCGGGAAACCGCGGTTCCTATTAAATGGGTAGATAGCGAGGATTTGAACGAGTATGTGGCTTCTATGCTTTATTGGCCTTTCTATTTTCTAACAAAAAAGATAGGGGATGAAACAAACCTTGATGATTTTTTCATACACATCATCCCAAGTCATCAAGACCCCAGCAATGTCATAGTAACCTATGGGAACATTGTAATTGTGCGAGAATGTTACAAAGCTTGGGATTTCTACTTTGATAGCGTGTTGGAATTTGGAGAATTCCTTGCTGATAAGAAGGCGGAGATGTTGAAGAAACTAAAAATAGCCGCTCCTTTGGATGCGGCGCTGAAAAGCGTTTTTGAAATGATTTGAACTATCTGTTCAAGGGGCTGGTTGGGAAAGTTCGTTAGTCCCATCCAGCCCCTGGTTTGATAGTCGGTTGACTTGACATTTTAAATTTCGTAATTATCTTCTTTATGAGTGGATAATTTTGAGAAAATTTTCCAACGCCGAAAGGAGAAGAGGATGAAAGTCAAAGTCAAGTTTTTTGTCGTTACATGTCCTTTTTGTGGTGAATCAGAAGTATGGCAGGAAGATGATTGTGGCTATCGTTTCTTGGTCCCTGATTCCGAACTGACAAGTAAATGCACACATGATTGCACGTTGGGTGACGCAGAAGCAGAATATCATGATCCTAAAACAGGTGAAACAAAAGACGTCCCTATTGAAACTAAAGAAGTTGAAATTGTTTTAACTTAAGTTATCCTATTAAAAAATAAAAAAAGAGGGAGGAAACGAAGATGAGTGGCTTAGGAGACGGTGGAGATGGTTTTGATGACCAAGCCTTTGGATTCCACGAAATTGATTTAGCCAGCCAAGAAACTGAACCTATTGAGGAAGAGGCGGTCTATCAAGTTGACAACTCAGTTGACCTTGTAAAACGGTATCTAAAGGACATAGGTTCTCATCCGCTATTGGATAGGGTAAGTGAATTTGACTTGGCTGAACAAATAGGGGAGATAAAGGAGACCATTACCCGTCTCCTTTTTTTACATAGGAAAGCATTTTCGGAACTAATTAGCTGGGGTCAAAGTCTTAGAGAAACCGATCAAGATTGTATGGAAGAAGAATCTTGTCTTGAACTTGACTCTAGTCAGAATAGAAGTGAGATTTTTTCTATTATAGACCAACTAATTAGATTGGAAAACGAACTTGATGGTTTAAGCGTAGACAACGACAGATGGAAAGAACTAAATGAGCAAGAGTTTAAGCTTATCCAAGAACTTGGCCTGACCTTTCAACAGAAACAAGACATTTTAAGACAGATTGAAAACCTTATAGAACAAGGTAAAAAACTTACCGATAGAATTAGACAGATTGAGAACATGTTTGATGCGACAGCTGCAGACATCGTCAGACTTGGGTTTAATCAATCTGACGGTGTGTTTGGCAAGGCCAAGAGAACCATTGTAAATTGTCATAAGGAAATCAGAAGAATAGAGGAAGAACTTGGTCTAAGTCTTGATGCTTCGTCTGAGATTGTAGAAAAAATAAAAAGTGCTTGGGCAAAAGAGCAAAAGCTCACAGAGGATTTGACAAAATCTAATCTTAGGCTCGTAGTAAGTGTAGCCAAACACTATGCCGGAAAAGCCATTTCGTTCCTTGATTTGATTCAGGAAGGAAATATAGGGCTTATGAGGGCGGTTGATAAGTTTGAGTGCTGGAAAGGATATAGATTTTCTACTTATGCCACATGGTGGATTAAACAGGCTATCACAAGGGCTATAGCCGATCAATCGAGGACTATTAGACTACCTGTGCATGTGACAGAGATGCTAACAAAAATCGCATCCGCTTCTTCCGAATTAACATCTTTTTTGAATAGAGAGCCTACTGTCACAGAGTTGGCCAATCATTTGGACGAATCACCGACTAAAATAGCAAAGATGTTAGATGTAACAAAAGACCCAATTAGTCTCGACACTCCCATAGGAGATGGGGAAAATACGGTTGGTGGCTTAATCCCTGATGTCAATATTCCTAGTCCGATGAGTAAAGTTCTTGAAGACGATTTGAGAAAGCAGATTGACAAATTATTTTCTTTTTTAACCCCTAGGGAGCAGCAGATTTTGCGTATGCGATTTGGTTTGGATGACGAAGAGCATACCCTTAAAGAGCTAGGTCAGAACTTTAGTGTTACTCGGGAGCGTATTAGACAAATAGAAACCCGTGCACTAAGAAGACTTCGCAGAATCGGAAGGAAAAGAAAGCTGTGTTTTTTACCTGATTAGTGCTAATTAGTCTAAAAAATTAGTAATTACAATAATTAGTCTGATGTTTTCAATAGGACTATTTTGGAGTAATCTTATTGCATAGGAGGAACACTAATGGACGAATTTACCCAAGCAATAGCCGCTCAGGCCATGGTAGCCAGGCTAAAAGAACTAGGATTTTTCAGTGGATTAACCAAAGCAGCTGAAGCTAGAGATGCTATGATCGAGGCTTTAGCTAAACGTATTCAGGAGCACTACCCTGAATTACTCTCTAAGATAGCCGCCAGATTGTCTTATCAAGAGCGTAAAGAAATTCCCAAGAGCGATTTTGCTATCCCTGAAAAGGCTCCTGGGCCAGGCAGTTATCCAATGCCTGATGAGGCTCATGCGAGGAATGCCTGGGCAAGGGTTAATGCTTTTGGAACTCCTGAAGAAAAAGCTAAAGTATTAAGAGCCATAAAGAATAAATATCCTGGGCTTTACTCAAGGATTATGGCTAAAAAAGCAGATTCTGGAGAAGATGAGGAAGAAAACGAAGAGGAAATGACCCCGGCTGAGAAAGCGAGACAAGAAATGTTGAAAAGGATGGCCGCAATGCGTGCAGCTAAAAATAGAAATGTTCAGCCTGGATCTTCAGAGGTGACGAATCCTGCTGGTAGACTTAACCATGAACTATTGAGCAGGATGTCTAGGGAGAAAGCTGAGAGAGCCGCAGCAGCAAGAGAAGAGCTATTAAGACGAATGGCTGCAATGCGCGCAGCTAGAGGGAAGGGAACTAAAAAGGAGACTGAATGACGGAAGTCCTGCCAAAAGGCCGTGACTTTGCCAAACTGGCTAAACTTCCTGAGCTAAGGAATGATGTCAGTCCTCCTGCTATTTTTGCGCGTAAGTTAGTCCTTTCTTTTTTACGCTGGTTCTTTGGCAACCGGACTGATGGGGATTATTTGTATCACCCGGATCCAAATGTTACTCAGATCCAGATTCACGATTGCTTTGTTGATGCCAAACCAGAACTGGCTAGGTCTCCTCAAGTTATCGTTGGGAGAGATACGGTGGCTAGTTATCCAGCAGCTGGAAACATGGTAGCTGTTCCGGCTAAGGGAGCGAATCTGTTTTCCAACATCGAGATCATTCCTATCTGGATAGAAGTCAGGTCTCGCAGCTATCTTGAAGCTGAACTGCTGGCATGCACAATTAGAAGCGCTATTCGTATATGGAAGGAATTTTTACTTGCACATTGTCATGCGATTTTTAATGAATCTTTGAGTCCAGTCCAGTCTGGTAGTCAAGAGGGTGTTCCCCCTTACTATGCATGTGTTACAACTTTTCAATTGGCTATAGTTGATCAATGGTTAGCAAGAAATCCGAATCTTAAGGATACTCTTGCACGAGAGGAGGAAGGAGAACCTATTACTGGTTATAATATTCCTCCTCATGATTTTAACGATATTAAAGTGGAGGAAGAATAATGTTAGACTTTCCGAAAGTAACGGTAACTCAACAGTACGAAAGTGTAACCCCACCGAGCTATAGGCCTCTTAGGGTTCCAGCCATTGTAGGTCCTTGTGTTTACATTGTTGATTTTTTGAACAGGACTGGAGGTTTCAATACGGATGCCTATGCTGGTGAGTACGTAGGGACAGCCGATGATACAGTTGTTTCATACCCCAGCATACATTCAGATGCTGAGGTTCTGACGGAGTCTGTACGAGTTTTTTTCCTATTCGGAGATAAAACATACTACGAATTGGACGATACTGAATTTACACCATCTTCTGATTCGGTTACAATTAAAGGAGGTGCTGGCGATCTCGATGTGGGAGCCAAGGTCGATGTGTATATCCAGTATTTGGCCACGAGAACTTCTGTATGTCCGTCTCTGACTATTACAGGAGAACACGGTACAGGAGTTTGGGTTGAATCTATATCTGACATTGAGAATCTGTTGGGTCCAATTGATTTGCGTAATCCTTTAGCATTTGCCGCCTACCTGATGCAGTCTGCAGCCAATATACCAGTGTACGCCATTGGGACGAGGAACATAGTTTTAACAGTGAACAATGGGGTTATCACCAGTATAGATGGGGACGAAGAATCTTACGCGGCGGCTGCTGAGATTCTTGAGAATGAACGCAACATTTATACAGTTACCCCCCTTACTTTTAACCCAAGCTATATCGGATATTTTGTATCCCATGTTGATAACATGCGGCAACCTGATGTCGGAAAATGGAGAAAGCTATTCGCCTGTTTGGATAGACCAACAAAATACCCGGATGAAACCTTGGCTTCAGGTGCAAGAGCCAACGGAACTAAAGATGAGAGCACATTGACAGTAGATGTAAATCTTGAAAGCATAAAGACCAAAGTCAACGACTCTACTACGGTTCGATTAAGCTCTGGTGGCACTGCCAAGGACTATGCAGTTGATTCTGTTTCCGGTTTTACAATTACTCTGACCGACCCTCTTGATCAAAACTGGGTTGACGCTGTTTGGTCATTGAAAAACCCCGGGGCTGATTTTACTAATCGAACGGATGTTTTGGAGGCTGTAGGAGAAATAGGAAAGGGGTATAGTAACTTAGCTGTTCATCTATTTTATCCTAACAAATTCCTTATGACTATCGATGGTGTTGAAACAGAGGTAAATGGCTACTATGATGCAGCAATTAGGGCAGCACAGAGATGCTCTATGCGCCCAGAAAAGACTTTACAAGGAAAGCCTAATCCTATATTTTCAGGGGCTGTCGGGTCTAACGATGAGTTCTCTGAGACAGCACTTAGATATGTTCTTGATGGTGGTGTATGTGTAGAGCTCAATGCTGGCGATACGGTAATTCTTGGAAGAGCCATTTCCACAGACACTAGCACTATCGATAAATTGGAGGAGAACTGCACAAGCCAAGTTGATTACATATCTGCCAAGATCCTTAGAGCTTGCACTCCATTATTGAGGGAAAGGGAACTGACACCTACTTTTATTAGTACGCAGTTAGCTCCTCTTGTGCATATAATTTGCGAGGACGCAATGACCTCTGGAATTATTGGCAAAGCCAATGTTCTTGAGATAGGTCAATCCCCAACAGATCCAAGCAGAGCGGTTGTGAAGATTAACATACAGACTATAAAGCCTGTGGTTGGGATTGACGTTACTTTAATCATTTAGGAGGTGACAGAGAATGTCCTTAAATTTTGATAATTGGATTTGTCAGACATTCAATAAACTGGATCCTTTGTGTAGGGATGGAGTATATTTAAGTGGGATGAGCTCGATTATCTGTGCCGGACCACCATCTTTGGCGTTACCAGATAGTTCGGCTTCTACAGGACCTCAAAAGGCTAGTGCAGTTGTGATGCCTCTTGGAGTTGTCCAGACATTTGGTTTTGGAGCTAACCTTCAGCAATTCATCATAAACGAATTAGGGTCTAAAGCCACATACAACATAACGGGGCGTAGAGTTATGCAAATCCAACTTGGGAAAGTGTGGTATGATGGAGCCAGCCTTCTTCGTTTGATGTACGCATATTATCGCAACCCTAAAAATTATGGAAGCACTGTTGATATAGAGCCTCTGTACGACAGATTTAAGGATTATGATCTTTTCTGCAATGATGTATTCCTAAGTCCAGGTACTGACCAGTTTTTTGCTGAATTGGCCTCAGATCTTTTTGCACAACCAATTGGTATAATGCTAGTTCTGAGAAATACTTCAGAACAAACCAGTTCAGTTGTGTATTTCGAAAGAGCTTTTGTAACCGGCACAAGTATGGCGGTTGATGCTAATAATATAGTAATTCAAGAAAATGTAACTCTGCAGCCTTTAGCCATGAAGTTAGTCCCTACAGAGACAATAAGTATAATGGATACTGTTAGGAAGGTTGCTGGCAATGTTCTCGGCTTCGGTGTATAGAGGGTAAAAAATGACCGAGCGGAATGGTGATTGGGTACGTTGGACTGTATCACTAATAATTAATGTTGTTTTCGTAATAATCGCTGTGGCAGTTGCTTATGGAAAACTTGTAGGTCTACAGGAGCAGTATGTCAATCGTGCAGAAGCATACGACAAGTTTATCAGTAGAAATGAACTAACTGCACAACTTGAAGCGATAAATGCCAAGCAGTCAGCTATGCAGAAGCAACTTGACAGGATTGAGCAGAAGTTAGATTCAAGAAGATAATTTTAACGCTGCTGCAGGCTAAAAAAAGGGGAAAGAAACTTTCCCTGTTTTTTATTTTTTACGAAAGGAAGTATTTTTACTTCTTTTACTTACTTTTTCTTGAGGTTTCTAAAATTTCTTCTATCCATTTCCACATCCCAAATGTGAAACCCATCTTTTAACCTCCTTTCATTACTATTTATAACAAAAATAGACACTTGATTTTCTTGAATTTTACCTTAGAATCAAAATAAGGAGGTATTGTATCATGTCGGATCTGGAAAAGAAACTAGCAGAAGGTGTCTCAAACTTTTTTAGTGTCTTCAAGGTTATTGAGGTTGTGTCAGGGATTGCAAAGGATGCTGTTGACTATATTTATGAACAGTTGAATAACCCAGACAACCAAGAATTAGTCGAAAAACTGCGTTCTAATCTGATTGCTAATAAGGCATATCTAGGTATAGTGCTTCTTGACCAATTACCGGGCATTCTTAAGGCTCTTAAAGATACTTTTGAACAACCGAATAATTGAGGTTGAGTAATTGTCCACGAAATTAAAGATAACTTTTATAATTGCCGGGGTTCTTTTACTCATAGCTAATGCTATTTGGTGGTATGACACCGCTAAAAAAGCAGAAAAAGCCAAGATAGTGGCTGAAGAATTGAAAAAGAGCAATGAACAGTATAAGCGAGATAATGAGAAGTATAAGCAAGATGTTGAAAAATACGCTGAAGAGAACAAAAGACTTGCAGATGACCTTAAAAAGGCTAAGGCTACTAGTCATGTAGTGCCTAAACCTGGGAAACCACAATCCTTTAATTGCTCAGACTGCTCAAAATATTGCAAATTACCTCTCCATCTTGAATTAGCTGACGGAAAAATCGTTGTAGATATAGATGACTGCTATTATCCAGAGAAGGTTCCTCCTAAAGTAACAGAAACTATATCTGGAGACCTTAATTCAAGGACTAAAAGTCTTGAAGAATGCACGTCATCGCTACAGAACTGCACAAAAGACCTAGACAAGTGCAAAAAATACATACAAACTACCCCGGAACCTCCAGTAAGTTTTGCAAATGAAATGGTTTTAAGAGGTGGGGCTACCCCTACAGGGTTAAGAGTTGAGTTGGAGTATGTTCCGGTCCGTTTTGGGAGTTCAAAATTCAGGATTTCTGCTGGAGTAAGGGGGGAATACTCAACAGATTTTCAGTTTGACCCAGGCCAGCTGTCTGGATTCGCATTCGTTGAGCTAGGTAGAAAGTAGTAATTCAAGTTGACTTTTTTAGTGTTTAGTGCGAAACTAATTTAAATAGGAGGAATCGGAAGATGTATGCACTTCCAGACAAACAAAAGTATCCATTAGATACAAAGGAACAGATTGAGCAAGCTATTGATTATTTTAAGAAATTCGAAGACCGTTTTAGTCCGACGGACAGAGTAACTTTTGCAGAGAATCTTGTCAAGCAGGCATCTGCATCAGGTATTTCTGTTCCGCCTGAGATTGAAAGGGCTGTCCCGACCGACATCAGACCGGAATGGAAAGAATTGGTTATGATGCGAAAGAACTTTCTGTCTCCAAAAGACCAAGAGAAACTAGCGTCTCTTGTTGAATTTAATAAAAAAGATTTAAGAAAGCTGGCCGCTGAGCTAGAAAAGTTTGATGTAGAGACTGGTGGAGACAGATATTGGGGATCATTGATACCGGACCCATGGCAATCTATTTTTACCTACATCAAAGATGTGTATGCTATTAAGATAGCTGGCGAGCCAATAGAGATGGATAAAGCTTCTAAGGTTTTGTCTAAGCTTGCTAATACTAAACTATTTAAAGACCCATACAAGAGCATGCTTAATGTCAATGAAGTCGGAAAACTTTCTGAGCCGGCACAATATCTTGTAAGAAAGCTTATAAATGGTTGAAATTCCTTATTCTAGGTTGGAGCCACCAGTGCTTGCAGAGTTGTGTGAAAGGAAACTTGGTAAAGATTGGCAAGCACTCGCGCCTGACGACCGTGCGAAGCTATTAGAAGAACAAGGCATAAAACTTGATCAGGCCGGTCTTAATAAGCTTGAGGCATATGTTACTCTAAAAACCACTGATTTTCCTAAAGATGATTTTTTTGTGTTCGAGAAAGTAACCATTGGGTTGAATGACCGTGTTCCTTCTTTTGACCGCATCGAGGAAGCAAGTCCAGGAGAAATCTCATATTCTGTCTACCTGATGGGGAAGGAAGGTCTCTCGGACGAGGTTAAACGATATATTGCAGCGTCGTTGTTTGATTTTGGTCTCATCTTCGCTCCACCATCATTAGATTTTGTTCAGCCCTACTTAGACGAGCTTGTTTCCGATTATGGTAAGGCTCTTCAAAATATATGGAAAGATAAAGGGATAATGCCACCTGCTCAAAAGGAGAAGATTGCTTCTATAGAACTTTATTTGGACATAAAGAAACGCAAAATTGATAAGGATAAGGAGTTAATCAATGGCTGATTCTCAGACACTACTTGAAATTATCAGATCATTACTACCTACTACTGATACAAAGAAAACTCCTTTGGAACGAGAATATGTTCCGCCAACAAATATAAAAGATGTATTCGTACGTATTGAAAAAAGCCTTTCTTCTTTGGATGTTATTATGGGTGTTTTTAAAAAACTAGCTGAATATCCAATAACAGATTTAGTATTCCCACCAGATACTGAACTTACAGCACGAGTAAAAGAGTGGAAGAAGATATTATTAGATCAGCTTGATTTTCCAGAGGTTTTGGGTGACTACAATTTGAATTATATCCTATATGGGAATACGATACTTACACCTAACTTTGAAACCAGGAAAGTTGTTATTTGCCCACACTGCAGAGAGAAGGTAACATTGATCGCTACACCAAAGCCAAATTTTGAGGTTGTAATCGGAAGAGGAAAGGACGACCACGACGTGCGCATGACCTGTTCTAGGTGTTCTAGTAGCTATGGGGCTAAAATAATAGAAGAGCTTGTCCTGCCTGGGCGTGTTAATCTTATCATGTGGGACCTAAAAACCATAGACATTCAATATAACAATATAGCTGATACATCCGTATATGTTGTTACTGCATCAAGAAATCAGAGGTTGTTAAATCCAAAGACACCCGATGACTTTGAGTATTGGATGGGGTTTCCGATAGATTATATTAGAGCGCTTGTCAAAGGAAAAAGTATGCGTCTTGATTCTGACAAAGTTTTCCACATGCGCTCACCTATATTATCATCACTATTTCCTGGGTGGGGGATCCCAATCTTATATTTTGCACTTAGAAAAATGCATCACATGGAAGTGGCATTACAATCTCAGGAAAATATTATGAAAGACCACTTTAATGTGTACCGTTACGTTTTTCCCAATATGCAAGGTGGTATACCAGGACTTGGGGAAATGAACTTAGCTAAATGGTCTGATACTATAAAATTAAATCTTCAGAGATATAGATTAGATCCTCTGCGGGTGATGATTTCACCTATCCCCATAGGCTCTGGTGAGATTGGTGGAAAAGGAAAAATGTATGATATTACTCCAGAGATTCAGGAGTGGACGAAACAATTAATAGCTACAACTGGGGCACCACTTGAGTTGGCTTATGGAGGTTTGTCTTGGAGTGGATCTAATGTTTCTTTAAGGATACTTGAAAATACCCTTTTAACTCTTAGGAAATATGACCAGAAGCTAATAGATTGGGTTATTAAACAGGTTGCAAAGGCCTATCCTGGGTTGACCCCGATAGAAGTCAAGTTAAGCCAGTTTAGAATGGCTGAGGATGTTCAGAGGAAAAACATGGCTGGTAACTTGTATGGACAAGGCTTGATTTCGGCTACAACTCTTATGGCGGAGAATGGGTTTGACCTTGAAGAGGAGATCCGTAAGAAAGAGAAAGAACTTGTGCTGTTGGCGAAAATAAAGAAGAAAGAGATGGAACTGCAGACTGAGATAACACAGGAAGTTTCAAGGGGGCAGCAGTTTGCCATGATGCAGAATGCACAAGCACAGCAGCAACAAGCTCCTGTAAATCCTATGAGCGAACGAGAAAAAGAACAATTAGAGCAAGGCCAAATTCCTACATCTGAACCGCCAGTCTATCCACCAAGAGGACAAGGCTAAAAAAGAGGGAGGAATTAACTCTCCCTCCTAGTTAAGCATCAAGCAGGTTCCCAATATCCTGGCTGTTCTTCAAAGATATTCGAAATCATTCGTAAATCCTCAATATCTCCGTCGCTTTCCATGTTATTTTCCCATAGGATAGTGCCACAATGCGGGCACACTATGCTGTGCACTCGATAAAAAGCATCTACTTCTTCTGCTTCTTCGATGTGGTCTATTTTGCCTATATAAGTTATTATGGTTGAATAGTGTATTTCGAATTCGTTTTCTTTTGATACTTTTGAGCACTCTTTGCATCTATATTTCTTCCACTCCTCTTCAGATTGCATCGATTCCTCCTTTCAAGATTTATATTTTTATTACATTTTAGGGAAGAAAGGTTTGATTTTAGACAACTTTGTTACCCCAAAATATATCTTTTTATAAAAAATTTATGGCTTTTTGTGTTTATCCCCAAAGATCCCAAGTAAAGTGTTGGTCATGGCGTCTTTAAAAGAAATATCCCCGTGGAAACCAATATATTCTTCATCTATAAGATTACTTCCGCATTCTGGGCATATTACATCAGTAACTTGATAGTATTCTTCGAATGGCTCTAACGCATTAAGTTTTCCTTTTTTAACATTAACTTTTGCTACAGTTAAATCTAAGTCGTTGATTTCTATAAGTTTGTCACATTCAGGACATCTTATCTTAGCCACTATTACCTCCTTTGATTTCAATATCGTTTAGGACCAACCAGGTTTATGTAGGGAAGTTTCTTAAACACACTTCTGCGCGCTTCCCGTACATCCTTTTTTTCTCTTTTGGCTTTTGGGTGAGCGCATCTATTTATTCCAGGTGTTTCTTGTCCCCTAAAATACGCGCATTTTATACAGTCCCTGTAGTCTACCCAATCTTTTTCTTTACTTTTTGGGCAAGTATCAAGAATACATTCTAATTCCGTGATTTTTTCTTTTCTTTTTCTGGCCATTCTTACTGACTCCCTTTTTTCTGTTTTTTTGCTAGATAAATACCACCATAGACCTTCAAATTTTTTGGCAACTTTGTTATTTTTGTATTGCGTAAGTCCAAGCTTAGACCGACTTCCAAACCTTCAGGAAGTTTTTTGATGGCAGACTGTTGTAAGAATAAACTGCCACCAATTTTTAGTCCTTTGGGTATTTCCTTAATTTTGCTTCTCGATAGATCCAAATGTCCTTTTACTTTCAAATCCTTGGGCAGGCGTGTTATCTTGGTCCCACACAAATTTAGTTCATAACCTACCTCCAGGCCAGTTGGAAGCTCTTTTATAGCGGTCCCTTGCAGGAGCAAAGTGCCGGTAACCTTCAGGTCGTTTGGAAGCTTCTTTATTTTACTTCCAGATAAATCTAAGTCTCCTTGGATGGTAGCTCCTGGAGGCAGAACTTTGCTGACCAGTGCATCCCAGCTTTCAAAATTTTCTAATATGCAGGATCTATATAACTCGTCTCTACCGTCATCACATTTTATTTTTATGCTATTTTTTCCTGGGCCTGTCCACGTGGCTTCCACATAGCTTCCTGGTGGTAGTTTCCTTTTTATGGCGGTATCTATATGTGAGGTTGGGTTATCGAAATAAATTCTTGGTTCCTGTTCTTTTGTAAGCACCAATGAAACAAACTTAGTCATTGTTTACTTTCCTCCTTTTTTTCAGTAATGTCCCATCCACTTTCTTTTACAATTTCTTCTGTATCAACATTTTCTATTTCAAAGAAATCTCTCCATAGGTTGCCAACAACTTTGATTTCTTTAACTTTTCCGGCTCTGAATTTCTCAAGAGCACTCTCTGCACTTTCAGCTTCAACTAAGGTTTCAAATTCATCTCTGTAAGTTACTCTGTATGTCGGCATTTTTCTCGATTCCTTTCTCATTTTGTCTGGAAGAAAACAAAGGATACAAATAATTCTTGGCTATTGCACATATCCCGCGTATTGTTTCTGCGTTTTCAGGATGCTGGTCTGCCATCTGCAAATTGTAGTTCTCATCGTCGGAGTACTCTGATGACAGAAGTGTCTGTGCGAAACGATTAAGGTCTTGATAGTTCCAACAGAATCCATTTCTGTCATAGTGGGCTATAAAGCCCATATGTAGTGTGATAAATTCATAGGCTTTTTTACTAAGAAGATCAATGTTTTGTTTCTCAAATACTTTTCTAATGTTTTCAACAACACCTTTTTCCATTTTTCATGTCCTCCTTCTAGTTTTTTTAAGCATGCTTGATATGTAGCATGCTTTCTCATATTTATATCATTTTTAAGGCTGTTTTTTCAGAGGGATATAATTGATTTATAAGGCATAGTATGGGTTGCCAGGAAGCCAGAATTCAGGTATGGAAACAACTCTTTGAGCGGCTATTAAGGCGAATGTAAGGGCATGTAAAAAATCATCCGGTTTGTCTATGCTTCTGGCATATCTGAATTTGGTTTCGCCTGTGCGCAGTTGAGTTTCCTCTATATACACGGTAGTAAGGTCATCTCCGAACTCAGGTATGAACTGGTCAGCAGAGTAAAAGCTGATTTTCTTGTTTTTTATTAGGTGGTAGGTATCAGATACAGCCATCGTCCTATTTGTAACTAGTCTATAACCTTCGGCGTCCCATTTGAATTTTTCAGATGATTGACCTACATAGGCTATAGGCAGGACTTTGTCTTCTCCAACCTGTTTCATTAGGTCTTGATTCCATTTGAACCCAAACCCCCAGTCAGCACCTACTATTTTGCAATTGAATGCTTTGATCCATTTTACAAGGTCATTTAGAGCAAGTTCTGGATGAGATTCTATACCTGTATATCGCTTTGCAAATAAGGTATCAAATCTTGCTCCATTCCAACAAATTATTACTAATACTGTGTAGGACTTTAGTCCAGGTCCCCAGTCTATACCTGCTATATTTAATGTGTGTTTTGGGGCTTTTGAGGGGTCTGTCAATTTCTGATAAGACCCACATACCGATTTTAGTGTATCAAGAGTGAGTATACCTGTTCCGAAGTCGTATGCTTCGCCGAGTATTTCATTATAGAACTTAGCAGTAGGCCATCTTTTCATCTTTGCAATGATTTCTTGCCATGCCTGCTGATTTAATGCATACTTTGGGTTCAATAGCTGATTAAAATGGTACCCCTCAAATTCAGCTTCTTTGGCTCTTACCCATTCTCCTTTTCTTACGTCGATTGGTCCTTTACATTTAGTGCAGATTGGTCCGTTTTCTCCTATCATATCTATTGTTGGAAAATTGTGGTGCCCACAAGCATCGCACCGCATTACCCATTCACAGGCGGTAGAGAATTTAGAGTATAGCTGACTAAGATAGTTGGACTGGGTCAGAGGTGTCCCAGCTATAAATATTTTGTACTCCCCAGGGAACATCAGCGTGCACGCTTCAATTATGAAGAAAGCATCTTCTGGTATCTCCTGAGCTTCGTCGATACACAGAACTTTTCCAGTATAGGTTCTTAGCTGATCGCCTCTAGTATAAGCTGTTCTGACCCTGATTATAGAACCTGTTCTGGTTTCAATATCTCTAATAGGAATGGGGTTTTTGAAAAGGCTGGATAGTCCTGGAGAATATTCTATTACAGACCTTAATCGGTCTTTTCCAAAAGCCTTGGCTTTGTCATCCGAGCTTGATACATAAAGCTCTTTTATTGGGTGCTCAAGTATCGCGTGCGTTAGTAATATGTTTCCCAAGGTGGTGCTTTTACCGATCTGACGAGAACATTTGAATATTATCTTTCTGGCTGGGTTATCGTAAGCATCACGAAGATAGTGCCAATTGTCGAACCCACACTTACCCTCCCATGGGTTGCCATCCACTCTAATTAGTTTGCTTACGAACTCGCTAGGTTTTATTCCTTGTTTTTCAGCTGCTGGTTCGCTCATGGTTTATCTTCTGAACTTGGTTTTTTCTTTATGAAGTATTGCCAGAATTTAGCTTCATCTGTCATCAAATAGGACCCTATAGGTATAGACTTTCCGAAGAAATTTTTGGCTTCCTCAGGAAGACTGCTTTTAGCTTTGTCAAGTATATTCTTCATTTCATCCCAATCTCCAATTCTTACTTTGACAAACAATTCATCTACATTAGCGGGGAGTATGCAAAACTTATATAGGTTAGGGATAACCATCCATTTGGTGAGGAACCCTGGGATAAACTCGCTGATTTTTTCTCCAGTGTTTGTCAGCATGTATCCTCTTTCTCCAGCAGATATTTCGGCCAAAGAAGCTAAGAAACTTCCTTTTTCTTTATATAAAGTTTCAGCAACTTGTCTAACCGTGACTTTTTTGTCCGTGTAGTCAGAAAGTGCCTGTACCAGTGCTGAAAAAAATGGGGCACCATGAAGAGGCTCTTTCAAATCTAGCAAAAAATAACTTGCTATACATATTCCTCCAGATGTTAAATTGAAGAACCTTAGGACATCTGCGCAGAACGGAAATATGTCTTGCTGGTGCTTAAGGAAATAGTCTGCATCGTAATCCAGGTCGCCTCTATCTGTTCTTATGATTATTCTTCCCTCTTTACCTGTACCTACGTTTACTACCGCGTATCTTGTAGGTAAGGGGAATACAATAAGGCGATCTTCAGAACGACCCAACGCTGCCAATTGGCGTGCTTCTGCACTTACGGTTTGAAATTTTTGTGCCAAGATTTATCCTCCCTTCATTCTTCAGGTTTTTTAAGTTTGCTAAATTCTTCGGGGATTATAATACCATCTATAGGTGTCCCAAGCATTTTTCTCGATGCTAGGTAGTCAGCATAGTATAGGATAAGTTCAAGACTATCATATTTATCTAAAGGTTTTCTACATTCTTCAGGGGTCCACGGTCCCATGTGATAGGTTATTAGTCTGCAAACGTCATTTAAAAAATCCTTTCCACCGTCTCCATAAGCAGATGTCAGGATAGAACTTTTTTCTTTTATTAATTCTACAGCGATTAGTGGATGTCTCTCATAATCGTTTGTCCCTTTTTCATATTTATCCTTTTTTCCAATGTCATGCAGTATGGCAGCACAATATAGAGATTCTTTATCTTCTTGCGACTTCTGTGCAGCCTCGCATAGCTGGTGCACAACATACCCAACACGTTTTGTATGCACTATTAGACCTCCAAGTCTATGTGTGCAGGTTGGATGATGTTTTCCTGAACTACTAGGTGGTATAGCCCAAAAATGATCGGGTATGACTTCGGTTATAGCTTTTTCGGCAAAAGCTCTAACGTGGTCCCTCATTTGCGCCAATTCCCATTCAAACATTGCCAATTTAGATTTATTCATTCAGTGCTTCCTCCCACACTTTACAATCAAGTATATAGTTTTCGGCATATTTTCTGCAAGCCTCTCCAATGTCGTTTCTAAGACCTTTATCGTTGAGCAATTTCTTTATTGCCGACTCCCAGTCTGACGCACTATTAGTGACTAATACTGCTGGAGAATCCTCGTAAGGGCCAAAATTCGTGGCTATTACAGGCAGCTTACGAGAACCGTATTCAAGTAATTTAAGGTTTGATATACATCTATTAAATTCGTTTGTGATTATTGGTATTACTCCGACAGTCCATTTCTTTGTTGCAAAAAGTTGGAACCATTTAGCGGCTACCGTTCCATGTGTATGTTTTATAGCTTCATGTTTGAACGGAGGAGGACAGCATACAAATTCGTAGTTGACATTTTTGTATTTTTCGTCACTAAGAAGCCTTCTTATTGGCCCAGTCAGTAGTTTTACATCCTCTATATGATTTATCCCACCTGCGTATCCTATAGTAGGAACATCTGGTTCTTCCATAGGATAGTCGAAATACTCTTTTGGTACTAAGTTTGGAACTATCTTTGTGTTTTTGTTGTATTCTCTTATTACTCCAGCTAAGTATTTAGTTGTTACTATTACCGCTCGGCACTCCTTTATTATTTCTAGGGCTTTTTTTCCTTTATTTTTCCATCTTTCGTAGGTTCTTCCTCTGCTACTTGGTATAGCCAGAAAGTTATCATCTAAAGAATACACACAAATCTTCTTATTGTTCTTCACAAATTGGAAAGTTACTTCATCCGATGGGAAATATAATATCATTATGTCTGGGGAGTGCTTTTCTTTTACTTCATCCAGGTTCCTTATTGAGGATACAAGTACTGTATCATGCTTTTTTCCTAGCTCCTTAAATGGAAGGAACGTCCTATAGTACCCAGACCCGGATTCTGCAGAGCCTACAAAGACTATTTTCATTTAATCCTATTTTTACATATTTTTTGACAAAAAACAAGGCCAAATACTGTGAAAATATAGCATTGTTTTTCGGTATAAATTCATATGAAAGAGGAAAATATCCTCTGGGGAAACTCAATGAGGGTCATTGAGCAGACCAGGGGGCTAAATAAACCCAAAAAAGGGAAAGGAGGTATCAAATGAGATACTTGCCGTTGGCAGTAATTGCGTCCACCATGATCGGTGGGTGTGTATACGGTGTGGTGTCCCTGGAACATGGGGCATTAATACCGATTGCACAAGCCTTGGTCATCGTGGCTTGTGTAACATGGTCCTACCTTCGTGGTAGGCCCAAAAAATCCCCTGCTGAAAAGTAGGGGTTTAAACTTGGGTTGGGGGGGAATGCCTCCTCTTGTTCATGTTCATTCCCCCCCACCCAACCTGAGTTGAAAAAAGAAGAACTTTTTTTTAGCTGAAAAAAGCTTATTTTTTATGTGATAACAATTAGTGAAAGGGGGTGTTTATCAAACTAGCCTAAATAATGTGATCCATGGTCATTTGCGGAATTAGGACGGGGCGTGTTTTGCTTTGATTGAAAGGAGATTAAAAATGACTAGAGAAGATTTTGAAGGTTTAGTGGTAGCAGCACTTGTCGGGTTCGGAATCGGTGCTGCGGCGTCTGCCCTTAAGGCAGCCTTAGCTAGCCAAGGGGCAGGCTTAGCCTTGTCCAGGAAGATCGTTCCTATTGGTCTTGCTTTAACTCAGCAGTATTTGGCAAGGCGTGATTCTGAACCGGTCGATTCAGAATATTATGCTGGACCAAGCGACGAAGACTATGAAGAAATAAAAAACTTCTTTGACAGCAATTAGTTTCCTTGATTTTTTGAACTGAATCGACTATAATATCATTGATGTTTCTCCTTAAGCCTCCTTTTGGAAAAGTCGCGATTAGAGAAGGTCTCTATATCCCGACCGAAAAAGTGCGGATGTCTGCTATTCAGACCTCCCTCACTTTTTTTTACTATGGAAAGAATATCCAACCTGTAAAACTTTATTATTTGTTGGATACTCATGTGCTTGTTCCCCGTAATTTTTTACCTCTGTCAAATTTTCCAGACTATTTGAACTATATTCCAAAGTTTGAATCAGTTGATTTTACTGATAATATCAAGTTTCTTCCTGAATATGCGGAAGTTCAGGAAAAAGCGTTTGAGTCGTTGGTAAATAGCCCAGGCGGTATACTTAAAATTCCTTGTGGGTATGGAAAAACAGTGCTTTCTCTAAAAATGATTGCTACTAAAAAACTACCAGCTTTAGTTATCGTACATACCACAGACCTATTGAAGCAGTGGGCGATGGAAGCTGAGAAGCATTTAGGAATTACTCCTACAATTATTCAAGGTGAACAGAGCGAATTTCGCAAATCTCCTATTACAATAGCTATGCTTCATACTTTAGCCAAATACAGAGATGAAATTCCTGAAGACATGAGGGCATATTATGGAGTAATTATATGGGATGAAGTAGATGTGATTGGGACCCCCTATTTCATTCGCACAGCTGATCTATTTTTCGGTCAACGCTTTGGTCTCTCGGCTACTACAAGAAGAGATGGTATGGATTTAGTCTATAAATACCATTTAGGAAGGGTAATTTACTCTCACGAAGGATATAAGTTGTCACCGAAAGTGTTTATTGTTAGTAACTTTAATTACTATCCGGAGTTTATGGATTGTGAACCAACTAATATTAGAATGTATGGAAAGGTATATACTCACCTGTCCAAATGTCCTAAAAGAAGAGAATTAGTTATTAGACTAATAAACGAGCTTGTTGCACGGGGAAGAAAAATATTAGTTCTTGGTGAGCGAAAAGAAGAACTCCGCGAACTACACGAGCACTTCCCAGGGTCTGGTATTTGCGTGGCTGAGATAGACCCTAATGAGCGTCGGGATTTTCTTGCTAATTCGCAAGTAATTTTTGGGATACGCTCATTAGCTAAAAGAGGTTTAAACCAGCCGGATCTTGATACTCTAGTAGTATTGTATCCAATGTCAGACCCAGGGGGTATCCAGCAAAGCGCTGGGCGTATTTTGAGGCTTGCCGGAAACGAAAAGTCTCCTGAGATATATGTTATTCAAGATTTGAATATCCCACTTATGAGAAGTTTGGCAACTAAGATGTTAGTTCATCTGCGAAAAATGGGTTATGATGTTTTGGATCATTCTATTTGACTTTTGACAGGCTTTTGTTTAGAATCTGAAAAAGGGGAGAAGATACGATGAACGAACAGGAAATTCTGAGAGAGATTTCTGTCTGCACAAGATGTTCTCTACATAAAACGGCGGATTTAAAAGTCCCAGGGAGAGGTGATACTACAGCTGATATTGTCATCGTCGGTATAGGGCCAGGACCTATGGAGAATAAACAGGGAACGGCGTTTGTTGGGGATTCTGGAAGAGTCCTTGAAAGCGCATTAGCTGAGATTAAAGCAGATTACGATTATTCAAAAATTACATATTACTTGACTAATCTTATAAGGTGCGCTCCATGGAAGGACAAAAGTCGTGGTCAGGTTAGGGACCCTTCTCAGGATGAGATAGATAGTTGCGCTTCTTTTTTAGATGCTGAATTAAATATGATTAACCCTAAACTAGTAATCGCTCTTGGCGAGGTTCCTATGCATGCTTTTGGAAGAAGAGCCAAAATGGCTAAAGTTAGAGGAAGAGTATTTGATGGAAAGTGGTTGAATAGATCATGGCCAGTTCTTCCTACATGGCATCCAGCCCACATAGTTAGATCAGGACCAGGACAGGCGTCGAAGGATTTTTACAAAGACCTTCGTTTAGGTTTTTTTATTGTCCACGAACTAAAGTATTTGAAATATTCTAACACGTGCAGTATTTCTTCTGGTATAGTAGAACAGGCTAGATAATAAAAATACAAAGAAGGAGGATTAAGATGCCGGGAGATATTAACAGAGAGGACATTACAATTGAGGCTGGTTTTGTGACAGGGAGAGGAAACCAAGTTACAGATTATGACAGACAAGAAAAGAAGATGAGTACGGTTGTGGAAGGAATACCTTGTTGGGTTGGCGGGAGCACGCAGATAACCCATCAAATGCCAAATGGTGATTGGGTAAAGATTGGTGTATCTGTAAAGTTCCCGCTTGGAAAGCCGATTAGCGAAGAGACCAGGAAATTGGTTCAAGATGCTCTTCAGGACATATTTAAGATTGTTAACGCTGAGGCTTTGAATCAGAACAAGATTTGGCGCAAAGCTTATAATGCTGCTCAGAGGATACCGGTTCAAACTCAGCCCAGACCATCTGAAATCACTCCAGTTAGTGAATTATTCAATGTTGGAGTAAACGATGACTGAGAATTTAAAACTTGATGTTAAAATAACAGAGATTCATTGGAAGGCTCCTGAAGCGCTTAGCTACAAGATTACGATAAATGATTTTGTAACTGAGACATTTTTGTTCACCCCGACAGAGTCAGAGGCAACAGAGAAGTTCTTTGAGTTTATTAAAGCGTTGCTTAAAGAAACAGAGGAATTTGTTAAATCTAAGTTTAGTGCTGAATAACCTTTGGGATGATGTGGTATGGCTAATTGGGAAAGGATATTACTTTCTCAGCTTGTTAAGAGAGACCGTGAACAAGGATTTACCTATGTAAAATCATCTGGAATATCATCAGACGATTTTTCTGATCCTATAGCAAGAGGTGTATACCAATTCATAGAACTTTTTTACTCTAAGTATAATAGTCTGCCTTCTGACGAGGCTGTGCTTGAAAAGTTCCCAGATTTTCAGTTTACAAATACAGCTGATCCATTAGAGGCGGTAGTAAAGCAAGTTATTTCTGGGTCAGTGCATACACATATAAACTACTGTTTTCAGAGCCTTAAAGAGAAGTTTTATAGCAACCCATGGGAAGCCTGTGCTAGGATTGAAGACACCATATACAGATTACGCAAGCGGTTCGATTCAAATGCAAATAAATATTTGAATATAGATTCAGCTATTTCTAATTTTGAGATTGAATATAAGCAGGTACAGGAAGGCACCCTTATAGGACTTCCTTATCCTTGGCACACACTTACTAAAGTTACTAGGGGAGCAAAGCCTGGAGAATTGATCGCTTTTTATGCCCTTCCAAAAATGTGTAAAACATGGTTGTTACTTGTGTGTTGTGCTGAGGTGCTGAAGGCAGGTAATAAAGTTTTACTTATCTCTAGGGAAATGCATCCTGAGATACTGTTCAGAAGACTTTTAGTCATCTTGGCAAAAGTTAATTACTCTTCATTTAACTACGCGTCGTTGAGCGAAGCTGAGATGCAACGAGTAAAGGACGCTTCGAAGTGGCTTATAGACCACAAAGACTTATTGTGTATCAGCGACGCTAGGACAGAATCTGGAGAGGTGAATGTTTCATCTATTAGAGAGACAGCTAAATCTTTGATTCCTAAAGCTATTTTTATAGATGGTATTCATAGGTTAGATGACGAATTATCTAAGGATAGAGTGAAAGACCATAGAGCGTTCATAAATGTTACCCAAAATCTAAAAGACCTAGCTATGCAACTAAATGTCCCGGTGTTCATAACATCTCAAGCAAACAGATATGGAGAAGCTGGAAGGCATTTCAAAGATGTTGGATATGGCTTATCTTTAGCCCAGGACGCAGACATTCTTCTTCGTCTTTATCATTCGAAGACAAGCAACCAGATATTGGCATTAGTAGTTGCTGCCAGGGAAACAGATGTTGAAAGTTTTTTAGTACGGTCTAATATAGCAACTGATTTTTCTGAAAGTCCTAAACCGGTTGCTTTTGACCCTAAAGAATTCATAGCTCAGACAGAATCAGAAGCTCTTCGTGACAACGGAGAATCTGTAGCTGGTATAGCGGAAAGCTTTAAGGATGAGAAGACGGAGTTCTAATGTTTTTTCCTCAACCATTTACATTCGTGGATGCCACAGTTAGAGCATATGTCAACGACTTTGGTTATTCTGGCACTGACTTCCACCATCCTAAATCCATAGTAATCAAATGCCCTTTTCACGGTGATAAAAAGCATAAACATTTATATATATTTCTTAAGACTGGAAAATGGATATGTTTTAGGTGTGGAGCTCATGGTTTCTGGGAAGACCTTTTGCAGGAACTAAATTGGGTGGAGACGCATATCCCGGATAGAATTTTGCCGCCATCTGAAAATATCAAGAAAGACGAGCTTCTTGTTCTACCAGAAAGTATTCTAGCGTCGTATAGGATAGTTCCAAAACTACTGCTCGACAAAGGATTTGATCCGATGCTTTTAATAAAACATCAAGTTGGATTTGACAGAATAAACATGCGGGTTGTTTTTCCTATACGCTCTTATAAAGGAGAATTAGTTGGAATTGTTGGAAGGACAGTTTTCTCAGATGTCGAACCTAGATATATGGCTTATACTTCCATATTAAAAGAGAGCTACCCAAATTACAATTTTTATAAGGGTCATCACCTGTATAATTTCAACAACATTTACTCAAAGTATTACAATTCCAGTATTCAACCCAAAATAATTATTGTGGAAGGTTTCAAAGCATGTTTGTGGTTATTACAACATGGTTGGGAAGACACATGTGCTCTAATGGGTAGCAGTATGACTAAAGAGCAAGCCAATCTTCTGTCGTCGCTTACTAATAGATTTGTGCTTTTTCTTGATAATAATCCAGCTGGAAGGAATGGTTCTAAAAAAATTGTCACATTTTTGCAGAATTATGGTATAGTTGATGATGTGGTAACTCCTAATATGACTAAAGAACAGCCAGATGATTTTAGTAAGGCTGAACTTAAGGATATTTTGGATCCTGTGTTAAATAATTAAATAAAAAGAGAAAGGAGAAAGAAAGATGGACACATTTACTAGCGGTGTGAAGGACATGTTGGAAGGGGAATCGTCAGGGTTCGGCAATTTTTTTAGGTTGGATAGTAACCAAGAAGCAGTCGTGAGGATATTGCCTTTTCCTCCGTATCGTTTCTTACAGCACACAGCGTTTATCAACGGTAAATTCAGGTCTTTTCCGTGCTCTGCGAAGTCAGACCCAGAAGGAAAATGTATAGGTTGCTATCTTGTAAACCGTGGGGATAAGCGGGTCAATACAAGAAAAGTAGCTTTGTATGAAATACTTGATTTGAGAAAAATGCATGTGCTGGATATGGGTATCCAAGGAGAACAGATATATTACTGCACAGCGGACCCAAGATACGGAACAGCATGTTCATTATGTAATCAAGGCAATAGACCGGTGTGGGCAGGTAGAAAAGTCTGGCAGCTACCTCCGTTTTACTTGCAAGCAATCTTTCAACATCATCTTGAAATGAATTTATTCTGCCGGACATGTGGCGTTGGTGCTATACGGGTGAAAGCTTTGATGTGTCCTGAGTGTAAGGCTGATATTTTCCCACCCGATAAACTCCCACTTGTTAAACCTATTGATCTGGCTAGGATTGTTGCCACATCAGCTATATGCCCGTCTTGTAGGAAAAAAGTTGTTCCTGTAGAGACTATAGAGTGTTCTTCAAGATGTAAGAATCCAATGAGAGCGGGGATACATGATGTTGACCTGAAAGTCCAAAAGATTAAACAGTTGGGAAAATCTGGGGCATCTTACTGGACGCTTGTTGTTAACAAGGTTGAGAACAGCGTAATGCCAATACCAAAGGAGTTTTTAGATGAATTGAACAAACCAAGCGACTTGGCTAATATGTGCAAACCACCTTCTCTTGATAAACAAGCCAGTATACTTGGAATTCCCAATCCGTTTGCGTCTCCAGCTGATTATGGTCCGTCCTACGCCAGCTTCGGGCAACCAGTTGGTGGTGTGCCATCTACACCTCCACAACCACCACAGAGGACTATGCCTTCTTATCCAGGGGTCCATAATAAAAGCAATGTGCCAGATGGGGATTTGCCGATAAACTTTCCAGAGTCTGAAGAGGATATTCCATACTAACCAAGGGTGTGTGGTATGTTGTTCCCAAAAGTGGAAATACTGAGGGATAAATCTGAGCTATTAACTCCAAAAGAGTTTTTGGCTATAGATACCGAGACTACAGGCGATTCCATAAAAATGGATTACACCCCTCTACTCGACAAGATTGTTCTGGTTACAATCAGCGACGGTGAGAGAAGACAAGTAGTTTCACCTGAGATGCTGCCTGTAGTTAAGGGTCTTCTCGAAGATCCCCAAATTCCCAAGGTGTTTCATAATGCCAAGTATGATTTACATGTTTTGGCTAATCATGGGTATTTTCTGAAAGGACCTATTTGGGATACGATGGTAATGGCTTGGTTGATTTGTGTCAACGATAAGTTCAGTTTGGATGCTGTTGCTGAACAGTATCTTGGAGAAGGAAAGAAGTCTTATGCAAAAATATTTAGTCCTAAAAATCCATTTTTGTCTGATCTTGAACTAAGCTTTGAGTACGCATCAAGAGATGCATTTTTGACAGCGACCGTTTTTCCAATTCTCAGAGATAAACTAAAAAGTTTTCCATGGATACTTAAGGAAGGTAAAACGCTTTGGGACTATTACTGCGAAATAGAATCTAAATTTACTCTTGTTCTTTTTAATATGGAGCGTAGGGGTATTAAAGTAGATGTCCAGTATTTAGTAGAGCTTGGAAAAACTCTAAACGAAAAGATAAGTCAGATTGAAGAGGAGATAAACGCTGCGGCTGGAAGACCTATAAATTTACGGTCGCACCAACAGTTGGCTAAATTTTTGTTTAATGATCTTGGCATTGTATCTTCAGCTAAAACCCCTGGAGGTAAGTTCTTATCTACTAATGAAGATGTACTAAAAGACCTAGCAAGTAAAGGGTACAAACTCGTAGACCGCATTTTGGAACACCGGAAATTGTCTAAATTACTTAGTACTTATGTGACGGGTTTAATAGAAAAAGTAAATCTGACAGGCGGTAGGTTGTATCCAACATTTAATCAGACTAACGCTAGGACGGGAAGGCTTTCAGCGTCTAACCCCAATACACAAAACTTTCCAAAACAGAAGGACCAATATAAGATTCGTTCCGCATTTATTGCCGACAAAGATAAATGTCTTATCGACGCTGATCTTAGTCAGGCTGAGGTAAGACTAATAGCCCATATATCAGGCGACCCGGCACTAATAAAATCAGTTATGCAAAAAGATGTGTACACTGCTATAGGATCCGAAGTGTTTGGTGTTCCACCAGATAAGATAACTAAAGCGATGCGTGAAAGGATAAAGAGGTTGGTTCTTGCCACTAATTATGGGATGAGTGCTAAGAGGTTAGCTGTGGAACTAACCGAAGGGGGTATACCCACAACTTCGGCAGAAGCAGAAAATCTTTTGGACAGATACTTTAAGGTATTTCCCTTGTTGCATAAGTATATTGAAAATATCCCCTATATAGTCAAACAGAATGGCGGTAAATTCTATACATTACTAGGTCGTCATAGGGATATTATGGAGCTATTTTCAAGTTCGTTTAACACTAAGGCGGAAGGTGAACGACAGGCTGTGAATACAGGTCCACAGGCCGGTGTAGCTGATGTACTTCGTATGAGTATGATCTCTCTGGAGTCCGACCAGGAGCTTAGCGAGTATGGAGTAAGAATGCTTCTACAGATTCATGATGAGTTGCTGTTCGAAGCACCGTGCGATAAGGTTACAGACAAAGTTTTAGATAGAATAAAACATATTATGACTAATAGTTTGGAACAGGTAGGTATTAACCTGACGGTTCCTTTGAATGTTGACATTCAGAAGATTTATAGATGGAGTGATAGAAAATAATAAAATAAAGAAAGGAGAGTAAACAATGAGTGCAAATGGTAGATGCGGGGAATCGAACTGGATGGTTAGAGGTGAGAAGAGTTGCCCATTCTGTGGGCGTGTTCATTCATGGAGATCATCTGCAGTGAATTGTTGCGCCAGTTTTATGCTGCAGATTCATAAGGAAAATGTAGCTATTCTGAAGAAATTGGAAACAGAACCTGGAAGCGTGAGAATTTCTGTTATTAAACTTTTGTTCAAAGATTTAATTAAAAGATTCAAGATGCTGTGGTATTTCTGCTCTTTACCATCCCGCGAGAAACAGCCAGATGTTAAGGAGCAATCTGTTTCTAGTTCTGAACAAGGGGAATAGTTATGATAAAGAAAGATACTGAAGTACTTTTGAGGATACCTTATGGCTTAGTTCCTGTGCTAATCAAATTGATAGACGCAGGTTCTAAACTTATGGAAAGAGATATAGGTGGGAAAATGCTAGATTGGATAACAAAGCTTAATTCTAATCGAGAATTGTTGATCGTCAAAGATTGTCCAAGATGCCACTACCAATTTGTCCAAGAAAAAGGAAAAAAATGTAGCAGTTGTGGCAACCACCTGATAAAACGGGGCGATGACTATTACTGCCCTATGTGTGGAGGTTCTCTTGGAAGAGACACACAAAAAGTTTGATTGGCTAGGAAAACTGGACGTCGAGAAGAGAGAGATTTGTGTTTTGTCTGGTAATGACATCGCAAATGCTCCAGAACTCACCAGAATTAATACAGGTATATTAGCTCTCGATGTGACTCTCGGTGGAGGTTTGCCTAAGGCAGCTATTATAGAATTTTGGGGTCCTGAAAGTGTTGGTAAGACTTCCATAGCTCTAAAGTGCGCTTCATCGGCCATGAAACAGCTATCAGATGCATGTGTCGGTTATGTGTGCATGGAATCTCCTGTATCTGAAGATTGGGCTAGGAAATTAGGCGTCCCTCTCGATGATAGACTAAATGTGGTTTATCCTAACAAGGCTGAAGATGCATTAGAGGTAGCTTTTCGGATGATTACAAGCAGGAAATTTTCATTGGTTATACTTGACTCTGTTCCTGCACTTACAGCTGAAACCGAAGCGAAAAGTCAGATAGGTAAACGCTATATAGCTCCTGTATCTTTATTGAATACATTCCTTCGTAAAGTTATAAACACTTTGGGAAAAGGATCGGATCCTAACCAAACATCTGTTATTCTCATAAATCAGGTTAGAGTTCAGTTCGGTCTTGGTTGGGACTATTCTCCAGATGAACTTGAGTACACCCCAGGTGGAAGAGGTCTTAGGCATTTCAAGAACCTGTCAATAAAGTTTATACGACAGGATCTGATAAGGAGCGAGGAAGACGAGGTTGTTGGAATAGCTGTTAGATTCATCATAACTAAAAGTAAAATCTCTAATTGTCTTGAGCATTCTGATGGGAATTTTGATTTTTATATCAAGGATAATCCTCCATTTAAGGCTGGAGAAATAGATTACATCAAGGATGTGCGTCAGGAAGCGTGCAAAGCCAATGTCATTACGAGATCTGGGGCATACTATGAATATGCAGGTAGGAGTTTTCATGGTCAAGCATCTTTGGACAAGTATTTGATGGAACAGCCAGATATACGTGAAGAGATACATAAGAAGGTTGTTGAGTTCTGGAGTAATAAAAGAAAGGTTGATAGTGTAAAATAACTAAAAAGGAGAATTTACCATGACTAATGAAGTAGCAAAAATTAAGAAAAGAGCAACGACAAATAAGATCATAATCCACCACAGTTTGACCGAAGATGGTAAGACTGTTAGTTGGCAGGCAATAAGGAACTATCATATAAACACTAATGGATGGTCGGATATTGGCTATCATTTCGGCATTGAGCTTATCGATAATAACCTAGAGATACTTGTCGGCCGTCCTTTGCTGTCTGTTGGTGCTCATACTATTGGCCAGAATGAGAACAGTATTGGGATATGCTGTGTTGGAAACTACGACATTGTTTCACCTACTTTTAAGATGTATGCAAAACTTGCAGAGCTAGTCGCCAATCTGTTAATTGTGTTCAAACTTGATATTAACTCTATATATGGGCATAGAGATTTCGCTCCTAAATCTTGCCCAGGTAAGCTGTTCGACATTAATGAAGTTATGCGTTTAGTATTAGAGTATCTATCTAAATACTGATTGGGGGTGGTATTTTTGGAAATACCAGTGCTTAGTACAACTCAGGTCCAGGACTATTTGAAATGCGGAAGATTCTATTATTATAAGTATCTTTGTCCTGAAATTCCTGATCCGCCAAAGACATATTATTTGCTTCGCGGGACAGCTGTGCATGCGGCTCTTGAACATAACTATAGATTTAAGGTGTATCATCGCCAGGACATGCGTCTGTCACAAGTTCTTGAGATCTACGAAAAAGAGCTATCTTTTGAAAAAGACTCTGTCGACTGGTTGGATTCTTCCTATGGAGAAATGCTCGATTTAGGAACAGCTGTTCTTGGTGAGTATTTTGACAAAATAGCCCCATATACTTTTCCGTATCCTACAGATTGGAGCGTAGAGTATCCATTCCTTATGCCGTTTCCATTTACTCAGAACAAGATAAATTTTAGTGGAGTAATAGACCTATTAACAAATGAACTAATTCTAATAGATCACAAGACTAAAGAAAAAAGTCCGAGTAAAGGAGAGTTTTCAAGAAGTCTACAGATGCAAGGATATAGCTACGCAGTAATGAGACAGATAAAAGAAAACATATTAGGTCCTATCCCAAGACCTCTTCTTGAATCATTTAGGAAAAAACGGAAATTTTCTGCTAGGGTAGATTGTCTGGTTTTTGGTAAAAATCCTAAGGTCGTGTCAGAGGATGTAAAGTTCGGTGTAGAAGATTTCGAATCTTTTCTTCAGACTACGTATGAGGTATGGAAGAGTATAATATCAGGTAGCTTCCCACCAAACAGAATGGCATTCTATGGCCACTGCGACAAGTATTGTTCTTATTACAAGTACTGCAGTAAAAACGAGTACGTAACACCAAGACCGAAAGGAGAGTGATTTTCAATGACTGTGGATATTAAGGCGTTTTACAACGCTCAGGCAGAGATTTTCAAAGAATTTGGTGTTATGGGTCTTCGTGTAGAAGAGCCGGTTCCAGAAAATGAATCTGAACCTGTATTTCCTAAAGATGTTGGAGAGTTAAACCTTAGAGAGCTATCTTCTTTGATGAGCAAATTCACTATGTGGGCTAACTATATAAACTCTAAGCTTTCTTTATTCACAGCCCGTAAGCATGAGCAAGAGCGCAAGATAAGACTTTTTAAAAAGGCGTTTGAGAGAAAGTACGAAGGGCCGAAAACAGAGTTTGATAATACTTTGATGACAGACCCAGAGTTCATAGAACTAGATCAAACCCTACTTTTTCTTGAAAACTCTTGCACTCTTTTGGAAGCAAAACAGGATATTTATCTTCGCTATTTGAAAGCTCTATCCAGGGAGATAACTTTGAGGGGAATAAACTTGGAAGGAGAAAAATATGGGGGAAGAATTTGATAATACTGAAAAAACAAAGGAAAATCAGAGTGTTTCAACGCTTAAGATGTGGCTTCCAATGTGGCCTCCAACTTCAAATGAGATGTATATAACCATTTGGGACCAGAAAAGAAGAGTTTTGTCCCCAAAAGCCAGAAAATTTATTATTGACGCAACTTCCTACCTGACCCAAAACTATTTCAAAGAGATTTCTGAATTCCCTAATGAAGAAAATATGACATACCTACTAAATCTTGTATTTGTAGGTCCGTGGCTTACAAAGACAGAGAAGGCAAAAAGCAAATTCCGCAGACACGATATATCAAATTGTATTAAGCTGGTAGAAGATGTTGTTAAAAATATCTTAGGAATTGATGATATGGCTAATTTTAGGTTGGTTATAGATAAACAACATTCTTGGGATGTGACAGGTATGTGGATTATATATTCCCAATTGGAGAAACTAGGATGAATTTGGATGATGTTAGAAGGGTTATGAAATCATATGTTGATGCCAATAGGAGTATTTTATTGCTTACATCTAATTGCACATTAGATTGTATGAACTGCTCTGACGCTGTTCTTGTAAACTGTTGGATAACCAATGTTGTCCGTATAGCCAACACCCAACCAGACAAAATAATCCCTTTAGTTGGGTCCATGTCTAGTAAATTTCTCAAATTTTTATGTAATAAATTACAGTGTGGGTCGGCAAACGAGATTATTGCTAAGTTAGGCTCTATAAAGATAGAACCAGCCTTTGATTTTAAAAAGCCTATTGTTCGGGTATCTCACGATTTGGTCCTTCCTTCTGCAGTATGGGATTCACCCCGTTTTGTATGCCTGTCACATATCGCAAAGTTGATTTTACTTGAGATTTACTATAGAATTACTGATGTGCCGACTATTTGTAACAGACATGGTATTTCAATTCCAGTCCTTCATGAGGTTCTTGATACACTAAAGAATTACTTAATAATTAGTTCATGGTCTATAAAGGATGGAGTATTAAACTGTGTGATAAATGATAACTGGATAAAAGTGGATACAGGTAACAATAACCAAAGAAAGGAGAAAGAGGATGAAACCGGAACCAGAAGAAAAATTCAAACAGATGGCGGAAGCCCACAATGAATTAGTTGGAAAAATAAAAGGGCTTGAGCCAATAACAGCCTTGGAAATTGCCGAGGCTGATCCAACATCAGTGTGTTTTATGGGCTATAGGGCGTTCAATAATATGTTGGAGAACGAGCATGTTGAAGACTTTCCTGAGCATCTGAAAAAGCTAGCTAGAGAAGATTATCGTTTGGACAATGAATCTAGGGATTTGGACTACAAACTTTCAAAACTAGGCAAAAGAGCCACTCCTGAAGAAAAGGAAAAAATAAAACTTAGAAAACGCCAAATCAGGGAGCGTCGAGAAGAGATTAGGCGTTTACTGTATGATGAAAACGGTAATTTCAGAAAAAAAGAGGGAGAGAAAGCATGAAGGCCAAAGAGAAAAAAGATTATATTGAAGCTCTGCAGGTATGTTTAGAGCAACAAAGTTATGGCGATCCTAATGTATGCCATCTATGTAAGTCGTTTGGGTGTAGGAAATGTCCTTGTTCTAAGTATACAAAAGCTAAGGGTATTCGCCCCATTAAGGGGAATCCACCGTTTAGTCATGACCAGCTTCCATGTTATGCTATATGGGAGGATTACTTGCGTAAGGAGGAATTACCAGACGATTTCGAAATGGAAGATCATCCTTTAGATTGTAAGGTGGTATTGAAAAAGATTTTGTGGTGGGTAAGAAGACAGCCTGTAAACTAATTTAGAAAGGAGAATAAATATGGGAGAAAGAAAAAACACGGGAGTCGCCCAAAAATGGGCAATGGTAGAGCAGATAAAGCAGAGATGCCCAGCCCTACAAGACATTGTCGGGGCTAAGTACGGTAAGGCGGCTAGAAAGAGTTTCTTTGTAGCCGCTAAAATAGACGTCCTTGAGAAAATTATGGAGTTAATCACTCAAGGTCGTAGCCCAGAAGAAATTGTAGATTCCGTGGCTGATAGCATAGTTGTATCATCATCACAGGATGGTGGACCAAGTCATGCTCCTAAACAAGTTAAGGAGCGACGTGTTGAGAGCGCGCCGGACAAACAAGTTATAGCCGACCCATTCAGTCCTACAGGTGAGTCTGTTATAACAGTAGGAAAGCCTACCGTAACAGAGGATAAGAAACCAGATAAAAAGGAAGCTGCAAAACCTCATCCAGAATCAACTGATTTATTTGACTCCATATGCAAAGAACTGGGGATTAGCAGAGGATTGCCGATAGCAACTAGAATAGCGCAGCTGAAGTATTTGGCCACAGCCGGCAAACTTGCTATATCCGCATCTGATAAAATTTCAGTCGAAGGTGCCATCCAGGACATAGATAATATTGTCAGAAAAATGATGGTTACGATCATGGATGATCATGATAAGATAATTCGTCTCCTAGAGAGGCTGGAGACTATTATCTCAGGTAGGAAACCTGACACTGACAACCCATCTGAAGATTCAACAGAGCGCAGAAATTTACTTATCAAAAAGCTGGTATCTTTTGGCTACAAAGAGGAGGATATTGTGAATAGTTCTGACGACGATCTTGAAAAACTTCTGTTAACTGCTCTGGGTGTTCCTTTGGAACACGATATATTTGATTCTTGATAATTACCACCTCCTTGATAGGTCTCCCCGGTCTTGGACTAATTATACTTTAGTCTGAGCCGGGGAGACTAATTATTTTTTTAGTCATATCGTTAGTGGCGTATTTTAGTAATTTAGAGTAAAATTTTATAGAGATGATCGACCCTATTGAGCATAGCCGAGACATTGCCAAATCGGTTGCAGATGCGTTTATGCAAGTATTCCCCATAGAAGGGAGTAAGCATATTCTGCGACTAAACGGTGTTGATGTTGAACCTAATGAGTATATGTCAGACTACCCAGCCCAACTTAAGGCTAAGTTAAGCCATAGAAGTCTATTTCAGAGGGTGGTGGGGGATTTTTCTCTTATAGATAAAGCCACAGGAAAGGTGTTGGATCGGAAGAAAATGACTTTGGCGCATCTTCCTGCATTGACAGATAGATATTCATATATTGTGGGTGGCACTGAATATACTGTTCCTATACAGCTTAGGTTGAAGCCTGGGGTTTACACAGAGCGTAAAGAGGATGGAACTATTCAAGCCAAACTTAATTTAGTTAACCTAAGAGGTAAAAGTGCCGCTGTTGTTTTTGACCCTACTACAAGGATATTTAGTTTCAACTATGGGTCTTCAGAACTTCCACTATTCCCGATACTAGAGCATCTCGGAGTTTCTGGGCAAGAACTAAAATCATTAGTCGGAGAAGATATTTATAAAGCAAACATAAAAGACAGAGAAAAAACGGTTGCTCGTTTTGCTAGGGCGCTAGGGGTAAACCCTGAGGATATTAGTAAAGTATTCAACGAGACCGTGCTTGATCCAAACGTTTCTAAATTGACGCTTGGACGATCTTTCTCTAAAGTAGATGGGAATGTGTTATTACTTGCCACAAAAAAAGTTATTGGTGTTTCTAAAGGTATGGCTAAGGAGGATGATAAAAACTCCCTCGCATTCAAAACCCCAATAGATACAGCTGATTTTTTGAAAGAAAGGATACTAAAATCCAAACAGGTTTTGCACAACAGAACTTTAGCAAGACTCGACAGGCTAAATGATATATCTAAGATTGTTATATCTGAACATTTTTCTCATCCTATTCTTACTTTTTTTACCTCCAGCCAAGTTGTCGGGCTTCCTTCTCAAGTAAACCCTGTAGATATTGCTTCGTCTGGGTCTAAGGTTACGGTTCTGGGAGAAGGTGGTATCTCATCTCTCGACCAGATTGTAGAGAAACAACAGCAATTGGATCCATCTACTTTTGGTTTTTTGGACCCGATAATGACTCCAGACAATTCAAAAGCTGGGCTGGTTGTTCATATGGCTGCTGGAGCCAAAAAGAAAGGAGACTCTTTAGTCTCCAAGGTGTGGGATGTTAAAAATAAGCAATACACTTATATAACACCTGAGAAAGCTTTTGAATCTTTTGTGGTTCTTCCAGATCAGGTAAAAATCGTAGACGGCAAGATTAATTTTGTTTCTCCTAGAGTAAAAGCAATCCATAAGCATGAAATAGTAGATATACCAGCCAGCAAGGTAGATTATATGTTTGATGTGCCGGAGGCACTTTTCGACATAGCTTCTTTGGGTATACCTTTTTTAGCTCATGATTCTGGTAATAGAGCTCTTCTTGCTACTAAGCATATTGAACAGAGCCTACCTCTTGTCGATGCTGATCATCCATTAGTTGATGTTGAAGTGGCGAAAGGACACGGTTGGTCTGATGTTGGAAGAGCCGCGTTCCCGATGGTTGAATCGCCTATTGACGGTGTTGTGTCCAAAGTAACCAAAGACCACATAGTAATAAAATCTGGAAAGAACGTGGCGAAAGTTCCTCTTCTTAATTATTTCCCTCTTGAAGACGGTGGTTACGCCCATTCTACCCCAATAGTCAAACCAGGCGACAAGGTTAAAAAGGGAGATATTGTTAGTGAAACAAATTTTACAGATAAACAAGGAAAACTCAAGATAGGTAAGAATCTTTTAGTTGCTTATGTTCCATACAAAGGATTAAACTTTGAGGACGGAATAGTGGTATCTGAAAGTGCAGCTAAAAAGCTAACATCACGCCATTTGTATAGAGAGAATGTTTATACTTCAAAAGGAATAGCTGTATCCAAAAATAAGCTACTCGCTTTGTATCCTGGGATTTTTAATACTAATCAGTTGAATAAGCTGGATTCTGATGGAGTAATTAAGGAAGGTGAGTATGTTGATGAAGGAGATCCTTTAATAGCGGTACTCCAACACGACATACAACCAAAACCTGAAGAGCTTCTCTTAGCAAGGTTCTCAAAGAAATTGTATCAACCTTGGAAAAATAAAACTGTTACTTGGACTAACCCATTTAGAGGTAGAGTTGTAAGGGTTGTAAAAGGCAAAAATATAGATGTCTACATAGAAACAGAAGAACCTGCTCAGGTCGGGGACAAACTGAGTACTAGAGCCGCTCCTAAGGGAATAATAACTTACATAGTCCCAGATGCGGAGATGCCGAAAACAGAATCAGGAAAGACCATAGATGTAATTGTGAACCCGCTTGGTATACCTTCAAGACTCAATTTTGGTCAAGTATTAGAGGCAGCTGCTGGAAAGATAGCAGAAAAAACAGGAAAACCTAAGATGGTCGCTCAATTTAAGAAAGGCGACCTTGAAGAAATAGAGAAAGAACTGAAAGAGCATAGAATTTCTGACAAAGAATATCTAATAGACCCGACGACAGGGGTCAAAACAGAGCATCCTGTTCTGGTGGGTCCAGAATATATTTTGAAGCTTAAACATACTGCTTTGACGAAAGCTACTGCTCGTGGAGGTGGGGTAGGGGAAAAGTATTCTTATGATTCCATTCCTTTAGGTGGAGAAGGAGCCCAATCTTTAGGTCATCTTGGTCTTTATGCGATGCTTGCTCATGGGGCATTGAAGAATCTGTATGAAATGCAGACATATAAAAGTTCGGCGAATCCTGAGTTTTGGTTCGCTTTGCAATCTGGAGCTCCTCTTCCACCTCCATCTGTGCCGGTCCCCTATAAAAAATTTGTCGACTATTTGCGCACGCTCGGAGTAGATGTAAAGAAAACAGGAAATGTGCTGCAGCTATACCCACTGTATGACGAAGATATTCTCAAGCTTAGTTCAGGTGAAATAGACCCAACCAAAATAATTAGGGGTAAAGATTTAAGAGAAGAACCTGGCGGTTTGTTTGACCCTGTTAAAACAGGTGGTATTACAGGGACTAAATATTCTCATATTACACTTAATGCGTCGTTTCCTAATCCTATTTACAAGGATGCTTTTGCCATTCTGTTCGGTATGACAAGGACTCAATATGATGAGCTAATACAGGGTAAATTGGGTGTTACTGACGATGGCAAATTATCACCAGATGGAAAATACCGTCTTGATAAAGCCTTTAAGAAATTGCTATCCACGCTTGATGTGAAAAAGGAGCTGGCAGAATCAGAAGAAAGAATAAAGAACACATCAGGTAATGAGCGGGCAAAACTGGCCAGAAAAATTAGAATACTTCGTCATCTTGCTGAGTTGAAAAGAAACCCCGAAGATGTTTACATGACTAAGCATGTGTTGGTTATCCCTCCTTATTTTAGGCCTATAACCGAGACTAAGGATAGAAGTATTTCTGTTAATGACCTGAATGGACTGTATAGAAACATTGGTATTCTAAATCAACAACTTAAACAAGCAAAGGAGCTAACAGATAAAGAACAAGCAGATGCTTATTCGTCAGTTTATTCTGCCCTTGAGGCGTTACAGATGAATGGGCTTTCAGTTGGGTCTAAGCAATATAGGTCTGTTCTCGATATTATAGCAGGACCACAACCTAAATTAGGATATTTCCAACAATCACTTTTGAAGCGGAGGCAGGATCTAAGTGCAAGGGCTGTCATTGTCGTTCCTAAAGAAAGTATGCCCCTTGATGAAGTGGGACTTCCTGAGAAAATGGCTTGGACAATTTTTGGTCCTTTAGTTATAAGGAGATTGACCAGAGCCGGTTACACAACTCTACAGGCTACTGAGATGGTAAAAAACAAAGTTCCGGCCGCAAGGACAGCCTTAGAAAGAGAAATGAAAGAGCGACCTGTATTATTAAAGAGAGACCCGGTATTGCATCGTTATAATGTGATGGCTTTTTACCCCAAACTTGTTTCTGGAGAAGCTATACACATCCACCCATTGACCTTACAGGGTTTCGGTGGAGACCTTGATGGAGATGCGTTTTCTGTGTTTACTCCCGTAACAGAAAACGCTGTAAAAGAGCTACAAAATTTATTACCTTCCAACAACCTGTTTTCCACTACATCAGGAAAGGCTTTGTACGCCCCAAGACACGAAGGGTTGATGGGGCTATACCTTTTATCACGTGTGGAGAAAAAATCGGATAAGAAATTCGATTCGGTAAAAGATTTGATGACTGCTGTAAATGAGAAAAAGGTTTCCCTTAATGAGGAAGTAACTGTCGCAGGGAAAAGGACTACTGCCGGAAGAATACTTATTCAACAGGCACTGCCCAAAGGCTATGAGGTAGATGTTTTAACTGGTAAAAATCTTGCCAAACTACTTTCAGACATCGGGCATAAACATCCTAACGACTATCCATCGGTAGTTGAAAAGCTAAGAGTTCTTGGTAATGACTATGCATTTAGATATGGCGTCAGCATGGGTATAGAAGATGTAAAAGTGCCTAAATCCTTACAGGAATATACTAAACGGGTCTGGGACAAAGCTGAGCGCATGGCAGCCAATACTAAAGATCAGGACAAGAAAACTAAGATTTTACTATCTGCGAAAGCGGCCATAGAGAAAAAAGCATTGGAAACTCTTCCAAAAGATTCGTTTCTTTACAAAATGGTTGAATCTGGAGCAAGAGGTAACCCTGGGCAACTTCTGCAAATGACTGTCGGGCCTGGTCTAGTAGAGCAACACGGGAAATTGATTACTGTTCCTATAAAATCTGGTTATGGTGCTGGGATGGATGTGACCGATTATTTTACATCAATGCTTGGGGCAAGATCCGGTCTGGTTTCTGGAAAAGCTCGTGAAATTAGAGACCCTGGTTGGTTATCGAAACAAATGCTGGCATCAGTATTAGACGTTAGAGTGACCTCCGATGACTGTGGGGTTAAAAAGGGCACTTATATGAGTGTTGATGACGACCAAATTCTGGGAAGGTACTTGCCTAACGATGTGACCATAAATGGTAAAGTATATCGTAGGAATACAATAATTACTCCGGAACTTTTGTCCGAAGCGAAGAAGGCTAAGATCAAAGAATTAGAAGTTAGATCCCCTTTGAATTGCCAGGCTCCTCATGGGGTTTGTAAGAAATGTATGGGATTGAACCCAAGTGGAAAAGAACATAGGCTAGGCGAGTTCGTCGGGGTATCTGCTGCACATGCCATAGGCGAACCAAGTTCACAGCTTGCTCTTTCTGGGTGGCATACTGGAGGCGCTGTTGGCGCGCAAATATCTCCTTTTAATAGACTACGTCAACTTTTGGCATTCCCAGAGAATTTATCAGGAGAATCAGTATTAGCCCAGACTTTTGGAAAAGTTGAAGCCATACACAAAAAGCCTTTAGGGACAGAGATAGTAATAAATAAGGTTACTCATTGGGTTCCTTCTGACAGGAAAGTAACAGTCTCTGTAGGCGACAAGGTTACTAAGGGTCAGCCAATTTCTACAGGACTATTTAATCCAAGAAAACATATGGAGCTTGTCGGGGTTGAAGGAACTAGAAATAAGTTGGTTGATGAGATATACAATTTACTTCGGACACAAACTCCTATTAGAAGAACTAATGTTGAACTCATAGTAAAGGCCTTGACTAATGTAGCAGAAGTAGACGATAGAGGCGGCCATCCGCATTGGTTAGAAGGAGATCTTGTGCCACTGAACCATGCTAACTGGTTCAACAAATCTGGTAGATTTGCAGAGGTTTCTAAAGGAAACGCTGTCGGTGGGAAACTATTGGAAAATTACAAAGGATTCAAGAAAGGCACAATTGTGGACAGAAAAATGCTGCCTCATCTTCCTGACCAGGTTAAAGTAGAATTGCCTCCGGTTAAATATAAACCGGTGTTGAAAGGAATTAATGTTCTACCTCTGGAGGTTGGAAGTGACTGGATGACAAAGCTGAATTTCGAGCGCATTAAAACAAGTGTTATTGAAGCGGCTATAACTGGGGGGAAAACTAAACTTCAGTCGTTTAATCCAATCCCAGATTTAGTATACGGCACTGACTTTGCTGACGTTTCTCAAATAATGGACAAGAAGACAAAATAACTAACTTATTGTATTTTTTTAGTTAGAGGTATGAAGTTTGAGTACTAGGTCGAATAGGGTTGATCCTAACTTTGAAAGGGCAAAAGCTCTTGTTGAGCTTTCTAAATTTCCAAAAGCCAGAAAGAAATACGGTCCGGCGTATTCAAAGGTGCTTATGGGTTTCCCAAGTTCTACTATAGATAGCCTCATCAGAAAAATTAGAGGAATACCTAAAGATGCCCCACATTTCAATGAGCAAGCCCTGATAGAACTTTTAAGAAGAAAAGGTCTCTTAGAGACCTATTGGTCACATGCAATTCCATCGTATAGAGTAATTAGTGCGCTATCAGAAAAACGAAAACGGCAGATACAAGAACTTACGGATTTAGAAGACTATTTGCGTACTGCTAAAGCTATTCTTCCTAAGAGACCTCTTGGTGGAGTAAAGCTAAATAAAGAGCAACTAAGGAAACTAAAAGAATTAGTAATAGCCCACGAACTTGATGAAAAAGAACTAGCTGATAGATACACTAAAGGATTGATTTTCAAGCGTTTAGATGCGCCTAGAATAGCTGGTCATATAGCCCCTGACGTATTACTTAGAGAGAGTAACAGGTTGTATCTCCAGCATGATAGACAACTGTGGAAAGCTATGGCCGCTGTAAGGATGGTTACTGGCGAGTATTCGTTACTAAAATCATGTGGAATTAGTTATGGTAAAGAGTATATCCCACCTGGTAGTAATAGATATAAAGCGGCAGTAAAGCGACTAAATGAACTTTGGAGTAATGTAGGAAATGTTTTGTATAGTTAGTTCTGTCTATACTAACCTTTTAGCATGCATTAGTATTTTTTAGGAGGATTGATATGAACACTTTGCAAAAATTGGCAGACAATGCACAGGGTATCGACCCTTGGGCATATCCCACATATCAAGCAGCTGTAAATAGAGCACTTGCGGATTTGAACAGGAAAGCACGTTTGGCATTTAGGAAAGTTAAAAAGCCGGTTGTTGATACAACGGTTGATACAACGGAAGAAGCACCATCACCTCTCTTGGCTTCCATGACAGGACACCCTGGTGCTCCATGGACTCCTTCATGGGCAAATCAGCCAAAACAACAGGGGGCAGAACAAAAAACACCAACATCAACGCCGACAGCGTCGGCTCTTTTGTCTGCTATATCGAGACACCCTGTTGCTGCTGGATTAGGAGCCGCCGGCACACTTGCTGGAGTCGGAACTGTTGCAGCACTTTTAGCAAGACGAAGGGCAGAGAGATCAATCGCCGAAGCACTTGCACAAAGAGCTCCAGAAGCATTCGGAGGTTTGGGCAGACTTGCTCCCTGGCTTGGTGGTGGTTTACTTGCTGGCTACTTATTAGGGCGTAGGCAAAACAAACAGGCTTCTGCTTTGCCAACAGTGGAAGAGTTGATTGACGAATTAAGGAGTGGTCTTGAAAAATTAGGGTTCAATACTATTAATCCTCTTAGCTCGTTGCCAGTTAGTTCATTTCCAGCAGTTAAACCACAGATTGCTTCTATCTTTCCTGGGGCTATACCTCAAGCAGTTGCTAAACCTGGGGTTAACCCACTTGGGCCACCAGGCCCTTCTGGTAGAGCTTTGTATCGTGTTAGAACTCCTACAGCTGGTGAGTTAGCTGGTTACTCTATGCTTAGAAACAAATAGACACAGACACTTAAATGTTAAGTAAAAAATTGATGATTTGTAGTAATAGAGTAAATAGACTTATGATTAGTTATAGCTATACTCATCATTTAGTCTATTTTATTATTAGTTTTTAGGAGGACTGTTATGAACACTTTGAAAAAACTGGCCGGTTGGAGAGAAACCTACAACAAAGCACTGAATATAATCGGTTATCCCGGAGAAGCTTTTGCCGGGCTTATGGAGAAAAAGTTCAACCCTGATGCATACTATGCTGGAAAAACACCATCGTCTCCCCCACTTAGACGCAAAAAACCGACAGTTCCACAATATAGTACTCGTGATCCTGTAGAGGAGATTGTTCACACGTACACCGAAGCTGGATACCCAGCCCCCAAAACAGTTATAGTTCCTGGTATTCAAGCCACATTTCAGACCGAAGCAGGAAGAGAAGCTGTGGACAAAGCTATCGCGGAGGATGAACTGAAAGCAAGGATGGAAGAGTATAGGCAAATGATGCGTGGGCAATCAGATATTAAACCCAGACTTCCGTCGGCTACTGTTGGGCAGCTAATTGGTGAACTGCTTGGAAGAGGTAAAGAGGCGCTAAAAGCCAAAGCTTATAGTGCTAAGGCTGATCTTGGGAAAATTTATCAAGAAAAGGTTAAACCATCAGCTGAATCTGCTTTGTCTGCTGTTAAAGGACATCCTGTCGCTGCTGGATTAGGAGCCGCCGGCACACTTGGAGGACTTGGAGTTCTCGCAGCCCTTTTGGCAAGACGAAGAGCACAGAAGGCTATGGCTACACCCCTTGCAGCAAAGGTCCAGCCTGCATTAATGGAGGGAATGGCTAAATATGGTCCTCTCGCTCGTAAGTTTGGTCCTTGGTTGGGCGCTGGTTTGGTAGCTGGCTATTTACTGAACAGAGGCAAAAGTGCTTCTGCTCCACAGACATTCCAAGAATGGGCTGCTGGGATAAGGAGCAGCATCGAAAAAGTTGGAGATGATGGGTACCTGCGGAGTGTTTTCAGCCCGTTGGCTACTGGTTTTAGTCAAGCCGGTCGGGCCGCCATCAAGCCTGTGCAGCAGGCTTATGAACAAAAGGTCAAACCGACTGCTAAACAAGTAGGACAGGTACTGGCAGAACAGCCTGGATTGATTGGTGGTTTTTGGAAGGGTGTTGGCACTGAAGCCTATAGACGAGGTTCTCAGGCTGCGAAGCAGAT
>Ga0078972_1002410_pt1 | contig 61980 bp, 57 predicted proteins | sample YelNatPaOPGAMG01_FD_67568 | JGI IMG/M metagenome (GOLD analysis project Ga0078972, IMG submission 67568) | Hot spring thermophilic microbial communities from Obsidian Pool, Yellowstone National Park, USA - OP-RAMG-01 (SPADES assembly) (version 2) | ecosystem: Environmental > Aquatic > Thermal... | reverse complement strand
TCGATATACCAACAAGCATACGACATTTACCAATAAACTCATAGACTTGTTGGTATATCGTAGGTTTGGACAAACTGCGATGCTTATATGTCTTCTTAGTATCAACGATACATGGGATTAATATCATGATAGAGGTCTATCATGATCTAATATACAGTAGTAGCTGATACACAATTAGAGATACAAGAGATCGGGTTTACCAATAAACACATAGACTTGTTGGTATATCGTAGGTTTGGATAAACTGCGATGCTTATATGTCTTCATTAGCAACTGCGATATATGGGATTAATATCATGATAGAGGTCTATCATGATAGAATATACAGTAGTGACCAATAGACAGATAGAGATACAAGCATACCGGTTTTACGATTAAACACATAGACTTGTTGGTGTATCGTAGATTTGGACAAACCACGATGCTTATATGTCTTCGTTAGTATCCGAGATATATGGGATTAGTATCATGATAGATCTCTATCGTGATCAGATATACAATAGAAGCTAATACATCAATATACTAACAAGAGATCGGATTTCTGTGTAAGATTCAAGGACTTGTTGGTATATCGTAGATTTGGACAAACTGCGATGCTTATATCTTTTCATGAATATCCACGATATATGGGATTGTTATCATGATAGAGGTCTATCATGATAGAATATACAGTAGTGGCTAATACATCGATATACAGCATATCGGGAGTTCTGTGTAAGTACATAGACATGTGTATATCGTAGATTTGGATAACCCGCGATGCTTATATGTCTTTGTTGGAATATATGATATACGGGACTAATATCATGATATAGATCTGTCATGATCAGATATACAGTAGTAGCTAATACCCAATATACCAACAAGAGATCGGGTTTCTGTATTAGTACATAGACTTGTCGGTATATCGTAGATTTGGATAAGCTGCGATGCTTATATCTTTTCATGAATATCGACGATATACGGGATTAATATCATGATAAAGGTCTATCGTGATAGAATATACAGTAGTAGCTAATACATCGATATACCAACAAGCGATCGGATTTCTGTGTAAGAGTCAACGACTTGTCAGTGTATCGTAGATTTGGATAAAGCCCGGAAGCTTATATGTCTTCATGAATATCGATGATATATGGGATTAGTATCATGATAGAGGTCTGTCATGATCTAGTATACAGTAGTAGCTAATACATCAATATACATACAAGAGATCGGGTTTACGAATAAGTACATAGACTTGTTGGTATATCAGCGTTTTGGATAAACTGCGATGCTTGTATGTCTTTGTTATTATCCACGATATATAAGATTAATATCATGACAGAGGTCTATCATGATAGAATATACGTAGTGACCAATAGACATACAAGAGATCGAGTTTACCAATAAGTACATAGACTTGTTGGTATATCGTAGATTTGGATAAAGCCTGATGCTTATATGTCTTTGTTGGTATCCGCGATATATGGGATTAATATCATGACAGAGGTCTATCATGATCAGTTATACAGTAGTAGCTAATACATAAATATACATACAAGAGATCGAGTTTACCAGTAAGTCAGAGAACTTAAGAGATCTTGCTCTACTTCGTCGCTAAATAAAGCGGAATGTAAGTGTTAACTCGACTTATGGAGTCATCAACTATCCAATGATCAAGGCTGTGATATCGTCTCCTATATGTGAGTTTTGCAATTTCAACACTGTTTACATCTTCTTGTATCATCCACAAGAAGATGTATGTACTCGAAGGTTAGAACCTTCAAGACGTGTTAACTCGACTTACAGAGTCATTAACTATCCAATGATCAAGGCTGTGATATCGTCTCCTATATGTGAGTTTTGGAATCTCAACACTGTTTACATCTTCTTGTATCATCCACAAGAACATGTACATACTCGAAGGTTCTAACCTTCAACAGGTGTTAACTCGACTTACAGAGTCATCAACTATCCAATGATCAAGGCTGTGATATCGTCTCCTATATGTGAGTTTTGGAATCTCAAGCTCGTTTACATCTTCTTGTATCATCCACAAGAACATGTACATACTCGAAGGTTAGAACCTTTAACAGGTGTTAACTCGACTTACAGAGTCATCAACTATCCAATGATCAAGGCTGTGGTTCGGTGTTCTACATCCGAATTTTGGAATCTCAAGCTCGTTTACATCTTCTTGTATCATCCATAGTAGCCGAGAGCAAAGCGCTTAGGTTCTGCTTTGCTTCAATCGAGAAGATGTAAACGGGGTGCGAGATTCCAATAAAAGACATAAACATCGCAGTTTATCCAAATCTACGATATACTAACAAGTCTGTGTGCTAATACAGAAACCCGATCTCTTGTATGTCTAACAGACACTACTGTATATTCTATCATGACAGACCTCTGTCGTGATATTAATCCCATATATTGTATAATCCAACAAAGATAATAAGCATCGCAGTTTATCCAAATCTACGATATACCAACAAGTCTATGTGTTATTCCTATATCTGATCATGACAGATCTCTATCATGATATTAATCCCATATACCACAGATATCAACAAAGACATATAAGCATCGTCGGTTCTGGCTAAACCACGATATACTAACAAGTCTATGTGTTTATTCGTAACCCGATCTCTTGTTAGTATATTGAAGTATAGCTCCTACTCTATAACTGATCATGACAGAACTCTGTCATGATACTAGTCCCATAACTCTCGGATATCATCAAAGACATATAAGCATCGCAGTTTATCCAAAACACCGATATACCAACAAGTCTATGTACTTACATAGAAACCCGATCTCTTGTATGTATATTGATGTATCAGCTACTACTCTATACTAGATCATGATAGAGATCTATCATGATAATAATCCCATATCCTCAGATAGCAACAAAGATAATAAGCTTCCGGACTTTATCCAAACCTACGATATACCAACAAGTCTATGTGTTTATTCGTAAACCCGATCTCTTGTATGTCTATCCGTTACTACTGTAGATTCTATCATGACAGATCTCTATCATGATATTAATCCCATATCTCTCAGATAATAACAAAGACATATAAGCATCGCAGTTTATCCAAAACACCGATATACCAACAAGTCTATGTGTTTATTCGCAGAACTTATATGCTTGTTTGTATATTGATGTATCAGCCACTACTGTAGATTCTATCATGACAGATCTCTATCATGATATTAATCCCATATCTCTCAGATAATAACAAAGACATATAAGCATCGCAGTTTATCCAAATCTACGATATACCAACAAGTCTATGTGCTAATACAGAAACCCGATCTCTTGTATCTTATCGTTGTATTAGCTACTGCTGTATATTCTATCACGATAGATCTCTATCATGATATAATCCCATATAACCTAACAAAGACATATAAGCTTCCGGGCTTTATCCAAAACACAGATCACTAACAAGTCTATATGTTTTATTCATAGAACCGATCTCTTGTATCTATATCGATGTATTAGCCACTACTGTAGATTCTATCACGACAGATCTCTATCATGATATTAATCCCATATCTCTCAGATAATAACAAAGACATATAAGCATCAGAGTTTATCCAAAACTACGATATTCTAACAAGTCTATCGTACTTATACAGACCCCGATCTCTTGTTAGTATATTGATGTATTAGCCACTACTGTATATTCTATCATGGCAGATCTCTGTCATGATATTAATCCCATATATCATATAACCCAACAAAGCATATAAGCTTCCGGGCTTTATCCAAACCTACGATATACTACCAATTCCATGCGTTTATTCGTAAACCCGATCTCTTGTTGGTATATCGATGTATTAGCTACCACTGTATATTCTATCGTGTCAGACCTCTATCATGATATTAATCCCATATCTCTCAGATATCATCGAAGACGTATAAGCATCGTAGTTTATCCAACCCATATACTAACAAGTCTATGTACTTACACGAAATCCGATGTCTTATATGTCTATCTGTGTAGCCTGTTCTGTTATTTAGACATCGAAGGATAATCCTAGTATCGTTGCAGATACAAATAGTTAGACTAAACGAGAACTGGACACAGATATCTATCAATTACAGACTCATAAGTCGAAACTTATGAGTTACACCACTTCCGATGCTATCTGATCAGCTACAATAGGATCGGATACTTCGAACACTTGGAAACCCGGATGATTCGGTAGCACATGAGGACAATAGTAGTCGTGTATTATCTTAACACGCTTAGCTAGTCTATCCCTGATACAGATGCCACGTTCAACTATCAATACTAGCGTTTCCTTGTACTTGACACCCAGTTCGCTTAATAATTGTCGTGTAACGGATATCGCGTTAATCGTCTGGAGTTCTCCTGGACATGAGGGGATGAATCTAGCGCATATACATTTCTTGCGTCGCTTCTCGATTAAAGCCCGTAGTTGGATATTCCGTTGATTCAACTGCAACATGATAGTGTCGTATCTATCACAACGAATGGGACCAATCTTGAACTGAACTAAGAATACCATTGGTTTTAGTTCTTTAGATACTTCGTCGCATCTTTTCCTTAGCTTCTGCTACTAACCTACCCAACAGATACAGACGATCTTGGTATAGAATATCCTCCACGTTTCTGTTTGTATCGGATATCCAATTACGGAATTGGTCCCTGTCCATTCCTACTATATAAGGAACACTGGGTAAATCGTCGATAGGTAACGTTGCCGATTCGATATACACTAACTCTCCTAAGTTGGTAATAACATCCACTAACTTATCAATGAAGATATCGGCGGCTGTCTCAGCTCTTCCTACTTCGATCCATAAGCCGATCGATAACCCTAACGCTCGTATTAGATCATCCCTATCCATTACACGATCGAATTCGACGATGTAAGGTTCCAAGAAGGTGTGTTGTACTGTCGGATTGAATGAGTATAGATAGTCCATTAGTTTGCGACCAACCTCTGATAGTTGTGTAACCGTTCTATCGTTGGATGACATGTCGCTAGTTATGTAGTTATGAGGCGATTTACCTCCAGCTAGTAACGATTGTAACCACCACGTATCCATTTACAGTGTTGTGAATTCGCTCTAGTTAGCGTTTCCGATCTTGAAGGCTATGTCTTTGAGTAGACGAGTATATGTTAGGAACTGTTTCTCCAACACAGCAAGTCTCTCATCGTTACAGCACTCTCTGACTTCGGGTTCATTGTCTAGCTTACTTAGACATTCCTTCTTGACTAAGTCGATTCGTTCATCGCATTCGGTAAACTGACTGGTTAAGTTATCTACTTTAGCTTCCAAGTCTAAGATTGTGGCTTGGACTTCTTTGATGAGGATCTCTAATCGGATTATGCGAGATTCGTTAACTAATTCACCAGCGAAGGCTCGATATTGATCTAGATCGGAGAACAGAGGATTGAGATCAGACTGTCTACGAGGTGAGGAAGCTGGTGGTTGATACACAGGGCTATTGGATAACACATGAGGTGATTCGCTGAGTCTGATTGGAGAAGCTACGAAGAGATTGTCGAGCTGAACACGATCGGAGAAAATCTGACTGCAGTCTCCTGATGTAGAGTCTTCCACATCACCATTAACCCACATGGCTAAGTCTTCCAATTCATTACCGAACTCACCGCGTTCAAAACAACCAGCCCATACACGCCAGAAGTTACGATAACCATTAACCAGGTTGGTGTCGAATGGATCTAACAGAGTGTTACAATAGCGAAGGAAGATGTAGGCGTTGTTTCTGGTGATACTCTGAACCAATGAACCGCACAGCTTAACGTTAGCGAAGGGAGTATAACCGGCATAACATAAAGCGTGAGCTGTCAACACATAACATAAGCCGATCAGGAAGGAGTTAAACAGTGTTCGTGCTTCTGAATTGAAGCATTCTAGCGCTACTCTCTTCTGATAATTAGTCAGTGACGAATTGAGTAAGTCTATCTGACGACGAAGGGAACAATCAGAGTTAGGAAGACAACTGTCTAATCCTTGTAGTGATGTTGTCAAAGCTATCTGGACACTGGGACGATTGATAGTAAGTTGTTGAAGACTCACAGCGTCATTGGTTAGTTGTAGCTGGATCAGGTAGCCATTATCTGATAATGTCAGACACTGCTCGAACGATAGCGTATGACCTTCGGAACCAAAGAGAATATAGATACACTTGGACATCTTTCAATGGGAAAATTGTTAGACTTTCGGCTTAAATATGAGCATTAATGCGGGTATTAGACGATTACCACAGGCTAGTCAATACTGTACACCACTCAAGCCATTACAAGTACAATCGGCTAATGTGGATACAGTGACTAGTGGACGCGAGCGTGAACATTTAACAGCGTTATCCAGAATAAGTGAGGAAGCCTTACCAGAGTTAATCATCGAGGCTTCTCTGATCACCATCTTCGATCCTGATACACTCAAGAAGGAAGCTGTGGTCAAAGTCGATCAAGAAGGAGATGAGGGACCAGGAACGGTCAACGATCCGAGAATGGGTGTGGTTGATAATAACAAGGTTTGTGGTACTTGTTACAAGGATAACCTTAACTGTCCAGGTCATCTAGGTTATATACACCTAGAACAGCCTATCATTCATCCTCTGTTTTTAACACAGGTAGTTAAGGTACTCGAATCGGTATGTAATTCCTGTGGCGGTCTACTGTTATCACCCGAAGAGATAAAGGAGAAGGGATTCGGTCGTATGAATGGTAGTGATGATAGGTTGAAGTTAATAGCCGAAGCTTCTGCCAAGCTTCCGTGTCGAATCTCACATCAACATGCCAACGTTGAGCCTTGTCGTTCCAATCCAGAGTATCTAGCTGGTCGAATCAAGGATCTAAAGAAGATTATGTACAGACCGCCAGGATCAGGCAAGAAGAGCAAGGATGAGAAGGAGAGGACAGTAGAAGAGATTCAAGCCATCTTCGAGTCTATCTCCGAAGCTGATGCTGAAGCGTTAGGATTCCGTAACGGTGCTCATCCTAAGCGATTCATTCTCACCTTGTTTCCCGTCATTCCACCCAATGCACGCCCTGATCACATCAGAGACGGTTATCGCGATCGTGATAATCTCACCGATCTGTATATTTCTATCGTTAAGCTGAATAACAAGCTTAGAGACTCGTCATTGTCTGAGAAGGCTAGATCGGAGATTGTCACTAGACTAACAGATACTATCAGATACTTCATCGATAACAGCGATGGAAGATTCGGACAAGGTAACCGTAAGGATCTAACCACTATCAAGCAGAGAATCCAAGGTAAGAAGGCGTTGATTCGTGGTGCTCTGATGGGTAAACGTGTTAATTATACTGGTCGTACTGTATTAGGTCCTGAACCCTCTCTGAGATATGGACAGATTCGAATTCCAGAGAAGATGGCACCATTCCTGACTGTTCTGGTTAGAGTGGCCGCTTATAATATAAACTTCCTACAGGGATTACTACGACGAGGTAAGATCACCAACATTATCCTAGGGGAGGGTAGATATAAGGGTAAGAGGAAGCGTGTAACTCCTGAAGTGTCGCGCGAGTATGTTCTTCAAATCGGTGATCAGGTCGAGAGATGGCTGATGGATGGTGATCGTGTCATCTTCAACCGTCAACCCACTCTCCACAAGCAGTCCATGACCGGTTACGAAGTGGTATTAGGTAAGCCTATGACTATCGGATTGCATATTTCGGATACTACACCTAAGAACGCCGACTTCGACGGTGATGAGGGTAATGTTCACTCTCTTCAGACTATCGAAGCTATTACCGAAGCGGCTGAGATTATGAGCGTTAAGAGCTGCTTGATGAATGCACAAACTAATAAGCCGGCAGTGGGTGTCGTCTATGATGGTATTACTGGCGCCTACCTAATGACGCAGATTATCGACGGTAAGGGTGTTGAAGTGGAACCTGAATTATACAACGATCTGATCATGCAGTTAACTAACACCGAAGCGTTACCGTCATTAGACGAACGACTGCAACAGATGGGTGTGGATAAGTATTCAGGTCGTGGTCTGTTCTCCGTTCTATTACCACCCGACTTCTATTATACCAAGGGTAAGGTCATCATCGTTAAGGGTATCCTAGTTCATGGAACTATCACTAAAGACCATATCGGACCTACTGGTGGTTCTATCGTTCAGGCTCTGTATAAGGACTATAGCGTTGATCGTGTCATGGACTTCTTAACCGATGCACCGTATCTCATCAATGCCTGGCTTAAGAATTATGGATTCTCAGTAGGTCTTCGCGATTGTTATGTAGGACAACAAGCCAGCAGTGAACAACTACGTGAAGCTATCAATATCATTAGACGAAATTCCGGCCTGGATGAGGTGGAACGATTAGAACGAGACATCGAGCAACTGGGCAATATGTATCCAGAACGTAAGGCTGAACTACAACGACAGTTACAGGCAGCCAGGGATAGATTAGATACACAGTTACTCAGTCGTATTCCTGTATTGATCGAAGAGAGGAATAGAGGAGGTAATGAAGCTATTAGGCGCTTGTTAGATGAAGAGATAGCCAAAGCCAAGCTCAACGTTTATGCTTTAGGTTCTAAGCTGGACGATCCTCTAGAAGAGGAGAGACGTGAGAATCAGATCGTTGGATATGTTAACGTAACGTCTGAAGTAGGTCGAAGGATTTCGACCGAACAGCTTAGTCCGACTAACGCTCTTAACGTCATGGCTCTATCGGGTGCTAAGGGATCTGTGTCTAACATCGCTCAAATTACTGGAATGTTGGGACAGCAGTTCATTATGGGACAACGTATGCCTATGGTTATCTCAGAAGGACAGAGATGCCTACCATATTTCGACAAGGATGAGCTAGATCCAGAGGCTCGAGGCTTCTGTAAGAGTTCCTTCTTGAGTGGAATGACGCCAGCTGAATTATTCTTCCATCAAGCCGGTGGTCGTGAAGGTCTGATGGATACAGCTATTAAGACCTCTGATACAGGTAGTATTCACCATCAGATGATCAAGGCATTGGAAGATATCAAGGTAGCCTATGACGGATCTGTAAGAAACGCTACCGGCACTATTTTCCAATTCTGCTACGGTGAGGATGGCTTCGATGCTGGAGAACTAGAAACTGTTAAGATCGACGATATCGACACTCCCTTCTTCGCTAATATCGAACGTATAGTTGGAAGAATCAACGCCTCGTTCGGATACACACCTAACATCACCCAACAAGAACAACTACAAGCTTACGAGAGAGGAGCCGACGAGATCGACAACGAGCACTTCGATATGGGAGATTACGAAGAGTACGATATGGATTAAACAAGCGACATGTGTCGCTTGTTTTCTCAACAGTGACATCGTCTGTAGATTGTGTGAAGAGTTCCCTGATCTTTCGATCGCTTGTCGTGTTATCTCATCTTCGACATTCAGATGTTAAGGCTTTCTCATATTGTTCGATAGTTGTCTGTAACTCTTTTAGCTTCTGAAGTCTGACATCTAGTCTCTGATCTGGATCGGGTACTCTGAGTTGAATATATGTGTCAATCAGACTATAATACTCGTCTAGCATTCTATCCATGGACGGCTTAGGTGTTCTACGATATCTACAAGCGATAATGGCGAAGTTGGTCAAGATACAGCGCATATTTATAGATCGACACAATGTCATTGTGTCGAACTGGATGATATTGAAGTCGATAATTAACCTTTGCTGTTACACAGCTCTGGCCATTTGATTGTTCGTGAGATAAATGGAATGGGTAGCTCGCACATCAAAGCCTACACTAGCTAAGCATATCAAGTCGATCGATCCACGAGTCAAGAAGCTACTGTCTCTCCCGCTTGAGATCAAATACATATATCTCCGACTTCATCAATGTGACACGTCGATAGAATTGCTCAACACTTCTCCTCATCCATTGGAGCCATATATCGACCTGGTTGACACTAGAGCTGAACAAGTAGCTAATGCAGTTGGGATGCTAGTACCTATCGGTTCCGATTTGCAAAGCTATGTTAGCAATAACATCATAGATTATCGCTGGTGTATAACAGATCGACCTTCCATAGAAGACGATAACTTCATCAAGGAGTATCGTGGAGGTCTAACCAATGGTGAACTAATCGAGCTATTACGTCGCTATCGTGATCCTGACCTGTTCCAGCTGCTAGAGTTATACGTTGCCGCCGATTCGAGAAGGCAACTGTTAGAAAAGCTGGCGTCGTACCTTAATGGTGTTGCTATGTTCTTTGTTCCCTTGGTTCGTCGTTGTTATAACTCGGAGACCTACTTAGGAGAGCCGACATCCAACATGGACGTATTCATGATAGCTTATGGAACTTACCAACGATACCGTTGTTATGAGATCGAAGAACTAATACAAAACGCCAAACCCGACACTATCGATCTTCCAGATTATGTAATTGAGCCTGAGGATTTGGACGGTCTACAACGTCTGGTCAAGTGTTACGAGGTTCCAAGAATGGACGAGTTGCTGCGTAAACTTAGAATAATCGCCGAGTATGATGAGGGACTAACTCAAATAATTAATATAGTCAAACAATGGACATCGGAACAGGTATCACAGCTTCGCACTTTCTTCCACACTCTATTCCGTCTAGGTATGTACATGAGAAGTTGGGACGGTGTTAATTCCTATCCTCTTCTCGAGATAGACACAAAGGGAACCAACTCGACCGTATTCACATGTGTAACTCTGGTAGAGATGGACACTCTTATGAATAGCCTACATCCCGATGTCAAAGCTGTTGTAACTGGTTTATGTCTCAGACGTTACAAAAAGGGACACCTTGAACGCTTAGACTCGAGTATTGTTAGCTTGTATCGCAATGTGATACAAGGGACAGAATGTATCCGTATGGCATCGGCTTATCTAGTTAGTTCAGCCCATTATTACAGTGTTATGATCCTAAACGAACCTATTGAAGGATTCGACCCTGACAAGTTGGAACCGGTAGCGTAAAGATACACGACCAGGTCGTGTATCTTACTTCTCTTTCTTAACCTTACCCTTGTTTAGAGGTTTATCGACTACTATTCGATAGAATAGAGACTTGCTCACAGTCATCGTCCCACTCAAGTCTACCCTCTCGATCTTGAAGATCTGACCAGGTAAGGCTCCATAGTAGCGAGCGATGGGATCGTATAGACTGATGATGGGCATCGATGAGCTGCCTAGCTTCTTGAGGAAGGCGGTACGTTCTTCTGGTGTTAGTAGGGTATGCTTAGGTACCAGATAGTTATCGATGGGAACATAGGATAGATCCGCGAAGTCGAAGATTTCTACTCTATATGTGGCTAGCTGATCCAGTAACCCTTTAGCCACTGACGATAACGGAGTAGCTATGATCAGTACCACCTTACGAATAGAAGAGTAATCGGGCGATAGCAATACATCGATTAACGCCTGAATTCTACCCTTGCTAATCGTATTGCCTTCCTTCTCCATCCAAACAGTTAAGAGAGGACCAGGATCTTGTCCATTGTAATCGACGGGACGTTGATAGTAGTTACCTAAGGCTTGTACAAAGCTTATACCTAAAGAGTGAGCCGCCTGCTTGTAGTAGTCGATGAAGGCTTGAACATTAGCCGCTTCATAGTTTAGTAATGGGGCTTCGTTGGTGATATCGTAGCCTCTTTCTCTCATCATTCGAATCTCGTTCTTCTTGAGCTTGAGAAGTAGGAGGTAGTCCATTTCACTTTAGCAAACCATGACGATAAGCTGCTGTCCTGATATTGTCTAACGCTACCTGAATGTGTCTAATGCTTGGTCGTACTTCGACATGTAAGAATTCCATTAGTTGTGTGATCTGTTTAGTTGATACGACTGGTGTAGCATGCCCTCCATGAATAGGAATTAGCAACTTGTTAGTTGGCACACGTTCATATAGAGCACGAGCACAAGCAAAGGGAATCAGAGCATCGTCTAACGAGTGAACGATAGCCACTGGACAAGTGACGTTAAGGATAAGATCCTTGCTTCTCAATGTGTTACTGGACACTCTCAAACCCCAACCCAATAAGGAATGGTAGGGAGTTCCTTGGAATAAGAGGATATCGTCTAGACTGGAGAAAGTGGATAGAAGAACTAGATAAGCACAACGATACTTAGACGCTATCATAGTGGCCACCGATCCTCCTAGAGATTCGCCCCATACTATCAGATCTTCAGGGTCGATAATGGATCGTGCATATAAATAGGCTCGTTCTCCGTCCTTGAACAAAGTGGACATGGTTGGATTACCCTTAGATTCTCCGTAGCCGCTATAATCGAATAAGATACAGCCTAGGTCGAATAACTTACATAGCTCAACTACATAGTCACGATGTCCAATATTACCAGTATTGCCATGACAGTACAACACTGTCTTACTACGCTTCCTACCACTCATATTCGACAGAGATTGACTAGGAGCCGGAATATACCAACCGGCTATGTAATTTCCTGGTGGTGGATCTTTATGTCCTTTACCTTCTTCGTCGACATAGAATGGTTGATAGTTATCGGGACGATAAGAACCCATCTCGGTAACTGGGAAGAACAGCACCTTACGCTGGAGCCACCTGCAGAAAATAATAGCCGCTATCCAGATGATAGCGACAACAACCACAAGTCTATATGCAGCATTCATACTTTAGTAGAACCAACCACTGTTATAGATACACGATATCTATCACGTATCTTAATGTTCTATCCGATTTCTTCTCATCTGTTCCCGAATCTCTCTATTATATCATTCACACTCAACGATTTAACATCCTGAGATAACCAAGCTGTTCCCGTTAGCGACTTCCTTGTATCGGTGTCGCGAATATTGTTCGTGTTATTATCCAAAATGGAACCCGTTAAGCTGTCTCAACTTAGTAAGACTAATATCAGAAAGATCGTTCACAATGACAACAGCAAGACAAAAGACGAAGTGATGTGTTGGAATTTGGTTCCCAACGATCGCCTAGTGTACGTTGAAGCTTTATCGGGTGAGGTGTGTGTCTATCTACCCGATAAGTTCGATCCTTATAGTACCCTGATTATCAAGAGGGTGTACACCAGCAACCATAATGTGTACGTTAAGACCATTAATGACATCAAGATCGAAGGAGAGGAAGGAGCTGTGCTCGACGATGAAGTGGATACTTATACCTTCCGCCTATTCGACAATAGCTGGCACGTATTCTGAGCATTGGTGTGATACACACCAATGTTATGCTTGGATATTGAGAAGATAGCAATGTTACGGTTGGTTTACCTGTATGACGGCTTCGAAATCTTATACAGTAAGTGTGTAAAATGACTCAAAATAGTACGGAATTGTAGGATGATTCTACAACCCTATAGCTTCGATCGGATAGCTTCTGATGCAGCTAAAAGAGGTCGCATGGACATCGTTGAGGAGATGATTCAACAAGGAGCTAGCGACTTCAATACGATAGCTGCTAATGCAGCTAGAGGTGGTCGTTTGAATATCGTTCAGGACATGATTAGACGAGGAGCCACCGACTTTAATAGGATAGCTGCCAATGCGGCTAGTGGTGGTCGTTTGAATATCGTTGAGGACATGATTCAACGAGGAGCCACCGACTTCGATCGGATAGCTGAAGGTGCAGCTTTAAATGGTTGGTCGGACATCGTTGACGACATGATTGGACGAGGAGCTAGAAACTTCGATCGGATAGCTTATAGTGCAGCTGCAAATGGTTACTCGAATATGGTCGACGACATGATTGGACGAGGAGCTAGCAACTTCGATGAGATAGCCGAACAAGCAGCTGCAGGTGGTCACTCGAATATCGTTGACGACATGATTCGACGAGGAGCTACCAACTTCGACGAGATAGCTGGACAAGCGGCCAGATATGGTCACTTGGACATTGTTGAGGATATGATTCAACGAGGAGCTACTAACTTCCATGCGATAGCTGATAAAGCGACTAAAGGTGGTCACATGAATATTGTTAACTATGTAACTCGTGCACGAGTCTGTCAATACTAGGACTATTTCCATACATGTGTATTACACATGTATGTCCTCCATGTTGAGTTAGTCAGGAAGCTTCTTGGTGTGTATCGATCGTCTATATTTCCTGTATGAAGCATGACTCAAGTGATAACGGAAATGATCCTACAACCCATCGACTTGATTAGGATAGCCAATCAAGCAGCTAAAGGGGGTCGCTTACACGTCGTTAACAAGATGATTCGGGAAGGAGCTAGAGACTTCGACAGAATAGCTTATGGTGCGGCTAGAGGTGGTCGAATGAATATCGTTGACGACATGATTAAACGAGGAGCTACCGACTTCAATGGAATAGCTAAACATGCAGCTGCAGGTTCATACTCGAATATCGTTGACGACATGATTCGACGAGGAGCTACCGACTTCAATGGAATAGCTAAACATGCAGCTAGAGGCGGTCACTTGAAAATCGTTGCGGACATGATTCGACGAGGAGCTACCGACTTCGATGAAATAGCTGGACAAGCAGCTGCAGGTGGTCATTCGATTATCGTTATTTGTATGATTGCTCGAGGAGCCACCAACTACAATAGGATAGCCGAAGGTGCAGCTAGAGGTGGTCACTTGATTATCGTTGTGGACATGATTCGACAAGGAGCTACCGAGCTCGATAAGATAGCTTATGAAGCAGCTGCAGGTGGTTACTTATATATCGTCGAGGACGTGATTGCTCGAGGAGCTACCGACTTCAATGGAATAGCCAAACAAGCAGCCGCAGGTGGTTACTCGAACATTGTTGACGACATGATTCGGAGAGGAGCTACCGACTTCGACGGGATAGCTTATGAAGCAGCTGCAGGTGGTTACTCGAATATTGTTGACGACATGATTCAACGAGGAGCTACCGACTTCGATTGGATAGCTGGGCAAGCAGCTACAGGTGGTTACTCGAATATTGTTGACGACATGATTCGACGAGGAGCTACCGACTTCGATTGGATAGCTTATGGTGCAGCTGGAGGTGGTTACTTGAATATCGTCCGGGACATGATTAGACGAGGAGTTAGAACCTTCAATAGGATAGCCGAACACGCAGCTGTAAACGGTCACTTGAACATTGTCCAGGACATGATTCGTCGAGGAGCTAGCGACTTCAATTGGATAGCTTATGGTGCATGGAGCGAAGCTCCGGGGTTCTCGGTTATATCGCAGCGAAGCTGCGATATAACGCGGAACCCAGCTATGGGTGGTCACTTGGACATCGTTGACTACATGATTCGACGAGGAGCGAACTTCGATAGTAAATAGAGGCGTTCATAACAACGTTAACTATGTATATATGGATTCTGTCGCTCACAACCTAACAAGTAGACAACTATTGCGCTCATACATGTGTATTACACATGTATGTCCTCCATGTTGAGTTAGACAGCGAGCTTACATATCGATCGTCTATATTTCATATAGCATGCAAGTTGACACAAACAGGTAAGGAAATGATTCTACAACCCATGGACTTCGATCGGATAGCTTCTGATGCGGCTGTAGATGGTCGCATGAATATTGTTGACGAAATGATTCAACGAGGACCTACTAACTTCAATAGGATAGCTTATGATGCAGCTAGAGGTGGTCACATGAACATTGTTGACGACATGATTCAAAGAGGAGCTAGCAACTTCAATTGGATAGCCGAAGGAGCAGCTAGAGGTGGTCACTTAGACATTGTTAAGGACATGATTGGACGAGGAGCTAGCTACTTGGATTGGATAGCCGAAGGAGCAGCTAGAGGTGGTCATATGAATATCGTGGACGAGATGATTCAGCAAGGAGCTAGAAACTTCGATTGGATAGCTGAAGGAGCAGCTAGAGGTGGTCATATGAACATTGTTGAGGACATGATTCGTCGCGGAGCTACCGACTTCGATGGGATAGCTGAAGGAGCAGCTATACATGGTCATTCGAATATCGTGAACGAGATGATTGAACGAGGAGCTACCGACTTCAATAGGATAGCTGAACAAGCGGCTAAAGGTGGTCATATGAACATCGTCCAGGAGATGATTAAACGAGGAGCTACCAACTTCAATGGAATAGCCAGTAGAGCAGTTACATGTGGTCATTCGGATATCGTCGACGACATGATTAAACGAGGAGCTACCGACTTCAATGGGATAGCTTACTTGGCTGCTAGAGATGGTCACATGAACATTGTTGACGACATGATTAGACGAGGAGCTACCGACTTCAATGGGATAGCCGAAGGAGCGGCTGTAGGTGGTCACTTAGACATTGTTATGCTCATGATTAAACGAGGAGCTACCAACTTCGATGGGATAGCCGAACAAGCAGCTAAATTCGGTCGTAACAACATCGTTAACTATATAGATCGATTGCGTTCCTAACTATTCTGAAACTGGTACATGTGTGTATTACACACATGTACGTTGTCCACGTTGAGTTAGATAGGAAGCCTGTTAGTTAGAGATACCAATCGTGCTATACTTCACCTCTTATCGTATGAAGCATAAAATGTCTCAAGTAGATACCGAAATGAGTCTACAATATATCAACTTCAATAGGATAGCCGAACAAGCAGCCAAAAGCGGTCGCTTAGACATCGTTGATGACATGATTGAACGAGGAGCTACCAACTTCGATGGAATCGCCGTACAAGCAGCTAGAGGTGGTCATATGAACATTGTTATGGACATGATTGAACGAGGATCTATCAACTTCAATAGGATAGCCGAAGGCGCAGCTACAGGCAGTTACATGAACATCGTCGAGGAGATGATTCGACAAGGAGCTAGCGACTTCGATCGGATAGCTGAAGGTGCGGCTAGAGGTGGTCACTTAGACATCGTTGAGGAGATGATTGAAAGAGGAGCTACCGACTTCAATACGATAGCTTATGATGCAGCTAGAGGTGGTCATGTGATTATCGTTGAGGAGATGATTCGACAAGGAGCTACCGACTTCAATACGATAGCCGAAGGAGCAGCTAGAAGTGGTCACATGAACATTGTTATGGACATGATTGAACGAGGAGCTACCGACTTCGATACGATAGCTGCTAATGCGGCTAGAGGTGGTTATATGAACATTGTCGACGACATGATTGAACGAGGAGCTATCGACATCGATTGGATAGCTTATAGTGCAGCTAGAGGTGGACATATGAACATTGTTGAGGACATGATTCAACAAGGAGCTAGCGACTTCGATCGGATAGCTTCAGGAGCGGCTAGAGGTGGACATATGAACATTGTTGAGGACATGATTGAACGAGGAGCTAGCGACTTCGAACGGATAGCTGAAGGAGCAGCTATAGGTGGTTACATGAACATCGTTAACTATATAGATCGATTGCGTTAACTATTCTGAAACTGGTACATGTGTGTAATACACGCATGTACGTCGTCCATGCTTCATACAGGAAGCTTCTTAGTTAGTATCTAGAGATACCAATCGTGTCTATACTTCATAAAAGAAGCATAGAAAATGTCTCAAGCAGATAGCGAAATGAATCTACAACCCATCGACTTCGATCGGATAGCCGAACAAGCAGCTAAGAGCGGTCTCTTACACATCGTTAAGGAGATGATTCAGAGAGGAGCTAGAAACTTCGATAGGATAGCTTATAGTGCAGCTATAGGCGGACATATCAACATCGTCAAGGACATGATTCGTCGCGGAGCTACCGACTTCAATGGGATAGCCGAACAAGCAGCTAGAGGAGGTCGATTACACATCGTTGAGGACATGATTGGACGAGGAGCTACCAACTTCAATAGGATAGCTTATAGTGCAGCTATAGGTGGTTACATGAATATCGTTGAGGAGATGATTAAACGAGGAGCTACCCACATCAATATGATAGCCGAAGGAGCATGGAGCGAAGCTCCGGGGTTCTCGGTTATATCGCAGCGAAGCTGCGATATAACGCGGAACCCAGCTAGAGGTGGTCACATGAATATCGTTATGGATATGATTCGACGAGGAGCTAGCAACTTCGATCGGATAGCCGAAGGTGCATGGAGCGAAGCTCCGGGGTTCTCGGTTATATCGCAGCGAAGCTGCGATATAACGCGGAACCCAGCTACAGGAGGTTACATGAATATCGTGGATGAGATGATTCAGAGAGGAGCTAGAAACTTCGAATGGTTAGCTGAACAAGCGGCTGTAAATGGTCACTCGAATATCGTTGCGGACATGATTCGACGAGGAGCTACCAACTTCGATTGGATAGTTGATCAAGCGGCTGTAAATGGTCACACGAGTATCGTTGACGACATGATTCGACAAGGAACTACCGACTTCGATCGAATAGCCAATAAAGCAGCTAGAGGTGGTCACTCGAACATTGTCGAGGAGATGATTCGACGAGGAGCTACCGACTTCAATTGGATAGCCGAAGGAGCGGCTATAGGTGGTCACTTAGACATTGTTAAGGACATGATTGAACGAGGAGCTAGTGACATCAATAGGATAGCTGCATTAGCAGCTAGAGGTGGTCATATGAATATCGTTGAGGATATGATTAAACGAGGAGCTACTAGGGTTCCGCATCCAAATAACCGAGAACGCGGGCAGCCCAACATCAATAGGATAGCCGAAGTAGTAGCTGCAAGTGGTCGCGTGAATATTTTTAAGGACATGATTGGACGAGGAGCTACCAACTTCGATCGGATAGGCCAAGGAGCGACTATAGGTGGTCGTAAGAACATTGTTAACTATATAGATCGATTCCATCCTACAACTTAACGTAGACCAACTATTCGAAACTGGTACATGTGTGTAATACACACATGTATGTCGTCCATACATCATATAGGAAACCTCTTAGTTGGAGATAGGAATCGTGTGTATACTTCACCGCTTCTCGTATGAAGCATAAAATATCTCAAGTAGATAGCGAAATGAGTCTACAATATATCAACTTCAATAGGATAGCCGATCAAGCAGCTAAAAGCGGTCGCTTAGATATCGTCGAGGACATGATTGAACGAGGAGCTACCGACTTCGATTGGATAGCCGAAGGTGCAGCTATGGGTGGTCACATGAATATAGTCAACTATGTAGATTCGAACTATCGTTAACTTAACGTAGACCAACTATTCTGAAACTGGTACATGTGTGTAATACACACATGTATGTTGTCCATGTTGAGTTAGACAGGAAGCCTCTTAGTTAGTATCTAGAGATACCAATCGTGTCTATACTTCTCTGTTTCTTATATGAGGCATAAAATGCCTCAAGCAGATAGCGAAATGAATCTACAACCCATCGACTTCGATCGGATAGCTGAAGGTGCATGGAGCGAAGCTCCGGGGTTCTCGGTTATATCGCAGCGAAGCTGCGATATAACGCGGAACCCAGCTACAGGCGGTCATATCAACATTGTCGAGGACATGATTGAACGAGGAGCTACCGACTTCGATCGGATAGCTGAAGGTGCATGGAGCGAAGCTCCGGGGTTCTCGGTTATATCGCAGCGAAGCTGCGATATAACGCGGAACCCAGCTATAGGTGGTCATATGAATATCGTTGAGGACATGATTGAACGAGGAGCTACCAAGTTCTATTGGATAGCCGAAGGTGCAGCTAGAGGTGGTCACTTAGACATTGTTGAGGACATGATTGGACGAGGAACTACCTTCTTCAATAAGATAGCCGTACAAGCGGCTAGAGGTGGTCATATGAATATCGTCGAGGAGATGATTGAACGAGGAGCTACCTACTTCAATAAGATAGCCAAAGGTGCAGCTAGAGGTGGTCATATGAACATTGTTATGGACATGATTGAACGAGGAGCTACCAACTTCAATAAGATAGCTTATAAAGCAGCTAGAGGCGGTCACGCGGATATCGTTGAGGACATGATTAAACGAGGAGCTACCTACTTCAATAAGATAGCCGAAGGTGCAGCTAGAGGCGGTCACGCGGATATCGTTGAGGATATGATTAAACGAGGAGCTACTAACATCGATTGGATAGCTTATGGTGCATGGAGCGAAGCTCCGGGGTTCTCGGTTATATCGCAGCGAAGCTGCGATATAACGCGGAACCCAGCTACAGGCGGTCACTTAGACATTGTTAAGGACATGATTAGACGAGGAGTTACCAACTTCGATGGGATAGCTTATGGTGCATGGAGCGAAGCTCCGGGGTTCTCGGTTATATCGCAGCGAAGCTGCGATATAACGCGGAACCCAGCTAGAGGTGGTCACATGAATATTGTTAACTATATAGATTCGAACTATCGTTAACTATGTAGATCGATTCCAATTGTTCAGATGGTTAAGTTAGGAACCGATGACTACGATGCGATCGTTTATTATGCGCTATAGGAGGCCATCAAGCTATTGTTGACCTGATGGTTAAGTTAGGAGCTAATAACTACAATGGGATCGCCTCCTGGGCATTGTAAGAGGGGGGTTGACGATTTCGCTGACCGGATACGTATGTTAAGATCTAGGGTACCAGGTAACGACTAGAAGTCTTAAGACACGTGTCTTAAGACGTGTTTAGATAGGTGAGTAATCGGGTTACATTATAAAGCTATGCGATCTTCTAGATAGGCCATATACTGATGCGTTGACAGATATCTCTCGACACTCTAACATAGAGAAGACAGGCCGTTGGACTAAATTGTAAGGTAGACGACTACTGACGATTTTTCCAAACAAGTTAATCGACTTAGTAAAGCGTTACTAGACAAGCTCTTAAACAATGGATATAGTTAGAACTTATGCTAGACTTCATCCTAACGAAGAGGTAGTAATTATAGGCGGTGCTGCTGCGGCCATATGGATCGAGCATTATCTCGGTGTAAAGATACCACTTAAGGACATCGATGTCCATATCAATACACAACGCAGTGTAGATGAGGTCTACCGAGACTGGTTAGCTTTATTACCTAATTACGAAGGAGAGCCAGGTGAGGTGTTCTCTCTATTTCCTATCGATGGCAATGGTATATCGTATGATATCTTCATTAACCAAGCCATAGTCCATCCAGTGTGGATCGATGGCCTACTGGTCGATTCACTCTATAATGTGTTGAAGACCCACGAAAGTTACATTGAAGGGGCCGAAATAGACTTAAGCTACTATCCCGACGATGAATATACTCGGGATAAGTTGAGACGTTATAGACAACGTCTCAACTTGCTTAACGAGATCTACAAACATAGACAATGAAGATTGAGACAACTAGTTAGAAGTCATCCGGCACCGAGGTGTCGGATGATCTAGGATAGCCAATCTTGGTGAAGTTGAACACTACATAGCTGATAAATGGAAGTACTTATCTATCGTGTCCGTAATAACATAACCAAGAAGGTATATATCGGACAGACCAGACGTTATCGATCTAATGAGAACTTTAGCACTGAGTGGGCGGTGTATAAACGTTGGAAGGAGCATGTAAGAGCATCGAAAGATCCTGGCGTTAATGTATTCCATAACGCCATTAAGAAGTACACCGCGATGAATTTTACTGTGCGTATCATCGACGGCTGCCCTATTAATCTAGCTAACGATTTAGAGACTTCCTATATTATGGAGTATGACTCTATAAATAAGGGATATAACGGTAATCGAGGACTGGGTAAGAAGCTCATACCACTCCCTTACGCTCGAGGACATCAACGAGATCTGATTAACAAGTACAACCAAGAGTTAGACCGTAAACTGAATCAGAATAATCGTAGTATCTGGCGTAAGATTGTGGACACTGTTCGAAGTTGGTTTAACTAACATAATCGAGATACTCGACTATGTTCTAGGTCGCGTAGCATCTAATAACACGAGACCAATCGCGACAAAGACTGCATCAAGCACATAGAAGACCATCTGCATATATTGGTTAGCAAATATATCATCGTTGCCTAACAACAAGAGGAACAACACATACAATAAGCCCGTCGCAATATAGAACGTCCTCATTCTTTCAGTACGTTGATCAGTTCACGATGACTAACACAGCCCTTGTTAACCAGATGCATGTACTCCTTCAATCGTCCACGATATCCACATTTGAAGTTACCATCGTTATATTTACCATTCTTATTCGGCACTTGTTCTCTCCAATTCTGAATAGCTCTCATCACATAGCCTAGCTCGATGAAGTCGTTAGTGGGTGTTATCACTTGATTCTTCACATGCGATTCTTGAGATGACCATTTCTCGGTCCAAATCCAACGCTTATAACCTTCCTTCAAGGGCTTAGATGCTAAGCCTCCATAGTCAATCAGATAATAACGATAGCGCTTCTTCTTATTAGGGTCACGCTTCTTCATGATATTTTGGGGTTTGATGTCAGAATGACAACCGAAGCGATGTACATATTTTAGCTGTTTAAGTATCTGACGACCGACTTGGTATTCGTTGTCATAAGGTCCTAACGGCTCCAACTTTTCCATGACTAGAACTGGAGCACCCCAATAATAGAAGTCAGACGAATACCAAGGACATGGACAACCCTGACGTTGAAGATTACGATAGATATTAATCTCATCCAACACAGAATGACGCCGTGACATAACATACTTAACCACAACGCTGCGTGGTTTATTACCTTCTAACACACCGCTCAGAACTTTGACAGATTTAGAGTCTTTGAGGAACGATTCCAACCTGATAGTCCTACCTTCTTCGTTATAACACTTAATGATATGAATCCACTTATCTGTCAGCATCTGCCAAGGGGTTAACGAATTGAGAACTTCTATCAATCTATGAGGAGATCCCTTACCTAGCTTTCCCTGCTTCTCATAGACTAACTGGAGAGTTTCGCGGAATACCTCAGGTAATCGTTGATACTGATCTACGGGTGTCATTCCTCGTTCTCTATTCTCTTCTGTTTCAGAGCTCTTGAGATGCATTTCCAAAAAGGAAGAATTCGACAGCTACTATATCGAGACCAGCATATCCCGATATGGATTAAGAACAACAAACAGGAAAATGTTAAACATATGGTGGTATGTCATATACATATGTTCCGACGGAGATATGTCAACAAGTTGTCGATGTCTTGTATGGAAATTGAAGACGAGTAGTATGTCTATCAGTGTATCTACTACCTATATCTGTTCACCATCTCATTCTCTATATCATAGAATCCACGAAGCGTTCATACATCAGAAGAATAGCCAAACGTCGATACGATAACAAGTCACGATGATAGATGAATGTTATCACCAACAGTGTTTCGACATCTTACTATATCCGATCATGACAGACCTCTGTCATGATGCTAATCCTATATCTGGGATATCAATATAAGCATCGTAGGTTTTAGCTAAACTACGAGATACTAACAAGTCTATGTGTTAATACGGAAATCCGATATGTTATTCCTATATCCGATCACTATATATCTATATCATGATACTAATCCTATATATCTTGGATAACAATAGACTATAAGTATTGCGAATATTCAAACAAGATGAGCCAAATCCTTGTTATCGATGTATAGACATCGTGAGTCTACTTATGGAGTCGGAAACTATCCCATGATCAAGGCTGTAGTTCAGTGTTCTACAGCCGAGTTTTGGAATCTCAACGGCTCGTTACATCTTCTTGTATCATCCACAAGAACATGTACATCTTGGAAGGTTCTAACCTGGGCGCTTTGCGCCCGGCTTCTCGGTTATTTCGTGGCGAAGCCACGAAATAACGCGGAAGCACTCAAGACGTGTTAACTCGACTTATGGAGTCGGAAACTATCCCATGATCAAGGCTGTAGTTCAGTGTTCTACATCCGAGTTTTGGAATCTCAACGGCTCGTTACATCTTCTTGTATCATCCACAAGAACATGTATGTACTCGAAGGTTAGAACCTTCAAGACGTGTTAACTCGACTTATGGAGTCAGAAACTATCCCATGATCAAGGCTGTAGTTCGGTATTCTACATCCGAGTTTTGGAATCTCAACGGCTCGTTACATCTTCTTGTATCATCCACAAGAACATGTACATCTTGGAAGGTTAGAACCTTGAAGAGGTGTTAACTCGACTTATGGAGTCGGAAACTATCCCATGATCAAGGCTGTAGTTCGGTATTCTACATCCGAGTTTTGGAATCTCAACGGCTCGTTTACATCTTCTTGTATCATCCACAGACATATGTCCTCCAGCCTTATATTGTGGCTTCTCGACGATATATTGGATGCAACCAATAGAGCAAGAGCTCGGGTTCTAATGTTCTATCTTCTTGGTCGTGTCTAACAAGTATTCTGTTCATGACAGTAACCACAACATGTTGCTCTTCGAGTCTCAAAATAGACACGATACATAACACGTATATGTCCCTAAAATGGAACTAACCACCATCATACCTATCTTAGAACAGAGGTTACAGACACTTCACAACATCACCCCGGAAGTCGTTACATTATACAATCAGCTCAGAGATCTGGGACGAGTATCTGTAGAAGAGGAAGAAGGAATCGTAACACTAAGCTTCACGACCGATAGACAGGATATCGACTCTGAATTCGACTATCTAACTCCTATATCTATCCTTCGTTCAGACTTGTATGAAGGTAGGGAAGTCGAAGCTTATACTATCGAATTCCGCTCATCGCAAGATATCATCGGTCAACTTAACGATATCCATCAGTTGAGATGTCGTCCATACTCTCCAGTGTTTCCTCAACTAGCTTATTTCGTAGCTGATAAGTATGATACCGTTCCTATTTATATCCAAGTGACTGATACTGTTCCAACCCCTTGTCTATCTAGAGGAATACAGATACCTGAAGAGTTGAAGCGTCACATTCTGTCTTATTGTAGTTATCAGCAGGGTAGCGAGGCTCACTATCTGCTTAATCCCAGTGTCAGATACTTAAATCAGTCAGCTAAGCAACTCGATTCTAACTGGAATCTATCCGATTTCTTGACCATATTACGAGACAGGCAAAGAATATACAGAAGCTTACCGGCTAACATCTATAGTATTCAACGACACCTACTGCAATTCGACTATGTTAACCTGACAGCCGTACAAACCTTCGAAGGAGCGTATACTAACTTCGAGATCCACACCGCCTCTCCATTAACAGAAGAGGACATAGAGAGTATATTCCATGTACCCGCTACTATAACTTGTTATGATGAAGAATACAACAGCTACCAAGGAAACTTATCGACTTCCGAACTTATAGGAAATCTCAATAACGCGGCTCAACTGATGAGTCCAGGTTTCGATCGTATCTTACGGAAAGAGACTTCGTATACACTCGATAATGGAAACTTGTTACTGCTATATCCATTATGTTAATACCAGACAATTGTCTGGTATTACAGACGGCGTAGTCTGTTCGCCAACTGTTCATGACCACCAGCTTCAGCATTTTCGATAATACTATCGATATCGGTAGCACCCATCTCGATAAGTTTAAACACTAGCTGTGTGTATCCTCCTTCTGCTGCCGCTTCTGCTATTTCGTTCAGATTATCTGCTCCTCGTTGAATGAGTTGGTACATTAGCTGTTCGTATCCATTTAAGGCTGCATAGCTGGCGATATCGTTAAGATTTGTAGCACCTCGGTCGATGAGCTGGTACACTAACTGAGCATGTCCACCAGTTGCTGCTTTATTGGCTATCTGATCTATATCGGTAGCGCCCATTGCTAACAATGACAAAACAAGCTCACTATGACCACACTCAGCGGCTCCTTCGGCTATGTCGTTTAGATGTTCGGATGTTATTCTCCCCTTTCTACTCTTTATTGTGTCGATTAACGACGATACTAAGTCTGTATGCCCTCCTCTCGCTGCACCTCTAGCGATCCAAACTATATCGGTAGCACCCTGTTTGATGAGCTCGAACACTAGTTGTCGATGTCCTGTTTCAGCTGCTACAAACGCTACATCGTTTAAATCGATAGACTGACTACGAACGAGATATAATACTAAGTCTTCCAATCCCCGACTAGCTGCTTGGTTTGATTGAGTCATTGATTTCCTTGATATCGGATATACAACTGAACAATTCAGTTGTATATTAGCGTCAGTTTGTGTCACTATTAATATCGTTAAACTGTTCGATAACATTCATGGAAGCTTCGTACTTCAATGTTCCGATTACTTTTGTCTGTCTAGAAGACGCAATAAAGCCGCTAGTCTCTCCACTCTGTGTCTCAATATCAAACTATCGGAGATAATTGTACGAAGACTATTAATAAGGTTTCTGTCGTCTGTATGCGGTTGCAGTAACTCATCGATAGATCTTAGCAATAAAGAGCCGACGGGATTAGTATCGTTCTCGATGTAAAGGAAAGCATCTGACATAGAGAATAGTAGCGTATCGGCTAGATTATCGACCGCAGCTACTAACAACTCCTGTGATACACGTTCGAAGTCTCTGTGTAAGTTTTCCGCTACTTCGATGATTTGTTCGAAGCTTTGAGCGTTGTTGGTTAACGGTAATGGGAATCTTCGGGATCCAAAGATTATAGGCGCTAGGCTATGTCTGTACAACGTATAGTCGTCGTACAGCAAATCTACTAAACTTAACATAGTGTCTGAGGATGCTCGATGTAGTTGACTGTAACCGTTGGCTAATAACATATCGGCTATATCCTCTACATCGTCTATAGTGATGATCTCCTCTCTAATCAGTGTACTGATGATAACAGGAGTCATTGTGCTGATAGCTTGTCTAACGTAGACTTCCAGATCGATATCGTTAAGTATCTGCTCGGTATACAAATCAGCCAATATCTGAGGGAACACAGGAATTAATCTCAATGCTTCTGTTAATCTCGTTGTTAACTGCTGTCGAAGTACTGGAAGTAAACTCGGATTCTGTCTAGCTAATCGCGATAATTCTTCTAAATCTAAGAAGGAGCCCATAACATGACGAAAGGGATCTAATGTGAAGTCCATTTGGACGAATTACTAATATTGCGACTATCAATCATACACGACACCTCGTGTATGAGTTAACATCTACTATCGGTAAGGGAACCAATACAAGCTCCAGCCTTTATCTGTCGAATAATATCATAAGACAGATAACACCTTCGTGTCTAGGTAAATGTCAAATCTACCATATGACGAATGGACACATGTGCTCAGCTTCTTAGACGTTAAAGATTTAGCTACTATGTGCTTGGTGAATAAGTGTCTAGGTTACGCTGCTGATCGTTTATATTTGGATCCGAGTGTTGGTAATAGAGCTGTGAGGATCTGTGCTGAGAAGGGTTACACGACAGCCTTACGAAAGGTATTACAACATCCCAAGGTTGATCCTTCTTCAATCTGTGACACATATACTATATATCTTCCAGAATTATCATGCTTGATACCTAACGATTTCCTCGATTCAGTGTATATATGGCTAATATCTCCATTCGCTCGAGACTATCCCTTACGTGTAGCTGTTATGAATGGTCATACCGATATTGTCACTCTGCTATTACACGATGGACGTAGCGATCCGAATAGTCTTAATAGCTTCTGTCTTTGGACAGCTTGTCGACGTCGAGATGTATCTACTACCAACGCATTGTTAGCAGATCCTCGTGTACATATACCTATCGGCTGCTTACGTTCGGCTATCATGTCTGGTGCGACCGAAATAGTTCGCGCTTTACTGGATACGCTACGTAGTCGTGGTATACAGATCGCTGTTCCATCCTTCGAACGTGATAAGATTAAGGAAGAGATTCTCGAGATGTTGGATGTAGAGAATGATTCTTATTAGCCATAAGGTATCGAGATACTTATCATGGTTGTAATGTTAAGGGAATAGGACACGAATCGACGATGAACTATCGGCTTCATCTGAATACATAACGAACACGATTCATTAAGCAACTAACAACATAGTTCTGAGTATACGACTGATAGTCAACCATATTATTGAGGACATACTGAATCCTTTGGCCTACAACGGTTCAAAGGATATCGTGAAGACATGATACAACTAGACAACGATTTCTTAGCTTACTATGCAGTTAGAGCAGGCTATGTGGACATCGTCGAAGATATGATGCGACGTGAACATATTAACTTCAACTGGATAGCATACGGAGCGGCTGAGAGTGGTCATCAAGACGTTGTAGAAGATATGATACAACGAGGAGCTACCGACTTTAATTGGATAGCTTATGGTGCGGCTAAAGGAGGCTATGTGGACATCGTGGAACAGATGATTCAACGCGGAGAGGTCGACCTCAACGGGGTAGCTGGGGGTGCTGCGAAAGGTGGTCATCTGAATCTGGTTGTTGATATGATTCAACGTGGAGCTAACAACTTGAATCTTATAGCTGAGTACGCGGCTGAGTATGGTCACAAGGACATCGTTATAAAGATGATCCAGCTCGGTGTTAGCGACTTGGATCTTATAGCTTATAATGCAGCTGAGAGTGGTCACAAGGACATCGTGGACTATATGATTCATTGTGGAGTTACCAACTTCAACACGATAGCTATTGAAGCGGTTAATGGTTTTAACTTGGACATTGTTGAAGACATGATCCGTCTGGGTGCCGATGACATCAATGGAATAGCTTACCATGCGGCTAGGATTGGTCATCTTGAAACTGTTGAAGCTATGATCCGACATGGAATGAATGACATCAATGGAATAGCTGAGTATGCGGCTGAGTATGGCCATCTACATATCGTCGAGGCTATGATACAACGTGGAGTTAAACACCTCGATGACATAGTTGAGTACGCGGCTACGAGTGGTCATCTTCATGTTGTTGAAGCTATGATCCGTCACGGAGCTAACGACTTCAATGAGATAGCTAAGTATGCGGCTATGTTCGGTCATCTACATGTTGTTGAAGCTATGATACAACACGGAGCTAACGACTTCAATGAGATAGCTAAGTATGCGGCTAGGTTCGGTCATCTTCATGTTGTTGAAGCTATGATACAACACGGAATGAATGACTTCAATGGGATAGCTAAGTATGCGGCTATGTTGGATCATCTTCATGTTGTTGAAGCTATGATCCGCCACGGAGCTAACGACTTCAATGGGATAGCTGAGTATGCGGCTAAGTTCGGTCATTCTCATGTTGTTGAAGCTATGAACATCTTGACGCAATAGCCTAACCTGTTTACGCCCCTTCCATTGAAGGATAGTGGTGAAATCACCACTATCCTCGACAGCTCTACTTAGAAGCCGTCGAGTCCTCATGTGTTGTTGACTAGATTAGTATAGCCTCCCTTGATAAGCCCCTCGTTCATATGAGCCTGATCGATGGGAGATTTAGTCTCCAACCATGCAGCTATATCTAACCTTCCATGGAGACCAGCCGTGAAGAATAGTTCCGAATAGTTATCGAGCTTATCTAATGGCAATAACTTAAGAGCATCCAGACGACCGTGCTCGATGGCTCTCTTGGCGGAGAAGAGGGTAAGTGGAAAATTATACTTAAGTGGAATAAGAGGCTCGAGTAGTCGGAGATGTCCACCCTCGATTGCACCACATGCGACATCGGCTGGGTCGGCTCCTTGTTCAAGTAACTGTTGTACAAGGTCATCTATTCCCGCATACGCTGCTCCTCGAGCCGCCTGATGTAGTATCTGTTGGCGATCGGGAGCCGACTTCAGTAATAGTTCGATGAGTTCGCGACGGTTATGCTTCCCTGCCTGATAAGCGGCAGTATCTAAGCCAATATCTTCATTGTTGTCGAGTAACACCTTCGCTACTCCACAATAGCCACGCTTCCCAGTCTCTTTCCAGAACTTGAATATGTCGAGCTCCAAGTCACGATTTGGAAGCTTGGAAGCCAGTTCATCAGCCCAGTCCTCATTTCCCTCTTGACCAATCTCCCTGATTATGTGCCAGAAGAAGTTAACCTTACTTCGGTGGTCTTCTCCTGGGTATAACTTAAAAGCCTGTTCGAATGTCTTGTCTGTGAATACCATTTCCGTCCATCCGCCGGGAATTCATTTTTACGCCCCTCGATTGTCTCGAAAGGGTCATATGTCGGAAAGTGAGCCGATAGCCAAAGGGATGGATTCCAAATATTCACTTGGATCTTAGGAATGGCGGCACAACAAGGAAATAAGGAACTGGTGGATGAACTCCTTCGTGAGGAAGTCGGTGATCTCGAAGGAGTAGCTCTTCATACAGTTAAGGGAGGACATAAAGGCCTAGTCTTTTGGCTAATCGAGAGAGGAGCCGATATCGAGACATCGTTGAACACATGATTAACCTAGGAACTGAAGCTGTGGAGGGACAAGACCAACAAGCTCTATGTAAGTGGATGATACTTAATAGACATAGTCGACTATGTTAAATATCCCAATAGTCCTCGGAAATGTTCCAATACAAAAGGAAAACTCAGATGAGACTTAACTGGTTAGCCAAGCAGGCGGCATTAATGGGATATAGACACCTTGTTATGGATCTAATCCATCGCGGAGCCGATGACTATAATCGGATAGCTTTTAATGCAGCCAGAGGAGGTCATCGGGATATAGTTAACGACATGATAACTCTTGGAGCCACTGACTATTGGGGGATAGCCAACAATGCGGCCTATGGTGGTCTCCGGGATATTGTTATGAACATGATTAGTCGCGGAGTTAATGACTATAACTGGATAGCTCACGAGGCAGCTGAAGGAGGTCATCGGGATATTGTTATGGATATGATCGGACTTGGAGCTACTGACTATAACGGAATAGCACAAGGAGCAGCCATGGGAGGACTCCGAGATATTGTCAACGACATGATCGATCTCGGAGCTACTGACTATAACTGGATAGCTTATAATGCAGCTGAAGGAGGTCATCCAGATATAGTCAACGACATGATTAATCGTGGAGCTACTGACTTTAATCGTATAGCTTATAATGCAGCTGAAGGAGGTCATCCAGATATAGTCAACGACATGATCAAACGTGGAGCTACTGACTATAACGGAATAGCTTATAATGCAGCTGAAGGAGGACATCGACATATTGTTGAGGATATGATCAATCGTGGGGTTAATAACTATAACGCAATAGCAAGCTTGGCAGCGGAATATGGACATCGAGCTATTGTTATGGACATGATCGACCTTGGAGCTAGGGACTACAATAGAATAGCTATCTCGGCGGCTAGAGGAGGTTATAAGGGTATCGTTACAGATATGATTAGCCTCGGTGCTCGTAACTATAATAGACTATATTGCGAAGCAGCCATTAAACACCCAGCTGTAGCCACATGGATCAGGAATACCTACTTATAGACTGTGTTAACCGGTTAGCCGAGCGGCAACGATATGGACAACTTCTACAGACTCGATTAACCGTGGAGATTATGATGGGATAGTCCTTTGTGCAGCTTTAGGAGATCATCGGGCTATGAAGTTCATTCGCCAAACATCAACTGTTCCTTGAACAGTTGATGCGAATAAGCTATGCTCTAGGACCCAATGGAGGGCTAAGAAGAGGGCTATTAGTTCCCAAGTCGACCATCATAAGCACGGCTATCTTTCCTCTCTTCTGATCCAGTGCAGCCTTCCAGGTCTTAACGATCCATTCATCAGTATCAGGGATAAAGTCCAAGATTTCAGGGAAGTCGTGGTCCATCATGTCTAGCCAAGCCTTATCTAATCCAACCCGAGCCACCCACTCGTCGAGTAATTCCCTAGCAGCATCGCTCTCAGGATACTTCTCATAGAAGTCCATCAGAGAGTCGGGAGTATCGTATTGTCTCCTAAGCATAGCCTTTTCCCTGTTGAAAGCTGCCTCACCTCCCACAAAGCCTTCCTGTTCGAGGGTGCGAGCGGCGTTAGTATAGCTAACTCTCTCAGGAGGAGGTAGGAAGGAGGCGATTTCTCCTGAGATAGCGTGGGAAAGGCTCGAACCTCCAAGTCTAGAGTACAAATTAGACAGAACCTGAGAGTATTCGTTCTGTCTCTGTGAGATGGTGGAGTTGGTCTTTCTTGTAGGTAAGGTTCGTCTCTGCATTTGTTAGCTTATTATCTTGTTTACATATTTCGGATGGTCAGACTCATACACTTGGTAGCTGAACAGACCGAGTCGTTTGATTCATAAGATCGGTTAATAGCATCATCCGACTAAACCCGGCTGACCTGGATAGACGACCTAATCGGACTAATAACTATAGCTTGTAGAACGATGATACGAACTCGGCTAATGATAGGATATTTGTCTTATCATGTGACAGATGGTGATGTTAAGAGCAACCTTCAGTGTATGGTTGCTCGCAAAGAAGCCCGATACAACAGTTTAGCGACCAGGTTCTTTCTTGATGAAGCCACCAAATAAGCCAGAATCCTAGAAATAATGGTGTACCTTCCCTCAGAGATCAGACTGCTCATTATGTCCTTCGGAGGAATCGAGGTCAGAAATCTAGTATCTGACAAGGAACTACTCCAAGAGATCCGCGACCACTATCCCAACTTCCAACTCGAAGACTATCTTCAACGCTTGAACTGTCGGACATCGGAACGAGCTCGTAACATCGTAGCCTTCGCTTCTCAATTGCGTCACTTCTATCTATATAGATGTAACGAACACGAGGCTTACTTCGTAGCTGAGGGTCTTCAACCACTAAATTCCATTCCAGAGCTAGGTGAATTATATGTGTGTCCTATTCCCGGTTTCGTGTACTCTGGACGCATCGAATATTCGGCTACTCTCTTCAAGGAACTGGGATTACTGGCTCAGCTCAGTAATCCATTGGAACGTGAACACGACGGGGGTAAGGTGTTAGTTAAACCTCGTACTCGTGATATAACCCTCCATGCAATCCTATGCGCTTGTTGGCGTGGTGTTCCCTTAGATGATTATCACGTGTGTCGAGACCTATTCGCTTGTAAGAGGTGCGATGATGACGATAAGGCTGTTACATATTACCTCGAATAAGCTCGCCACGTTTATCCAACTCGTTAAGTGTAGCTGTCAATAGAGCTTGACGACTACTGAAGTGAACAGGACGTCCCTTCTCTTGCCAGAAGGCGATAAGAGCAGAGTCGGGTAATGACCGAACGAATCGTTCGGTAACCACACAAGGTTCTGGTCCAGGTCCTTTCAAGCCTCGATGGTTGTAAATAGATGCACTACATACAGCGTAGGGATTATACGCTTGTCTTCGTCCCCTGACTTCCCAGATACAATGACAGTACTTCTTCGACAGAGACACATCGTTAGGATGTTGTAACGATTCGTTGACCGATACGTCGGGTATATCCATTTAACAAACAATGGAACAGTTACGCGAACTAAGAAGCATAGATCCGTCCTTTGATCCGGCTGTGTTGTTATCTCTATTATATAAGCGCATCGAGGTAATAAGCACTGTAGCAGACAACTACGCACGTCATATCTACAACACTATCAACACCTCTTACACACTCAAAAAGCGCAAAGTGTACCGATTCAGCATATACGACCCTAAGCCTGAAGAGATCAACAGACTGTTCAACGATCCACGAATCGATAGCGTTGTAATAGATAGACAGGGACAGTACGAGGTTGGAACGTTCCATTCCTTCGATCAGGAGATTGTCGCCGATCTTAACTATCTGTGGCAGATGAAGTGTGGTATGCTCGAATATCAGCGTAACAACAAGAAGTTCGAAGTGATACGACGTCCCGATGGCAAGTATTTGTACACTGTCCCTCTACCCTACTACATCGATGAGGCTTATCAACAAGCTTTCTATTTACCTGATGAGCTGATTGCTAACATCGTATCGTTCGGTGATACGTTAACTGCTCATCGTGTACAACAGTTAGGACAATCGACCGGTGTGTATCTGATGGGTGAAGTGTTAAGACTAGCTCCACGGATTATCGAGCCGCTGATCCCAACACTTCAGGAGCGTAACGTTAATATTAATACTATCAGTATGGAAGTGTGGGATCGGATCAAGCGTTTACGACGAGTTCGTGTTAGTAAGAACGAACACGGTTATGTATTCGAAGCTAGAGAAGACCTAACCGATCTTAACGACATCCGATATCCCAACTTAATACAGGAGTTAGGCTATCTAGCTCAGCTTCACACGTTGGGTTACTATACTCTTCAGACTATGGACACCTTACAACTCAGAGATGGCAAGGTAGTAGTAACCTTCACCCTTCCCATCCTATAAACTGAAATGGACCGCGTTAGTTACAACTTCCAACGTCTGAAGCAAGACATGAACATCGATCTGTCGTTATTAGATTGTCACGACCTTATAGATCACATCAATCAGCTAGACAAGATTCAGCAGGGCTTGATAGTAGGAACAACACTAAACATTAGCGTGGTCGATCTATTGGTTCATGACCCTCAACGTTACGAGGATCTATTCCCAGCTCTAGAAGGTCAGCTATTCATTCTGTTACCTCTAACAAGAGAAGATCAAGACTTGATGTCTCTAATCAGAGTTTCCAGACAAGCCAGACGTCGTGGATACTCATTGCAATACTTAGTCGATCAGATACTGGAAGAGATAGCGCCTAACTGTACCAATATATCAAACCTAACAATTGCAGATGTTCAAACGAGGGACGCTAACAAGTATATATGGTTGCTAACATGGAATCTTTGGAAGTAAAGAATGCTGGTTCCGTTGGAACGTGTTAAAATTCTAGATCGTGTGGTGTTGTTACAGCTCTCTATCGTCTTCGAAGACAATAGAGCTAAGTTAACAGTGCCGATACCTCCTAACTATCCTAATACTCAAGTTGGAAGTCTGTCTGTATTGTTCGAAGGGTTGATAAACTACCAACGCTTTCACTATTCCAAGCATGAAGTTAGGAACTTCATGCATCTGTACGGTATCGATCTATCGAAACGGGGACTATACATAGCCGAGTTGTATGTGATACCTCGGACTAGAGCTATACCTCTCACCGAGGATGAACAACGTGCTTTCAAAGGCTTGGGGAAGAGGATACTATGCAGATGTATACCTATCATTGTCGATGAGTGGAGGTTAAATCTTTCAACACCGATAAGTCTAGCGGTAGCATCTCCAATATCCGACTATCAGAGATATGAAGCGCTACCCAAGCGAACGATAGTGCTTCATATCATAGAATTAGCCAATATACCCGACGATGAACGCCAAGAGGAGATGATAGACCTACTTAGTAACAGTAAGGAAGCCCTAGCTAGATCTTTAGCATATCTGGTAGCTAATAATAAGTTAGCCAACTATTATACAACCTTCGGGATGAATAGAGTCGAAGAATATGGCTATTATATCTCGATGGCGACAAGTGTTGGCATATTCCTTCAACATTGCTCACAGCATGTCGAATGACAAGTGTTACAATGTATGAAACGGTGAAGTATGGGCTTAATCGTGTTAGACGATTTCATATCGGTTGTACATGTATGTGTATCCAACATACATGTAAACGGACTCACTATTCCATAAACGCTTCGTAGCCAATTCGATATAGAACAACGAAGCGATCATTGCATAGTTGATGACTCAACAGCAGATAATTCACCACTTCTCAATAATAGGCGAGAACGTATATGTATTCTTCCATTTCTCGGAAAAGTGAAACGCGGCGGTTAAATGAACTTTACTCGCGAACCGATTAATTATCATAGTGAAGTAGTTTATGACGATAACCGAAGAGATTACGTGCATAGTATCTTCCCTTATACTTCTAAGCCTCTAATAGAAGGAATCAACTGGACCGATGAGACACTGTCTTCTATGAGAGGACGAGGAACAGCTAACAAGATACTATACGATATCTTAAAGCCCAAGTTTCTAACCTTTAACGTAGTCGATGCTACTGCTAATATTGGAGGTGATACCATTAATAGTCGCTTAGCTCCCTTCGTCCTGAATGTTAAGGCTTATGAGCCTGATCCTGATAGATTCCGCATGTTAATGAATAACCTACGCTTATACGGAATTGCGAACAGTGTTCAAGCTTACAATCGTCCTTTCGATTACGTTATTCCGCCTAATAGTGTGGTTTTGTTGGATCCTCCTTTTGACAACTTCGCTATTGAGAATAGAAGCATCTACGACACTCTTGCTGATATTGTTCCGACAGCCCCCGTTGTTCTTAATGCGCCTGTTGATTACCTATTTTCGACTAATCAAGCGATGAGACTGAAGGCTAGAGTGGAATGTTATAGATTCAGAGGCAAGAGGGTTAAGGTTTACCTTATAACTAAGGGACGTGGATTTGGAAACTATGTCCTATAGTCTGACATGTAAGATGTCGTCAACCTCGAGTTTAAACAACATACCAGTAATATGACAAGTGAAGACGATGTCTTCACTTGTTAGTTGTCTATATTCCCACTAAGCCTTCGATCTCATGGATGTGACATTTGATATGTGAAATGAGCAACTTTAGCTTGCTGTTGCTGGCTTCAGTCTGTGAAAAGGAGAAGAATAGGGAACAACTCTCAAACAATGTAATGGAAACCCTGTTAGCTAGCTGGCATTATCAACCGACAACAAGTCAGGAGAGTAACGACTATGACTGGCACTTCAAGTGTCGAGTTGAAGATTGTGTTAGCTTCGCCTATTATGGTTTTCATGGTCGTGAGTTCTGTAAGAAGCATGCACCGAAAGGAACTAGACCGTTCTACGGTTCTATTTGTGAGATATGTGGTTGTAAGGCAAAATATGGGTTACCTGGTCAAAAACCTCGAAGATGTAAGAAACATATAGTAGGAAACATGAAACTTATTCGCGCCGGCTACTGTCATCTATGTAAGGAGAGAGCAACACACGGGTTGCCTCATGGTAAGAAGATCTTCTGTCAGACTCACGCTTCTAGTCAACATGTCCTCCTAACTTACCCACAATGCGCTAAAGGTAACTGTACAAGAAAAGTGCCTAACACAGGGATGCTGTGTGCTTGGCATCTACGCAAATAGTATCATGATAGATCTCTATCGTGATATTTATCTTCAAGTCTATGGATATCGACTAGTGACAGAATGAGCGTCTGTACTCAACGATTAAGGATTGTTCTATCTGTGTCGAATCGTTTACATGTAGTATGTCCGACATTAAGCCAATACTACACCTATTACAATCAACACAATACCTATGTAGCTTTTAAGCCTATGAACTTCGCCGAATAACAAGATACCAGCTATAACAACCAATACCACTGATATACCCTTAGCCATAGCGTACAAAGCCCCAACGCCGTCAAATTGGAACAGATTGTAATAGACGTACACTAGTACGATCTGGACTATGATAGCTAACATGATAAGAGGAATAGCCAGTTGTTGATTATCGAGGGCGTACTTGACTATAATAACGGGAATAGATGCTGTAATAGCGGCAGCCCCAAGCCATAAATTGCGCTCCATTTACATAAGGTTAGGTAATGCCAACCTTAGTAATCTTAGCTGTGGTGAGAAGTCGACCAATCTTTTCAGATGATGTAACGACACCTCAGCAATCGTTATCTGTCCTTCTACCTTCTTCGGAATCTTAACTCTCCCGTTGTCTATGAATCTTAGCAGCTGTTCCTCGGTATAACAGTCGTAGGAGGTGATGGTTCCATACGCCACTTCTCCTCGACATGGTTGAATAGGAATGAAGAATGTGGCGACCAGGAATAGTCGAGCTAGATTCTCCACTAACTCCGTGCGCGAGGAATAGGGTACGATAGCCTTGAGTTGGTTAAATAGCTCCACGTCGGTGTAATGACTTAAAGTGTCAGCATCGATGTTTCTATTGTCTAGAATGGGTATGTCTGAATGTTCAACGATGGCTGGTAGATAAGAGATCAGGTTTCTGTTAACATACTCGTCGATGTCGACATTGGGTGGTGGAATCATCTCTAGCATCCGAGCCACTTTATCACCAGGATACTCTTCGAGCATCTCCATCCATTGATCGTACACACTTGTAACGGTCGTTGTTTTGTTTATCGCATTGATCAGGTCTTCCTTAGTCTCGAATTCTTGTTCACCTCCTAGAGATCGGTACAACTTGATCAAGTCAGGGATATCCATTAGATGTAGAGGAATAACAGCAGTCATATCCTTAAGTAATTGATAGGCTCGCGGTAGGGGATACGGTAACGTTAGTACTTGTTCTTCTGGTACAAGAACCAGCTTACGAAGGATATCATCGATAAGCTCAGCTCGAGCACTTGGAGTCATCGACTGTCCTAGATTGCCGTTTCTATGTCTGATGTTGAACAACTTAGCTATTAACGATAGGCGATAGTTGCTAAGATTGTTCAATGTTGCATAAGCTTCTTGGTAGTCCGAGGGCAATGATGGAACATCTAATACATCGTCGTAGATCTCGAGTAGTTGAGGATAGGCTAACAGTCTGTGGCGTTGTGATATTAGAACCGAAGCTATCGCTCTCGCCTGTTCTGTCTCATCTTCATCGATAGACGATAAGAAGCCATCCACATAGAGTTTTTCGTATAACTCTTCTAACAAGTATGAATCTAACTCTCGTTGAAGCTCAATCGTTATCACATCTATGAGGGGATAGAATTGGTACACATGTCTAGTTACGATCACTCCTTGCTGTAATCTGGCTAGTAGATAGTCTAGTTGGTCGCGATCGAGTCGTGATGCTTGACTCTTGAACCATACCAGCAACGGATCGGTCACAGTTATATTATCGATGGCTGTCACTATATATCGTCTTTCTAACGTCGATAGATAGCTGGCGTGTCTATCTAGTAACCATTGGGAACGGTCGGAGGTGGCGATGTCGAAAGAGTTAGGACCTAGTATCTGATAGACACTATACACTATGTGAGGATTGTAGGCTATACTACTGAGTCGATCAGGATCGGTGTATAGTGAGATAGCTAACAACTCTGCACTTGTCCTGCTTGCACCATAGACAGATAGAAACTCTCCGATCTGATTGGAGGTCAACATCTGGGACAATACTTGAGTCAAAGCGGGAACATAGGGAGATAATTCCGACATTTACATAAGTAAGGATATCGAGTGTCGATATCCTTACTTCAGCAGCTTTACAAGCTGGTGTAACAGAGATAGACAATCGTTGGCTAATGTTACGATAATAGACTTATTCAGATACTAAGTCCTTGATATCCGGTGAGTCGGGTTTGTACTCTGTCGTCGAAGATACACGACACTGGTCGTGTATCTTATATAGACTATTGGCTGCTTGAGTTTTGATATATCAACAATGTAAGTCCAGGAATAGCTGACCAATCAACAACGCCATAGCTTCAGTGTTAGCATCAGGTAATATCGGGACAACTGACAGATCGGCAACATAGAGGTTGGATACACCACAGACTTGAAGACAAGGATCTACCACTTTACCCAAGGCACAAGTTCCAACTAGATGCTCTGATAAGCTAAGACCGCCAGGACTGTTCAAGTATTCGGTGAAGGTTTCGATACTAGCTAGTTGGCTAGCATTGGGAGACACTATGGTAGCGACGGGTTCTAAGGTTTTCTGAAGATAGGTTACTAGATCGTAAGCCCATTGTAGTTCCTCTGGATTAGAGAAGAAGTTATACACGATCTCAGCTCGACCTTGAGAACCAGTAATCTGCACCGAACCTCTAGTCTTAGGAGCTAATAGCCAGTTAACCGCTACTAAGGTATCGGTTGAACCGCCAGGAGGCACATCGATAACAAAGATAGACTCAGTTAAGCGGGAAGTCACACCAGGCTCTAACTTAGGGAAGAATAGACTAGCCGTAGTGCCCGGTGGACTAGTTACTGGTTGTTTCAGCTTGAACACAGTGACAGGACCGTATTGAACAATGAAGTTCTGTCCTACGTAAGGATTACACACTACTGGCTTCACCATGGTCTTAGCTAGAGTCATTGGATCTCCGATTCCAGATAGCTGAAGTATCTGAGGTGTCATTGGAGTTCCAGCCGATAGGATCACCTTACCTCCGTAAAAGCTTCCGTGGTTGGTTTTAACTCCGATAGCTACCTGGTTCTGGAACAATACCTTATCAACGGCTACGTTAGTTAACATAGTTATATTACCCGATTGATACACGGGAGCATCTCCAACCTTCCCAATCATCACCGTGTTGTATAGTGGAACATAGGCCGAAGCTGTGTCACAACGTACATCATTAGGATAGAGATACCAATAGGCGCTAGTAGTCAACAGTTGGTTCTGCCCTTGAGGGTAGCTGTTATCAATCTGGATCCCTTGATCGGCAGCTGGTGGATTAGCCACAATTAGATCAGCGATCTGCTGAAAGATAGGACTGCTGGGGTTCTGCTTGACATGGATTGTACAGTCGATAAAGCCTGGATTGGCGTTAAGGATTCTATTCAAGCGACAAGTCATCTGTTGATAACCCCAAGCAGGACCGCCGATAGCTTCTAGTTGATTGAAGAAGTTCTGACTATAACCTGTAGCTAACATGAAGTTAGCAGTTGAAGAACCACCAACACCAACTCCTTGAGGATCTAGACGTCCAGGTGCATCGCTAACCAAAGGTCCAGACTTAGAAGTTAAGATGAAGTAGTCCAGATAGCGAGGACTCTTATCAGCTAAGGATATAACGCCAGGTAGAGTTAACCTAAAGTTCTCCAGATTGTTAACCGTATCAGCAGATAGCTTAGGATATAAGTCGTATATTGGAGCTGGGAATCCTAGGACAATCTTCTGTTCATAATTGTTGTATAGTCCACGTTCAATGACTAAGACTGAACCTTTCCTAGCTAAGCCGTGAGCTATCTTAAGCCCAGCCGTTCCAGCTCCAACGATGATGTAATCGTAATGAGATGATGGGATGAATGTGTTAGTGTCGTTGGACATCGATAGCTCAAAGTTACTAACTACTGCATTGAGGGCAGCTAGTAGGTTCTGGTCTATCAGAGACTTAGTCGACCATGTCCACACCAGATCGTACAGATAAGTAACCATGGCACTGAGATAGTTAGCAGCAGTCATCGAGTAACCACAACAGTTATAGTTGTACACATAACCTACGACAGTAGCTGACGTCTGATAGATGATTTGACTTCCATAGGTTGTATTGGGCGTTACTGCTAGGAAAGGAGCGATAAAGAAGATTAAGGCATTAGTTGTATTGTAGTATAGGAAGTTACTCTGCAACGCTGAAATCGCAGCTATAGAGGCTTCAGGAATATTCGAACCGGTGACTAAGGATTGATACCAAGCTTGCAATTTCTCCATTTGTTATTCGTTGAAAACTTAATACATAAGGAGAATAACTAACACGTCTCGCTGTGTAGCAGGATAGGCGATCATACCTAATGTCCATTGTTGATCCAATGAGTTGGGTTTGTACTCTGTCGTCGGAGATACACGACACTGGTCGTGTATCTTATAGATAGACTATTCGCTGCTTGAGTCTCTTCTGTTGTTCTAATATCTTATCGCGACTATTAGTGTAGTCTATCTTCAACAGTTCAGTGTTGATCTTATATCTGTAGCGACAGATGCTCGCTGTAACATCTCTAGGTTCAACCGGATATCCTAAGACCTTTTCTACTGGAAGACTGTAACGATAGTTGACGAAGATGTTAATCGGCTGTTTGTTGTCTGAACGGAGTCTGATAATTTGGCATGGTCCTGATACCGGTTCGATTAGTTGATAGTGCGGTAATAATTGCAACCATCTGGCAGCTATTGTGTCACTGTCACTCGAACTATTAACATGGATATCTAACCCGATTGTGTCTACTTGTTTACCATGACTGGCTCGAATATGTAACATAGCAGCGGTACCGCCTATTATGTAGGTCAGATCTTCAGGGTGTTGTGTGGTGTATCTGTTAACTGCGTCCATTTAATTAGTTAAGACGCATTGCCCGATGTAACTGCTGTAGACGATTCAAACGTTTGAAGAATACGGAAGTACCTGTTACAGGCTGCTCGTCTATCTTAACTATTCTATTTGCCAGAGCTATACATCTGTCAAGAGGCATATTAATTGCAATGGATTTGTAGAAGGCTAACTGTCGAATGACTAGGTCGATGTTGGTAAGAGTAGGAATAGCTTCGATCTGTTTCCAGGATTGGTTAAGGTTGGTCGTTGGTAATAGATCTATTATATTGGATAGATGTTGAACGTATGGAAATATGGGGCTGTTACTTAGCTTTTGGATAAACCAGTTGAGATCGGTTGCGCTTAGTATTCTAGCCCATGAATACCTACAAGCTACTTCTCTTATAGCTTGTTCCATTAGTTGATGAGGTACACAACGATATAGAATGCCTAACAATAGACAGTTTCGACTTATCAACGCCTCCCTGACCAGGATAATCGCGTCTATCTGATTAATCAAGCCGTATCTGTTCAAGATTAGCAGATAGTAGGGACAAAATTCGATACATTTCAGCACTTTATGGATTCGAACACGGAGCTGAGCTTCTATCATAGGTACAAACTGCTTGATACAACTTAGACGTACTAACTCTGACAATGGTAAGAATGCACCAACTGTATAGTTGAACACTTCCATGCCTGGATGCTGTTGTCGTTGAGGTAATACTATATTAGGGACATGATACAGTGTCTGCAGCTGTTGAAGCTGTGTCATTCGAAAGCGAAACAATAGACTAGTAGTAGCCAGTTCATCCGATGAGTTGAGATCGACGCCTGTCACAATCGTTAACAATTTACAAGCTACTGCACAGAGTCTAGCTCGAATAACGGGATCGTGGAAACGCATACCAACTGTATGAATACGATGAAAGCCCGACTGTAAGTTACACAATGGCATGCTATTCATGTTAAACAGAGCGTAAGAGCACTCTATACTCTGAGGAAACTTGTATAAAATATCTACGACACTTAACGGCTCCACATCTCCATAGGCATCCAGGGCGTTGTAGAAGCGAGTTGGATTAAGCGATCTTATCGTCATGACACCCAAGAACAGACTAGCGTTACGGGTGATAATAGCCTCACATAGATAAAACGACAGATCTATATCGCTGATAATGCCACTATTATAGGCGTCGCGCAGCTTATATCCATCAACGATGTCCATGTTTCCAACATATGAGTGACATCACTCATATTTATCTCGAAGTAACAGTTTAGCCAGACTAGAGGCGGCAATATTACGCTCTTTTACAGTTCTCAACGCGTTAACAGTTCTAATAGAGAATGGTCCACGTATCTTCTCTAAAGCTTTTCGTCCCCATTTTTCATTAGACAGATGCTCTAACATCATCTCTAATAATAAGGTCATATCGCTGAAATAGCTATGTGGAATAGTCGATGATAGGAGAGCTCGAAACGAGGCTAGCTTACCATTCTCTAAGTCTTCAAGTATCAGACTATTCAACACATCGGCTGCTAAATCGTCTAACTCGCTTATAGTCATTGTATGATTGGTATCGGGGTGTAGTGTAGCTAAGTAGGGAAATATTCGCTGAAAGGCACGTCTATCATTACTAATCAGGGCCGTCTTGATAGATGTAGCTACTGTGTCCATTTAACCAGATCGTTAGATTAGGAAGCGAAATACTACCAAACGTTATCGAGCTGTTCTATCTATATCGCAGTTGTTGTAAATGGTCGTTGCTGGTTATCGATTCCTCTTCTGAAATGTATACCATAGGCTGATTATGTCTGACAGCGTCTATTCATCTTCAATACCTTACGACGCTAATTGTTGGAATGGATCGGTGTACTAGCTCAGTTAGAACATAGACAACCTATCAGTCTATATCATATAGTCCACGCATGTTGGAGAAATGAGCCGAACGGTTTGTATCTGATCGCTAGGGAACAGATCGTATACGCCGATGGACGGTTCCTAGTAATCTAACATCGTCGTCGATCGACGACAATGTTACACAGCTATCGTAACAGTCTGTGTCACTGCATCATATAGACGGTTTACGTTTCTGTTGATGTAGCGACTGTAACGGTATATATCTACTATCTGTTGAGGTCCGGTGCCGTCTATGATAGACTTGATATAAGACTTATCCCGTAAGTTCAAGCTGACGGTGTCAACATCGATAGGAGACACTAGGTTCATCTGCTTAGCCAGTATATCAGCCGCATAAGGGACGAACGAGGTACAACTAACTACATTCATAGCTTCTAATATTTGGTCGAAGCTGTTATGAAAGTTAACACGTGGTAGTCCCGTCCTCTCCTCATACATGAACAGAGGTTCCCAGGCGTTGAAGTCGTAAACGATCAGATCGACTTCGCTAAGCTTGACAGAATAAGAGGGGTTGACGGAATAGTGTAACTTATCAGCTTGCTGTGTCAAGTAATCTGTATCGTTGTGTATATCGATACAGATAACGGTAGCTAGGGCGGGATTAGCCTCCATCAGAGCCGTATCCATCAATAACGACACATCGTCATCGCCAATAGCGCCATTCTGATGCATGTAATAGACGATACGAGGATTAGAGCTTATTAAGTCCCACGCTTCGTCGGGTCTACTGTTAATCTGAGCTAGCAGCATAGGCTTCATCTCCTCCATTCCATTGTCGACTAACTCGACAATGTCGGCTAAGGACAGGAAACTACCCACATTGTGATTGAACGTGTCTTCCATTTATGGATAGCCTGTTAGTGTTTTGTAGATACTCCAACCCGGAAACGGTAACAGTGACGCTTCAGATGGTCGAAGAGCTGCCATTCTATCCAACAGTTGATCGACATTGGTGGGTGGATTAACGAAGGAGTTAACCAATCTATAGAGCTGATCCCTCGATAATCTGTCTATCGATCTCCTAGCTTGTTCACGATCGGAAGGGAAGTAACGTTCGAGGATATCGATCAGTTCAGGATAGCCTACAGTTTTGGTGGTCCATCTATAAACTGCTCCTAACGATGTCCATCTGTTAACTATTTCGGAAGCTAGATGTTGAATACTATAGGCTTCGGGTGGCAATAGACCGTTAGCCATCATATCCCTCGCTATGTCTTCGGCGTTTTCGTGTAACTGTCTAGCTATGATGTCCTGTGGTGTGTACAAGGTGCTGAGGGGATGCTGAGGAATGAGTCCCAATCTTAATCTAGCTAGTAGATAAGCCTTCTGATTATGGTTTAAACTAGGGGCTGTGTTCTTCCAATAATCCAACAGCTGACTTCCAACCTGGACTCCTTCGATTCTATCTAATAAGTCGGTGTCGTGACTAACAAAACTAGCATGCTCATCCAATAATCGCTGCCCTTCTTGAGAAGGAGCCACCTCGAACGATAAACGCCGATAACTGGGTGGTAATAGTAGGTAGGCTCGAGTGAGCAGTGGAGCATTGTGAGATATCTCTGGAACTTCCCACGGTTCGTAATAAGCTAAGACAGCTAGTTGTCTAGCTGGTGTTTGTCTAGTCGTATTGGTTAGACTCAACGAATCTAGACGATGAACTAACAGCATCTCTTCGATCTGTTCGGGTCGAAAACTTTCCGAAATAGCTTCAGACAAGGTGGTGATGAACTGTTCCATTTCCTCATAGGAAGATGAGACTAGAGTCTCATCTTCTTGATGCGCGTCCCAACAAATAAGAAGAGTAGATAGTTCCGAGATAGACTGTAAAATATAAGAGTGTTAATCTGTTCTTAGTGCTGATATATTTACGACATTGAGGGACACAGGAGAAGTCTCGACAACCAGGACAACGAAAAGGGTCCAACTTCATTTAGGGAGTGGTGTACATTCATAATTCGTTTGGCTTTCTTAGATATTGAGCACCCGCTGCTATAAGTGGAAATACCTTCCCTGGCTCGATAAGATCGTCCAAGTATGGAGAGTAACCTGTATCACGAATCTCAGGGCGTCTAAGTACTTGATTAAAGGTTTGCGCTCTTCGATACTCAAAAGCTGTATGCGCTGAATAAGATTAGTCGATCTGTCATTTATTCTTTGTGACTATATGTTATATCGCATAAATTACCAATAGTTGAAAGTTTAGCAATTGAAAGAATGCAATTAGACCAGCAAGCATACGAAGCAGCCTCGAAGGGATACACTACACAATTATGTCAATTAATCGAACAAGGAGCAACAGATGTCGACTATATGGCTACTGGAGCGGCTGAAGGTGGATATCGTCAGTTGTTATATGCCTTAACTGGAGAAAGTTACAAGCTACTAGCTAGTAGTTTCCCTACTATCCTAGCTGAGGCGATGAGAGGTACAAGCATCGAACAACTATACGAATCTCGCTATTCGGTCATCAAGGAAGAGCTAGCAACTTTTCCGCACGAAATTCCACTGAAGCTAGTGGTTATTCTAGCTAACAAGTCGATAGGTTACGCTAACGATTACGAAGCCATCGCTTGTGGTGCTGCTAGACGTGGTCACACCGATATCGTTAATAAGTATCTACCCAAGGTATCCGACATCAACTCCGTAGCTTATTGTGCCGCTAGAGGTGGTTACACTTTGTTGGTCGATGAGTTAATAGCTAAAGGAGCCGACGATATAGACTATATAATCAGAGGAGCCATCGATGGTCATTATAGCAGTCTGGTGAAAAAGTTGCGTAAATTACCCAAGAAAGTCAAGGAACCTGTACCCAGAGGATTTTTATCCGGCTTAGAACAGGTGCCACAGGGAGTACTCAGACAGTATCTCCAGCCATATCTTAGTCGACGACAGAAGGAAACAATGTCAGTGTTATTGGAAGATATTAAGAGTGGACATCAGGCTAAGATGCAAGGATGGTCTTTGGCTCGTCTAGCTAAATATGTCGACGATTACCCACATGATCGGGTAGCGTTAGAGCTTCTAACCGACAAAATCGAAAAGAATCCCGAGGCTGGGTATCAGGTTATGATGCACTACGATTATCCTGCGCTTATAGACTTTTATCCTGACGAGATAGATAGCTTGTTCCACGAGGCTCTAAAACAGAAGAAGGGTAGGATTTTAACAGCTCTAATCGACAAGTACGGTCTAGAGAGATTCGAACAGCCCGACAACTGATAAGCTTCCACACTTCGTACATTCTATGACGAGTTTAGGAGGTTCATAATAGAATACGAGACATATGTCTCGTATTCTGCAGTTAGTAACGCTTACGATATTCAGCTTCGAACCTATCTAAGTCTTCCAACCATAGATCGGCGGCGCTGAGTCTGTCAATTCTCTGATGTTCTTCCTGTAATCCTTCGATAATCTTCAACAGCTTGGTAATCTTGTCGCTAGTGCAAGCGGTTAACGATAGTCCTTTAAGCATCTCCTTATTGAGGTTTAATGCATCACAGTCTTGGTAGATATCGGACAGCGGTCTATTGAACACTAGAAGACGACCATCAACAATAGCCGAGATTAGGTTAGCCTTTTCCGTCTCGTGTCGGATCTTGTCATTTAATCGGATTAGGATGTTGTTCTTCCTTTCCTGATATTTGTCAAGTCGTCGCTGTGCATAAGCTTCCATAATATCATCAGGCGAAGCATAGCGATGAGGTTTATCGTTTTCATCGAGTAACACCATGTTAGACAGCCCGAAGGTTCGAGTGAGTCTGAGAGACTTGAGATTAGGATCTTCGAAGCCGACGATGGTGAACAAGGGCTTGTCTGTCGAGTTGTTGGTGTAGCTTATAATCTTCTTATCCTTCCTTAGACTATCTAGCCAGTTCTTATAGTCGTGCATACTGCGACCAATGGGCAACTCTGTCACTACGACCTTGTCGTACGGCTTCTTAGCCGTTCCACCTCTCTCGATATGGAATTTACCTGAGATAACTACTGAACAACGATCAGATACATGGACAACCTCATCCGGTCCTAGTGGATCTTCCTCGTCTCTTTGTGCGGTGACTATCTGTCCATGATACTTAAGAGAGATATCGCCGGTAAAACCGCGATACCAAGGAATTAACGGCTTGGTACTTCGACCAGCTAGTCTGTCTCTGATCCATTCAATCAGATCGAGTGGATTGTAGTTGGGGATGAAGGTAGAGTAGCCAGTGCCGATTCCGTTCATTCCATTAATCAGAACTAGTGGAATAATGGGATACAGAGCTACTGGCTCTTGTTCCTCACCTTCATCGACTACTCGAGTTAGTAGTTCGTCGTCTTCTTCTCTGAACACTAGCGGGATGATCCAGTTCGGCTTAGTATAGATATAACGAGGATTACCGGCGTCTTTACCTCCATCGTTACGAGTTCCGAATTGTCCGTCTTGGGTGAAGTATGGCAGATTGTTAGCACCTACGAAGTCTTGAGCCATCGATACAATGGTATCAGACATACACTGTTCACCATGATGGTAACTAGTCTGTTCGGCTACATAGTTAGCAAAGCGTGCAACCTTGAACTCATCCTTACCGGTCATCGGCTTCCTCTTCCATCTGATGATAGCTGACCAGATAGCTTTACGTTGTGATATCTTCAGCCCGTCTACCAATCGAGGAATAGAGCGTGCCAAGTCACTGATACTGTAACGGATGAACTCCGAATTGATGAAGGTGCTGATGGGTAACACTTCCATATCCTCAATATCCAGTAGTTCCTGATAGTTGTTAATCCATTCCTTCCGATAGTCAGCCATCTTCTTATTGAAGGCTAAGTTGAACGCTTGACTAGCGTTATCATCGAATACACACAGTACCATCTTAGGATCCCGATAATCCTCTTCTATCTCTTCCTTCTTGGAAGTGGCTAACCCTTTGTAGTACTTGTGGTCCCACTTCTTGTAGTCTGGCGTATTTTCTGCCCAACGACGATAAGAACCATCAGAATAGAACTTGACTCGTTGGTTACCTTTACTAACTCTGAGAATGGGTGTTCTTAACATCATAACATAGCCTCGATGAAGTAGGGATGGATAGCGACAGTAGAAGATGTTGAGGATCAGCCCAGCGATATGTTTACCATCATCGTCAGCATCGGTAAGGATGACGAAATAGCCATATCTTAGAGTATTGAAGTTCTTGTCTATGGTGTAGTCTAAGCCTTCCCTAAGTCCCAGTAGCTCCTTCAACTCTCTAAGTTCAGAATTGTCGGCAATCTGTTGATATCCTGCATTCATAACATTGAGCGGTTTACCCTTCATGGGATAGATACCCATGATATCCCTACCGTTAGGTATTAGAGACTGGAAGTAATTAGCGTAACCTTTAGCGCTCTTACCTTCAACGACAAACAGAGTACATCGATGACCATCCTTAGTACCTGCTAGGTTGGCGTCTTCAGCTTTATCGATATTAACGTACTGACTCTTCTTACCATCTGTCTTGGTCAGAGCTTTGGCTTGCTTAAGTTCTAGTAATGTGTACAGATGTTCGAATAGCTTCCAACGATACATCTTCTTGACCTTCTGAGGATCAAGGACAATCTTAGGAGTGGGAGAGGTTAGCTTAGTCTTAATCTGGGAGTTGAACTTGGGATTAGGTAGATGACACACTAACAGGATAGCTAAGTGAGCCTTGATATCTCCAAGTGTCAGCTTGATCTTAGAGGATTCCTTAGTTCCAGAACTATTCCTCTCGCCATTGATCACTGGTAAGATTTGGTCGGCAATAGCTTTATACACAGCATCGACATGTACACCACCGTCAGGCGTCATCATTCCGTTAATAGATGAGATGACCACCGGATAAGGTGCATCGATCAAGCACAGACTGACTCCAGGCTGTGTATGGACTAGTGTGTTAAGCTTTTGTGTCGGGTTGGGGAACAGAAGCTTGGCGTACTGGTTAATCTTGGCGAAGTTAAACCTGAGACCGTTGAAATGAACAGTAACACCCATTGTCAAGGCTGTATCAGCGGCATGACGTCCAAATAGAGCCAAGGCCTCATCGGGATAGTGTTGGTAACCGAACCGTTGAAAATCTAAACGATAGACGATTTGGACATAGGATGGACCTTGGTATTCTGTGATTTCGCAGGGATGCTTGATATCCATATGGTTCTCCCAGTATTGGCTGTACTTAAGTCCTCGAATAGAGTCACCGATGTCGATAGCGAATAGAGTCGAGAAGATATTAACCAACTTAGCACCATAACCGTTACGACCACAACCGGTCCTATCGACATCCTTACGATAGTTAGACGAGGTTAGTAGATGTCCGAAGATCAACTCCGGCGTCGGAATATTATAGACTGGATGTGTCTCGATTGGAATGGGTAGTCCACCATTACGAATCAACACATCCTGAGCATCGACACTAATGAAGATATCGCCAGGATCGACATTGGCACGTCTGGAACGATCGACGTTATCCGAAGCGTTAGACAAGATCTCGACAAACAAGCGCTCGATAGCTACTGGTAACGTGATGGTTTGTTCTGCTAAATGTAGAGGTTCCAGTTGAAGAAGCCTGGATACCCTCGGTACTTGTTCATCGGAACCCACATAAGTGTCTGTGACTTCCAGAATATGCTGCTTCTGCGTCATCATACTATAACTCGAAGAGGACGCCATTTTGTCATCGAGTGCACGAAGGTTCAAAATATAACCGACCGACTTACACGTAAATGAATGTACGAGACTTACCTACAGAGATCAAGTGCATCATTATCTCCTTCTCATCTCTTCCTTGGACGATGAGAGCTCTTCTTCGAACAGATGAAGATTATCTACATCGTATAATCCATGCCCATGAAGTTCCGTTAATTATTAACAAACCTAACAGACCCGAGCTATATAGATTGCTATCAATTCCCACCTTATCTATCTGGAAGACTGATAAACCCAACATCGTTAGCTTCACACTTACCGATCGTATCGATGTGATCATTGAGTTATTCAATGTCGTCTCGTCGTCTTGTCTCGACCTAATTAATCATATTATCTATTCGGGTTGTTTCGAGGTAGACTATGACATAGTGACAGAGCTGAACCTTCTAGCGAGGTGTAATATCTATTATCCACCTAAACCTAACAACGATCGCCCCGCCTTCCAAATCAAAGATGGAAAACATCGAGGCTTGTTCTTAATACAGCCCAATACTCCGATAGCGGAGGAGTTGATAGCCTATATATTCAGAAGTAGAGACAATGTACAGTTAACGAAACCCATCGTCTGTGATTCGTCTGGTCGTTCAGAGTTAGCTAGCTCACGAGAGCTAATGAGGGCGTTATCGGTCAAGATGTACGATATGGTCGAACAAAGGAATAGATGGACTGGACAGATGATATATCACATTGTAACTATACCAGACACACAACCCTATAACATAACGGATAACGACTCGACAGAACAGTTAACAGTTAAGCTGAATCGACTAGCTTCGAAACGTTATCCGTTAACATTACCTATCTACACCGAAAGTTACGCAAGTCACAACGGATACTGGGAGTGCTACGTGGATATTCGGTAGTTGGAGTGTAGAGGAATCTCTACATTCTTCAAATATGGGACTTTATCGACTCTCCAAGTCGCTTGGATGTCACTCGACTTATGGAGTGATATCCCGCGATCAAGGCTTATAGTTTATTGTTCTGTATGTGAGTTTTGGAATCTCAACAGTGTTTACATCTTCTTGTATCATCCACAAGAACATGTACATCCTCGGAGGTTCTAACCTTACAGAGGTGTTAACTCGACTTACAGAGTCATCAACTATCCCATGATCAAGCCTGTAGTTAGGTATTCTATTCTTGAGTTTTGGAATCTCAACGGCTAGTTACATCTTCTTGTATCATCCACAAGAACATGTACATCTTGGAAGGTTCTAACCTTACAGAGGTGTTAACTTGACTTACAGAGCCATCAACTATCCCATGATCAAGGCTGTGATATCGTCTCCTACATCTGAGTTTTGGAATCTCAACACCGTTTACATGTTCTTGTATCATCCACAAGAACATGTACATCCTCGGAGGTTCTAACCTTACAGAGGTGTTAACTCGACTTACAGAGCCATCAACTATCCCATGATCAAGGCTGTGATATCGTCTCCTACATCTGAGTTTTGGAATCTCAACGGCTAGTTACATCTTCTTGTATCATCCACAAGAACATGTATGTACTCAAAGGTTCTACCCCATCAGACCTGTTAACTCGACTTACAGAGTCAGAAACTATCCCACGATCAAGGCTGTAGTTCATTGTTCTACATCTAAGTGTTGGATCTCCCGTTTACACATGTATGTGTATCATCCACATATATGTCCGACTGAGTATATTGGGCCAAATATATGACTTCGTTACCTCTGACAAATGGAGCATTTAATCATCGATGGACCTGGAGACTTCCTAAGCCATCTGACTAATATTCGCAAGCTGGTAATTAAGAACAATAGAGACATCAAAGACTTGAACTTCTTAACCTCGTTGGAGGAACTATATCTAGACGATAGCGTTGTCGAACAACAAGGGATCGCCAAGCTCAATCTTAGACGTCTAGAAATATCAGAAAACTATAACATCGTAGACGTGAGCCATATGACTAACCTGAAGATTCTTCGAGCTCAGGAAGAGTGTAGTCTCGGACAAGAGGGAATCTATGGGTTGATGTTGGAGGAGTTATACGTAAGCAATAACCCAGAGATTGTCGATGTTTCTTGGATGGGTCCTTCGTTGCGTATCTTACACGCTTATGGTGATAGTGGTATCGGACAGAACAGTATCGACAAGCTAAACCTAGTAGAGTTAGACGCTTCAGGTAATGACAACATTGTCAGCGTGGGACATATGGATAGACTGGAAAGGTTAATGATAGCGGAGGATAGCGGTGTAGATCAAGCTGGACTAGGACGTGTCGATCTTCGATACTTGGACGCTTCCGATAATAATAAGATTGTGGATGTGTCTTGGATGACCAATCTTGTAGACTTCGTCGGTGAAAATGTTAAGCTTCCACCTCAATTGGCTGTACATGTTTATAACAGACGGAAGCTGTTGGATTATCGATTCCCCAAGCCGTTAGACAATGTTCTAAACTTCGTGAACAAGTACCAATGAATCACATACACGACGTTGTCGTGTATGTTATGTAGACAACCATGAACGTATTCGATTACATTGTAGTTAGCAGCTATATAGCCCATTTCGAGATAACACCAATAATGTATTGGTGTTAGAAGCAGCAAGTTATAGCTCTGTATACGTAGCTGATACATGAGGTGAACAGTAGTAGACACATTTGTCCAGATTCGTATAATACTTTAGAAGTCACTCTTCTCATTTATAGAAGATAGTATCTGTAATAGTTTTACTACATGTCTAAATGTCTACACAACAAGTCGAGAACCGGGGAGGTTTCTATGGTTTCGCTAAGAACGTATATAGAGCCGGTAGAAAGGCCTACGAAGCTTTAAAGCTTACGCTAAGATTGTGCTGCTTTTATAGTTGAACTCAACAACGAGAAGTACATCATAAGCATGAAGGATATTGGACCAGAAACCTTGCTAATGTTCATTGACATTATCAGAGACGTTGATTGGACTATTACTGCACTCTAAACATATTCCTACTTAGACTTGAAGCTGTAGTCGATGAGATCGTTGAGTCATTACAGGACTATGGACAAGTTAGCCATAACTTGGAAGCTTACGGAGATAACTACATCGAACAGTTCATGATGTTAGGCAATCGTACAACGTTGGATAAAGGACAGTTCAACTATGTGTATAGTTCAGCCTGGGAACAATAGTATTCTTGAGCCTTAATGGAGATAAGATGGGCTAGTTGTTGAATAAGTCTCGTACCACTGTTAACAGTGGTATGAATTCGATGTTATGAACATGAGAGGCAGAACTTCATAGGTTCAGAAGCTGGTTCAGTTCTAAGGTAGTACATGCCCGTCTTGAGTCCTAACATCATAGCATACATATGAACAGCTGTGAGTTGTTCGATGGTGGGATCAGCGATATAGATATTGGTACTCTGCGACTGACAGATGTACCTACCTCTATCGGCCGCGAGTTTCAGGATCACCTTCTGAGAGATCTCATACATAGTCTTATACTTATTAACTACATGCTTCAGACGTTGATAGTCGCCGTTAAATTGGAACAACTCGGGATGAGTTCGGACTACGAACGGTAATGAAGCGATGGATCCGTTGTGACCTTGAATCAATCTAACAGTATGCGCGTTCCATAAGCCCAACTGTTTAAGATCGGACACCATGTACCTATTAACGACTGGATAGGCACCCTTATCCAACTTACGACTGTAAATATTGCCACGATGGGCTTCTGTCGTCTCAGCATTCATTAACACTTGTGAGCTGGTTCCGGTTGGCATTAGTCCGATCAGTAACGAATTACGAACCCCGTACATCTTAATAGCTGAGCGAAGAGATTCCCAAGTTGGCTCGACTAAGTAACCGTTGGACAACTTGATAGTCTTCTGTCCCCAACTCAAGGGATTGACAGGGATATCGTCACTCTCTTTCCTGATATGCTCTAGCGGTGTCATGTCTAACTCCTTAAGCAGTCGATACTCTTGAGCCCATAGATCGAATTGGAACATTCCCTGAGCCAGAGGAGACTTGTGGAAGTCGTGATGTGGTTGTGTTTCGATGGCTAGTTGCACCGACTCTGCTAAGGCGTTGAAGTAGATACAAGCGAACACCATCTTGTTGAGCTCCAAGGTTCGTGGATCTTCGAAGCTGAGATCTAACTCATACAACATCTCAGCGAATCCAGACACACCGATAGCTAGAGGTCGATCCTTAGCGTTATCTTCTTTAATCTTATCGACTGGATACCAGTTGTAGTCGATCATACGATCAACGTTACGTGTCACCGATCTAGCGATACTTCCCAATCTCTGATAGTCGAAACCGGATGGTGAAGCGAAGGCTCTCAGAGAGATAGACGACAGATTACAGCAAGCTATCTTATCGGGTGATGAGAACTCGACGACTTCCAAGCATAGATTAGAACAGGGAATGTAACCCATGTAACGCTGGTTAGACTTGATATTGCAAGCATCAGCGTGAAGAATATACGGCATACTGGACTTGATCTGACAAGATACGATATGACGGAATAGATCACGTGCTTTCACTACCCTCTTAGCGTGAGATGGCATGTCCTTGTTTTCCAGCTCTACGTATAGCTTGTTGAACTCAGCCCCATAGCAATGGTTGAGCTGTTTGGTGTAGTTGGGGCAGAATAGTGTCCAATGTTCATCTCTTCTCACTCTCCAGAAGAACAACCACGAACACCATAACGCGATGTTGACATCATGAGCTCTAGCGTAGATATCACCAGACTTGAGTCCTAACTCACAGAACTCGTACACGTCGATATGATGAGGACGAAGGAACAATGTAGCCGTTCCTTTCCTCTTACCCCCTTGATCGAAGAATCTGATGATGCTATTGATTGTCTGAGCGATGGGAATAACACCCTTGGACATTCCAGCCGTTCCAATCTCCGAATGTCGAATTAAGGATAGATCGACACCATTACCTCCATTATGCTTAGATGTGAAGGCTAGATTACGCCAGTTATCTGTGATAGACTGTGTATCATCACCGACAGAATGAAGGAAGCAAGACGACATCTGCGGCTTGACAGTTCCAGCATTGAAGAAGCAAGGACTAGCTGGAACATAGTAACGACTAGCTAGTTCTCGATAACATTTAGCCACTGACTCCACACCATCTTTGTGATAAAGTTGCACAGCCACTCGTAGGAAGCATAATGGAACAGATTCTACCAATCGTTCATTAATGCGAAGCAGATAGTTGTTAACGAAGGTATTAGCACTAAACCAGTCGTAGTCCAGTAATGGTGTTAATAGGGGATCTAACTCCTTACGATGTTGATGTAAGAACTCGGCAATCTCAGTAGATAGAATACTGCCAGCCTGTTGAAGGTATTGCTCGATAGTAGTAGGAACATCCAACGATTGGAGTAGCATTGCACCAGCTTTCAGCATGTTATCGGGTTCGAGGATATCGTAGCCCAGGTTCTTAGCAGTAGTCATGTTCATTTTCACATCGAAACAGTAAAAATCTAGTACCTAAATGGAACACTCATCACAAGACTTATATAAGTTAGCTGAAGAGATTAAGAATAAACATGGCGGGTTTGTCCTCATCGAATTACAGAGTGTTAATGGTTCTAATAGAGGTATCAAGCTTCACTACTTCAAGGATATGGAACAAGCAGCCGAATACATCCATCGAAGCATGGAACAACTTAAAGCACGTATAGCGGAAGAAGAGGCCAGTCTCATCCTTCATCACGGAGGAGAGGAACAGATGGAGAAGGAGTTCGTCGTGGTTGACAAGGATGAGTTCGAAAAGCTGGTAGCTAAGCTTAGAGAGAAGAGAAAATCCTCACAATCTCCACGTCGTTCATCATTATCTCCACGTCGTTCACCATTATCTCCACGTCGTTCACCATTATCTCCACGTCGTTCACCATTATCTCCACGCTTTGACGCTGCAGTATCTAAAGGTGAAAGAGTTCAACCAATGAGTCCACGACGTTCTGTCAACTCGGATGAGCGCTTGTTCTCTACTAGTCCACTCGTGTCTAGACGAGGCTATTAAACCAGATACGAGATATCTCGTATCTGTTAAGTATCAGCTTCGACCAATCTCCAGCCGACTATACCCCTTCTATTCTTATACTCTAGCCTTCTCTTGAATTCTGACGATACGATACTTTGAGCAGGTGGTGATATGCCGGGATTATTGGCACGAAACCACATCTTATAAGCTGTATATAGAGTACCCAAGCTCAGGTACACCTTGTCGTCGACGATAGATCTACTAGTGTCTAGTATGGGTTCATCTGGATTTTCGGGATTAGGTATCTCTATGGGTTCTGTACCAATAACATAGGCTCTAACCAGCTGTTCATTGATGAACAGATTGTACGGATCGTTCTCTTGCCAGTATCTTTCAGTATGTTGAGTGATGATATCGGGCTGCTTAAGTCCTTCCGACTTATATTCGCGATATTCTGTTACCAACATGTAGAGGAACGAAGGTGCCATGGAAGGTATATACTTCTCGAAGAATGGATCCATGGGGAACTTCCTCTGAATGTATTGTTGTTCTTTATCAGCTGGCGCATTATCACACCAAGTACTAAGGAATGGAAGAATACGAATACGGTTAATAATAGCCTGATCAGTATTGGGAATCATTGGCACCTTGTTACACATCATAAACAGAGTGAACGAGGATGAGATAGTAGTACCGTTCTTGTGGAGAAAGCGAGCGAAGAAGCTATCACCACCTGTTAATTCCTTAACGATGCCACTCTTGATAACATCATCGCTATCTGGTTCTTGCATGAAGGCGATACGTGAACCGGCTAACTGTGCCAACTCTGGAGTGGCGCTAGAGCTAGCTGTTCTCTTCCTGGTGATCAGGGACGAGGGAACGTTAGACATGTATTCTCCGAAGGTGGCTTCGAACAACTTCTTCAACATGGACTTAGAATTGTTCCCTTCGCCAGTTAGGATAGGGAAGATCTTCTCGGAGTTCTTACCATAAAGACAGGATGCGAATAGACGTTTAGCGTAGGTTAGCAGTTCTTTGTCTGGGAACATCTGTTGGAACCAAGTGTCCAATCTTCGACGATGGACTTGGTTAGGTTGAGTATAGTTGACAGGAGCGACCTTAGTTACGAAGTCTTCGGGTTTGCCAGGTCGAAAGACGGCATACTTTTCGGTAAGTTCGATAATACCGTTATTAACTCCTAGCAAGGCGGGATTTGCATCCTTAACCTTATCGAAGTGTTCATAGTAGAAGAACTCCTTAGCTTCCTTAACTAGTTGGGTTTTGAAGTTCTGAGTCTTGAGACACTTGATAATCTTACCTACTTGCTTGATCAGTTCCTCTTTACCCCTCTTATAACTAGCATCGTTGGAGTCTTGAATGTCTTGCGATATGGTAGTCCTCAGAGCCTCGAACTGTCGAACGAATTCCGACGATATTAGTATACGGAAGGATACAGCGTTATCATCTTGCACCCATCGATGACCGACATATCGACACCAGGTATCGTTCTTAGCATCAACACACATATAATCCAACCAATAGAAGCGATACAGTGCTGTCGCTATATCTGTGTGTGTTCCCTCTAGCGCCGCCTCCAATTTAGACAAGCACCACGACCGATGCCACGATGTGTAATCGTTAATGTTATCCTCTTTAGCGTACCATGCCAATGTCTTGATAGTGATATGGTTATCGACTCCCAATCCGTAGTAGATATCGCATTGTTCAGGGTCTATTCCGTATCGTTGGCTGAAAGATTGCCAAAGTTCCAAGCCGGCATCGGCGCCTTGTGTTATGGTATATAAGGCTCGTCCAATGTCTAGCCAGGTGTTGTAATCTCTAAATTTACTAGGGCTTATCATGTCAAGGAATAACGACGCCATATCGTATTCGCTATAGTTGGTTCGTATCTCTTCGGACGGAGATTCGAGGCGAGGAATAGCTACACCATTGTGATAATCGATAGATAGGAACAATGGTAGCCAATCATCCACACCGTACATATCTCTGGGCAACATACCCATGGACACATGGCTATGTTGAGAAGGTGAGAAGATGCTAGGTATCTCGATATCCGGTCCATCTTCACTGTCAATATGTTGTTCCTCAACTATGCCGTACACTCTAGTAAGATTCAATAACGAACCACGAAGTAATGGAAGTGTGTCGGTTGGTTGTTGGATGATATCTTCCCAATCCCCAACAGGTTGTTGAGGTAGTAAAGTTACTGTCTTGCAAGCTCTCAGATTCTTGATGGCTTCCTTCCTCAGAATGGCTTGATGTTGGTTAACCGTCATCCTCAGGAAGGGGAAGTGAATAGCTAGTCTAGCTTCCTTCGAAGCGTAACTATCGTCAGACTCTAAAACACAAGCGTAAAGCCAATGAGCGTTACCATCAGCGTTGAAGCAAGACACAGCAGCTCGTTGATAGCATCTAATAACAGATAACACGAAAGCGTCTGGGTGTGGTTCTTCCTGTTCTGTGTCGAATTTAAGCCTGATATCGACTCTAATAGGACAATAGTCTACTACATGTTCCCCTAGCCGAATGTTATGATCTTCTAGACAGAACAGGGTCCAGAAACTGGCCATATCGTAAGTCTCCACTAGATACTTACACTCCACTATATCCTTTCCATCACGTATTCCATACCTAACATGTGTATACCTATTACCATTAGTACGACAACGATTCAGGAGCTGTGATAACGATTCCATGGTATACCTTTAGGATGTTCAGTATGTTAAGATGTTCAGTATGTTATTGTATACCCTCGTTCCTATCTTCACGGAAGGTGTTAATTCGACGAATATAACGGAGTAGCGCTTCTTGATATCGCATGACGCTGTCGACAGATTCTTTAGAAATATCCATCACCAACATAACAGAGTTAAGATTAGCCAGAAAGATATCGGGTGTTATATTGCCTGTTATCTTTATCAAGACTAAAGCGGCGGCTAACACCTTAACGTTCATGTATTCTATGCCGGGAAGTTCCAGCATCTCGGCCTGAAGTTGAGCGATTTCGTCAGGTTGTAGTCGCTTGTGACTCTTTAAGGCTTGCCCCAACTTAGATACGGCTATCTGTACAGGCGTCATCTGTCGACGATCGTAGGGAAAGTTCAGCTGAAACTCAACGTCTTCCATTTCAAGATTTCGAATAAGCGAGCATCTCGCTTATTCTAATACAGACAGTGCCATGTTCACACGGGCTTCAAGGACAGGATCGGCTAATATCGCTGAGATGGTTTGAGCTAAAGGACCGACTGGAACTCTCCGCGATTCCAATGACTCTTTGAGAGTCGTGAAGTTAGATCCACCATAAGGATTACAAAAGATATCCAACAACATAGGCACATTGGGTGTAAATCTAGCCAGGTTACTCGCCACAGCACGAGCTAAGGCTGTAACTAAGGGCTGTAGTGTACGTCGTTTATCTTTATAACATTTTAGCTCTGTCAACACTGCAATTAAACTATCAAAGTCTTGATTCCAGCGTGCTATAGGAAGTCTGTCCAATTGACCAGGATCGATGGATAACAGTGAGCTATATAGTTCGAAGTTATTAGCCAACAAATCGGTGAGGGATAGAATAGAAGGAGCTCGATACTCGGCTGGAACTACCCGTAGTATTATGTCGGCTAGTCTCTGATATGTGTGGTAGAAGTTGTTTACATCTATCCAGCGGAGATCGCGGATGATAACAGTAACAAGATCGGGGTTGACTTCTCTAATGGCTGACAATAGCAGAGTATCCATACTATCGACGTTAATCATCCCATAGTAACTGAGAGGAATCAATAGCTCAGGATGTCTATCGATTTGTAGCAAGGCTTCTTGATATCTCTCGCGGAGTTGTGTATGAAGTTGTTCGCAGTATTGTGGATCGGTATTGGCTAAGTGTAGAAGATAAGGTAAGGATATGTGTGACATTTAAATCAGTTATTATACTCCATCACTTGACGGGCTATATCCTCATACTTGTTGAAGATGTAGAAGTCGCACCATCCTCGATAATCGAACACGCTTATCCGATCATGGTAAAACTCGATGTGCGATTCGGGACACAAACACTCAACGATCAAGTCGACCGCATATTCAACCGATGGCAGATAGATGGGTGACATATTAGCTTCGATGTCGGAACTCAGATGGATAATGATAGGAATCATTCCCATTCTCTTTCTCTCGACAATCTTGGAGGCTAGCGCGGCTACATCCATTTATTCAATACGCCATCATGACCATTTTATTAACCTTAACATATAGATAACCAAGATAAGCCTGATAACTGTAGATGGTCTCAGCTTGATAAGAGGCTAAGTCGGCAGCGGTTGATACTCCAGCCTTTAATTCGGAGATGTCAGACATAGCAGCTTCCACCAATTTCAGCAAGTCCTGATATTTGGTGTGACCAGATGAGATGGCTGTCTCGAAGTAGACTTTAGCGTATCCTAGCCAGGTGTTAGCTGCAGTTAGATAGTCTATGGTATTTGCGGCGTTAGTTGCATGTATCGCATTCTCTACCTCTTTAGCAGCCTGGAGAATGTCGACCATAGAAGCGAAAGGTTCAGGTAAGTATGTAGTCATTTAATAGGTATACATTCCTGTGTTTAGGAATGTATTCGATGTCTATTCTGTATATCGAGTCAGCTATTAGTCAAACTGGATATACTAACAAGTCGTCGATTCTTACACAGAGATCCGATCTCTTGTATGTCTAACTATATAGGTGTCTTATCTATATCCGATCTCGATCCCATTATCGCGGATGTTAGTATAAGAGATCGGATTCATCCAAATCTACGATGTACTAACAAGTCTATGTGCTAATTAGAGACCCGATCTCTTGTATCTCTATTGATGTATTAGCTATTACTGTAGATTCTATCACGATATGGGTATATCGTGATACTAATCCTATATATCCCAACAAAGACATATAAGCATCGGCTTTATCCAAATCTACGATATACTAACAAGTCTATGTGCTAATATAGAACCCCGATCTCTTGTATGTATTAGTCACTACTGTATATTCTATCATGACAGACCTGTATCATGATATTAATCCGATATATCGTGGATATTCATGAAAAATATAAGCATCAGCGGTTTGGCTAAACTACGATATACCAACAAGTCTATGTGTTTATTGGTAAATCCGGTATGCTTGAATCTATATCGATGTATTAGCCACTACTGTATACTAGATCACGACAGACCTGTATCATGATATTAATCCCATATATCATATAACCCAACAAAGATAATAAGCTTCCGGGCTTTATCCAAATCACGATATACCAACAAGTCTATGAGTTTATTCGTAAATCCGATCTCTTGTGGTATATCGATGTATTAGCTTCTATTGTATATTCTATCATGACAGACCTCTATCATGATACTAATCCCATATATCGTGGATATCAATATAGTCATATAAGCATCAGCGGTTTGGCTAAACTACGATATACTAACAAGTCTATGTGCTAATACAGAAACCCCCGATCTCTTGTATGTTTATCGATGTATTAGCCACTACTGTATATTCTATCATGACAGACCTCTATCATGATATTAATCCTATATATCTCTAATACCATTATAAGCGTTTAAGCATACCGGATTTACGTATTAACACAGATATATCGACAAGTCTATGTGTTTATTGGTAAATCTTGTATGCTTGAATCTATATCGATGTATTAGCCACTACTGTATATTCTAT
>Ga0078972_1002408_pt1 | contig 62014 bp, 61 predicted proteins | sample YelNatPaOPGAMG01_FD_67568 | JGI IMG/M metagenome (GOLD analysis project Ga0078972, IMG submission 67568) | Hot spring thermophilic microbial communities from Obsidian Pool, Yellowstone National Park, USA - OP-RAMG-01 (SPADES assembly) (version 2) | ecosystem: Environmental > Aquatic > Thermal... | reverse complement strand
CATTACTCCGACAGACACATCGACGGAAGCGCCAACCAGTACCCCAGCCGACGCGCCGACGCCGTAGGATAGCCTCCATCGTTGGGCAGCGGCGACCTGTCTTCGAGCGGGCCGATCTATTATCCCTGTTCGCCGCCGGAGAGCGTATCACGCTGGGGGAGGAAGGGGGGATGCTGGCAGGCAAAAGAGGAGATCGCGCTCCGTAAAAAGGGTCTCAAAGTCGCCTCCGTCGGCCCATAATTGCCCGATCCCGCGGGATTATACACAGGCCGAGGTCCAAACCTCGATATGCTCTCCCGATCCGCTATGCCGGAATGCATCATTTTCTGGTATAATGTAGGCCGCATGTACTGGTCCCACTGGCGGCTTAATCCCTGCCGGTGCGGAGACTTGCAAAAAACTATCGTGAAAGGATTGCATACGTCATGCCATTGGAAAAAGAAATCAAAACGCAACTGATTCAGGAGTATCGTCGCCATGAGGCCGATACCGGTTCGCCGGAGGTGCAGATTGCTCTCTTGACCAGGCGCATCAGCCAGTTAACCGAGCACCTGCGTTTGCATAAGCACGATAACTCCTGCCGACGTGGTCTGCTCAAACTGGTCGGTCAGCGTCGCCGTTTGCTGGCCTATTTGCGGCGCAGGGACTATCCACGTTACCTCGCGCTGACCGAGCAGTTGAAACTGCGCCATAAGTAATTCCGGCAAATTGTGGGTAGATGGGCAGTCCCCATCTACCCTTTTTCTGCGCGGGGGAGGACAGGATGACCTTCTTCCCCTGGCGCCATTTCATTGCCCCGCCGGGTCAGGAATTGAGAAAGGTTGCCAACCAACATTCGCGGGCGCGTTGGCAACTTCTTTCAGTCCCTGACAGGCGGGAGAGTAAGGAGAAAAAACGATGAAACCCGAAGGAAAACGTTATTCCACCCTGGTCGGCGGGCGGGAAATTATCATAGAGACCGGCCTGCTGGCCGCGCAAGCCGGCGGCGCGGTCACCGTGCGCCTGGGCGATACGGTCATGTTTGCTGCCGCGACCATGGGCGAGCCACGTCAGGACGTGGACTTTTTCCCGCTCAGTGTAGAATACGAAGAGCGGCTCTATGCAACCGGCAAAATCCCAGGTTCGTTCTTCCGGCGTGAGGGCAAGCCCTCTACAGAGGCGATCCTCACGGCGCGCCTGGCCGATCGTCCCATTCGCCCCCTTTTCCCGCCAGGAATGCGCAATGAGGTGCAGGTCATCATGTATTCGCTCTCTGCCGATCCCAGCAATCCCATTGATATCCTGGGTATCAACGCGGCCTCGGCCGCGCTGGCGATTTCCGACATTCCCTGGAATGGTCCAGTCGGCGCGGTGCGCATTGGCCGCCTGAACGGGCAGTTCGTCGTCAATCCAACGTTTGAGGAACTGGAAAAATCGGAGCTCGACCTGCGTATTGCTGGCACGCGCGAGGCGATCCTGATGGTGGAATGTGGGGCAAAGGAAGTGCCTGAAGAGGTCATGATTGCGGCACTGGAGTTTGGCCACCAGGCGCTTCAACCTCTGGTTGATCTGCAACAGCAAATGGTGGCTGAGGTGGGCAAACCCAAACGGGAAGTAACCATCCTCCTGCCGGATGAATCATTGAAAGAACAAGTTTTTGCGCGTGTGCGTGAACCGTTGCAAGCCTTGCTGATCTCCCCTCTGACCAAACAGGAATTTTACAGCGCTGTGGAAGCATTGCAGGAACAGGTCCTGGCAGAGTTTGCGCCAGCGGACGAATCCGGTGCGCGGACGTTGACTGCCGAGGAAAACGCCGCGCGTCTGGCGACGGTGAAAGAAGCCTTCAAGGAAGCCGAAAAGCGCATCGTCCGTGAGCGTATTCTGACTGCCGGCCGACGCATTGATGGCCGCGCTCCTGACGAAATTCGCCCGATCTGGTGCCAGGTAGATATTTCCCCGCGCGCTCATGGCTCCGGCCTGTTCACCCGTGGCGAGACTCAGGTGCTGACTCTGGCCACGTTGGGTACGCTGGCAGAAGCTCAGGAACTCGATACGCTGACCCCGGTTGAAACCAAGCGTTACATGCACCACTACAATTTCCCGCCGTTTTCCACAGGCGAGGTCAAGCCATTGCGTGGTCAGAGCCGGCGCGAGGTTGGGCATGGCGCCCTGGCCGAACGCGCTCTGGAACCGGTCATTCCGCCGGAGGAAACCTTCCCTTATACGCTGCGGCTGGTCTCGGAAGTGCTCTCTTCCAATGGCTCAACCTCGATGGCTTCAGTCTGCGGCTCCACGCTGGCGCTGATGGATGCCGGCGTGCCGATCAAGGCCCCGGTTTCGGGCGTGGCGATGGGTCTTATCAAAGAGGGCGATCAATATGTGATTCTGACAGATATCCTGGGCACAGAAGACCATCTGGGCGATATGGACTTCAAGGTGGCGGGCACGCGTCAGGGCATTACGGCGATGCAGATGGACATCAAGATCGCTGGCCTCAGCCGTGATATCCTGGCCCAGGCTCTGGAGCAGGCGCGACGCGCACGCCTGTCCATCCTCGACGCCATGTTGACGGTATTGCCGGCGCCGCGTCCGCAGTTAAAGCCTCATGCCCCACGCATTTTCATTCTCAAGATACCGGTGGACAAAATCGGCTTGCTGATTGGGCCGGGCGGCAAGACCATCCGTGCCTTGCAGGAGGAGACCGGCACCCGCATTGATATTGAGGACGATGGCACAGTCTACATTGCCGCGACGGAAGAGCACGGCGCCGCCCTGGCGCGTGAACGCATTGAGGCCATGACCGAAACGCCTCAACTCGGCAAAATCTACACCGGCAAGGTGACGCGCGTCACCGACTTTGGCGCCTTTGTAGAGATTATCCCCGGCGTGGACGGCATGGTGCACGTTTCGCAACTGGATAGCGAGCGGGTTAAACGGGTGGAAGATTTCTGCAAGCCGGGTGACGAATTGACCGTCATGGTTACCGGCATTGATGAGGCAGGCCGGGTGCGACTCTCGCGCCAGGCGGTCCTGGAAGGTTGGAGTGTGGAGGAAGCCCGCCAGCGCGACCGGCCGGGCGGCAACCATGCTGCCGCTGGATCGCGCCCCGATCAGGGGGGACGTTCACGCCCGGCAGGCGGCGAACGACGCTCACCACACTCGAAAGAACGGCGAGGGGGCGGTACCCCAACACGTAGATAAAAAAATCAGCGGGACCTTTGCAGGTCCCGCTGATTGCGTAACAACAACGGGAACTATTTATTGAGGTTCGTGTTGACTTTGGTGAAGACGTTGCCGATGATCGGGCCGAGCACAGTCAAAACAGCAATAACCACGACAGCAACCAGAACAAGGATCAACGCGTACTCGACCAGGCCCTGACCTTTCTCTTTCGCGGCTAGCAACATGGCATTTCACCTCCTTTCTGTGTAAGATTTCTTCGAGGGGCCATCTCGAAGATATTTTTATTATAGTCAAGTCGGCTATCGTGTGCAAGTATTTGCCGTTACAGATACCTTACAAATTTTAACTTGCCTTACCGACCGGCACGCTCAGGCTGATGCGCGCGCCCTGACCAGGAATGCTGTCTACTTCCAGCGCGCCGCCGATGAGCTCGGCGCGCTCCTTGATCAGCTTCAGGCCCAGATTGCTTTCATCTTCAAAGATATCTGGTTCCACTCCTTTCCCGTTATCATCCACGATTAACTTGATCAGATGTTCCCCCATGTCCAGCTGGATTTTGACCAGTGACGCCTGGCTGTGGCGTGCGGCGTTGCCCAGCAGTTCCTGCGCGGCGCGGAAAATCATCACTTCCAGGTAGGGCTCCAGGCGACGCTCGTTGCCGCTCACCGTGACGTTGACCTCCACGCCCATTTGCTCCTTGAAAGCCTCGGCGTAGCGGCGCAGGGTGGGAATGAGGCCCAGGTCATCGAGCATCATGGGGCGCAGTTCGAAGATGAAATTGCGCACTTTCTGGAACGTGCTCATGGCCGCGGCCTTGAGGTCGCCCAGTTCCTTGCGCGCCTGTTCCACATCCACGTCGAGCAAGCGCATGGCAATTTCAGTCTGCAAGATGAAGTTCGAGAGTGCCTGCGCCGGGCCGTCGTGCATCTGGCGTGAGAGGCGCTGACGTTCGGCTTCCTGGGCGTCAACCAGCATCTCGACGGTCTCCAGCGCTCCGCCGCCGCGCCCCGCTGCTGTGCCTCTGCCACTGCCGCCTTCCAGCGCGTCGCGCAAGCCCTCCAGCAGGGTCTTCAAACGCTCCAGATGCGCCTGATCGCTTTGCAGTTTTTCCAGCTGGCCTCGCATGACGAAGAGCCGCTGTTGCACGTCCAGCGCGGAATCGTAGGCCATGCGGATTTCCTGCGGCGGCGTCTTTTCCAGTTGAGTTTGAATCTGTTGTAAATGAGCCGTAATGGCCGCATTGCGCTGGGTCAGTTTGTTCACCTCACCGCGGCTTTGCTCCAGCATCAGCGTAACCTCTTTCAGGGAGCGAGAAACCTCCTCCAGTTCGGTTTGGATCTTCTGCAATGGATCTTCCGTGATAGATGTCTCCTCTACAGCCATGATTTACTCCTGATGCCGATTGTTGTCTGAATTCAGCCGTACCCAGCCATGTCGCAGGGCATAAATGACTGCCTGAGTGCGGTCTTCTACACCGAATTTGCGCAGGATCGAGGTAATGTGATTCTTGACCGTCTGGGGACTGATGCCCATTGCCGCGGCGATTTCTTTGTTACTCAATCCGCGCACGATATAGCCCAGCACCTCCATTTCCCGCCGTGAAAGTGGCTGAAACGGGGCGCCGGGTTCACTGTAGAGACGTTGGGCCCTGGTCGTTTCCTCGGTCAGCCACGTCTCGAACTCGCGCCGCGTCAGGATGCGATCGCCCATCACATAATGGCCCTGCATGATTTCGCGTACCGCGCATTTCAGCCAGTCGGGGTTGACGTCTTTGGCGCAATATCCTTTGGCGCCGGACCAGGCCGCGTGAATCACCTGCTCGTTGTCGTCGTAGGCCGTGAGGAGCAAGACGCGGGTGGGCAACAAATCTTGCGCCAGGCGATGTGTGACCTGTTGGCCGTTCATCCCCGGCAGGTTAATGTCCAGAATAGCCACATCGGGCTTTAGTCGTTGAATCAAATCGAGCGCTTCGGGACCGCTGGCGGCCTCGCCAATCACCCGGAAACCAGGCTCCAGCGACAGGGCGTTGATCACGCCCTGACGGAAGAGAGGGTGATCATCCACCACGACCACGCTGATGTCACTCATGTCGCTGCTGCTTTCTCACCGAATCGCTCATCGGCATATTTTGAGTATAGCACAGGAAGGCGAAGTAAGCAATTTTGGACGGTAGTATAATCATTGTATGCTCAAACAGAATTCTTTTTCCCGCTGGCTCCTGTACTGGCTATTGCCCCTTGTCTTCCTGTTGGGGTTGGGCAGTGGCTATTTGCTTTGGGGACGGCAAGGCCTTGCCGACAGCGCTGCCTCGCCGTCTCTGGTGGATGATGATCCGTCCCTCGGTCCGGCAGACGCGCCCGTGACCATCGTGGAATTCGGAGATTACCAGTGCCCTTTCTGTCAGCGGTGGCACAATCTCATTCTGCCTCAACTCCTGGCGCAATATCCGAACCAGATTCGCTACGTGTATCGCGATTTTCCTCTCAGCGGCCATGCGCAGGCATTGCCGGCGGCCATCGCGGCCAATTGCGCGGCGGAACAGGATGCCTTCTGGCGCTACCACGATGCTATCTTTAGCATGACGTATGGACTGGGGGATGAAGCCTATCGTCGCTACGCGGCGGACCTGGGCCTGGACTCCGACAGGTTTGCCGAATGTCTCCACAACCCGCGTCCTCGCCAGGAGGTCCTGGATGATTACCGCGCTGCCATTCGCCTGGGGGTGCAATCCACGCCCACCTTCTTTATCAATGGTACGCCGCTGATCGGAGCGCAACCGCTGGAGGCTTTCCAGCAGATTATTGAAGCCGAACTTGCCGCAAAGGATTGAGCGACCATGAAAAAATTTGTTGCAATTGCTGGCAATATTGGGGTGGGAAAGTCCACGCTGGTGCAAATGTTGTGTGAAAAACTGGGCTGGACTCCCTTCTTTGAGCCGGTGGCCGAAAATCCTTACCTGGCCGATTTTTATCGTGACATGAAGGCCTGGGCCTTCCATTCCCAGATTTTCTTTTTGACCCATCGGCTGCGCGCTCATCATCAACTGGCGCAATATCCCTCATCGGTTATTCAGGACCGCTCGGTTTATGAGGATGCCGAGATCTTTGCCCACAATTTATTCCTGCAAGGGCACATCCGTCCGCGTGACTATCAAACCTATCGCGAACTCTACCTGACGGTAATTGAGTTCCTACCTCCGCCCGATCTGGTCATCTATCTGCGCGCTTCGGTCAGAACGCTACTGGAGCGCATCAGTCGCCGGGGGCGCGAGTACGAACGTACTATTCCGGCCGATTACCTTGCCAGCCTGAATAACCTCTACGAAAACTGGATTGCCAATTTTACCTTGTGCCCGGTATTGACGGTGCCAGCCGATGATCTGGATTACGTTGCCCATCCGGGGCATCTGGATTTAATTGCCGCCAAAGTGGAAGAAAAGTTGACGGGCAAGGACGAAGTTGTCTTCGATGCGGCGGAGGTAGCACAGGCGCGCCAACGCGCGACGTGAAGCAGGGAGCGAGAAACGATGAAACTGGGTATTATTGGCCTCCCCCAGGCGGGCAAAACGACCATCTTCAACGCCTTGACGCGCGGCAACACGCCGACGACTGCCAGCGCCGGCCGCATCGAAGTCCACACCGCCGTGGTCGATGTTCCCGACCCGCGCGTGGATGCTCTGGCTGCCATCTTCAAGCCCAGAAAGACTGTCTACGCGAAAATCACCTACGCCGATATTGCCGGTCTGGAAGGAAGCGCGGCGAAAGGGGGGATTTCGGGCACTCTTCTGAATCAATTATCGCAAATGGACGGCCTGATTCACGTCGTGCGCTGTTTCCCCGATCCGCTGGTGCCTCACCCAGCAGGCAGTGTGGATCCGCAACGCGATATCGCGACGCTCGATGCGGAGCTGCTCTTGAATGATTTAATTGCTGTGGAACGTAAAATCGAGCGCTTGAACGAGGAACGCAGGAAAGGCGGTGTGGATAAGGCCCTCAACGAACGACAAATGGCACTCTTTACTCGCCTGCAAGAGACGCTTTCTGCCGAGCAGCCGCTGCGCACGTTGACGCTCTCTGCCGAAGATGAGAAGTTGCTGTCCGGCTTTGGCTTGCTGACGCGCAAGCCCATGCTGCTTTTGCTCAATCTGGCCGAAGGCCAGGCCGCGCCGGCCATTCAGCACCCCTGTCCGCAGGTGGCCTTGCAGGGGAAACTGGAGATGGAAATCGCCCAGCTGCCGCCGGAGGAGGCCGCTTTCTTCATGCGAGAATACGGCATTGAAGAGCCTGGCCTCCATCGAATGATACGGCTCTCGTATGATTTACTCAACCTGCAATCCTTCTTTACCGTAGGCGAGGACGAAGTACGTGCCTGGACGGTGCGGCGCGGCGCCACCGCGCTGGAAGCCGCCGGCGCCATCCATACCGACCTGCAAAAGGGTTTCGTGCGCGCCGAAGTCGTTGCCTATCAGGACTTGCTCGAGGCAGGCAGCCTCGCCGAAGCGCGCGCCAGGGGTAAACTCCGTCTGGAAGGCAAAGATTATGTCTTGCAGGAAGGAGAAATTGTACATATCCGCTTTAACGTGTAATGCCGGCCGTGGGCCACTGAAAAGCGACGGATGGGGACGGGCATAACGCTGCCCCAGACAGAGCGGAGGCCAAAATACGACAACGCCCACGAACAGGCCACCCATGCCCTGAACGCAGGGGAAGGATTCGAGGACGGCTCCCCTTGTCCAGCGGAACTCTGGCAAGGAATGATGAAGGGACATGGGAACGGTCTCGAAGTGATGTCACGGTGGAACTTTCGCTGTTCTCGCTTCGTCTGAAAAGATGTACTTCGAGTGGCAATTCGTTGGTTTCGGGAAGGAGGAACGGCAATGCGATCCAAATCATTGGCCAGATTCGCTTTCGTAATGCTTCTCTTGCTGGTGCAATTTGCCGCGCCGGGTTGGGCTTTGCCGCGTCGGGCGATGGCTGCGCTTTGCGATCAGGCGCAGTTCATTGCCGATATTACCATCCCCGATGGGACGACGCTGGCCCCTGGCACTGCCTTTACCAAAACCTGGCGCTTGAAAAACATCGGTACCTGTACCTGGACGACCTCTTACGCCCTGGTCTTCGTCAGCGGCGATGCGTTGGGCGCGCCGGCAGTAGTCAATTTGCCCTCTAGCGTGGCGCCGGGGGCGACGGTGGATCTATCGGTCAACATGACGGCTCCCACCAGCGCCGGGCATTATATTGGTTACTGGAAACTGCGCAACGCGGCCGGCGTCCTCTTTGGGATCGGTGCTGCTGCCAGCCAGTCGTTCTGGGTGGAGATTAACGTCTCGGCTACGGCCTCGGTTGTTTACGACTTCGTTGCCAGTTATTGCTCGGCCACCTGGACGAATGACGCCGGCGCGGCCCTGCCCTGTCCGGGCACGGCTGGCAGCGCCGATGGTTATGTCTTGCGCAAAGATGCTCCACAACTGGAGAACGGCGTGACCAGTTCCATGCCGGGTCTGATCACGTTCCCGCGCAATATCACCGATGGCTATATTCAGGGCGTCTTTCCTGCGGTGACGGTGCAGAGCGGCGATCGTTTTCAGGCCGTCGTGGGCTGTGAATACGGCGCCACGTCCTGTTACGTAACCTTTCGCCTGGATTATCAGATTGGCGGCGGCGCGGTACAGACGCTCTGGTCCTTTACGGAACGTTACGATGGATTGTACTACCAGGCCAATGTGGACCTCTCTCCCCTGGCGGGTCAGAACGTCAATTTCATCCTGCGCGTGGGAGCGTATGGTGCACCAACGGGGGATAGCGCCTTGTGGGTAGCCCCGCGCGTTGTGCGTGGCGTTGGCGCGCCGGTGACTCCGCTGCCCACTTCCACGCCTGGCCCTACGCCCACTCCCGGCCCGACCGGCTGTGACCGGGCGCAGTTTATTGCCGATGTGACCATCCCGGATGGCACGATTGTCGCCCCCGGTGCAACGTTCACCAAAGTCTGGCGCCTCAAGAATATCGGGTCTTGCACCTGGACGACCGCCTACAAGGTGGTTTTCGCCAGCGGGGATGCTCTGGGTGCAGTCACGGCCAGCCCGCTGCCGGCCAGTGTGCCGCCCGGCTCTACGACGGATATATCGCTGGCAATGACTGCGCCCACAACCAACGGTCATTATCGTGGCTACTGGTTGTTGAAGAACGCGGCTGGCAGTACCTTTGGCGTGGGGTTGAGTGGCACAGTGCCCTTCTGGGTAGATATTAACGTCTCTGGCAGCACCTATGGCGCGGCCTACGATTTCTATGCCAGCGCCTGCGATGCCGTCTGGACGAACGGCGCCGGCACAGTTCTGCCCTGTCCCGGCACGGACGGCGATGCCAGCGGCTTTGTCCTGAAACTGGCCTCGCCGCAACTCGAAGATGGCACTACCGGCGCGCCGGGCCTGTTGACGTTTCCCCAAAATGTGACGGATGGCGTGATTCGCGGCAGGTATCCGGCCTTTCTGGTGCAGAGCGGCGACCGCTTCCAGGCCATCGTCAACTGCGCCTATGGCGCGAGCGGTTGTTACGTCACCATGCGCCTTGACTATCAGATTGGCTCCGCTCCGGTGCAGACGTTGTGGTCTTTCCGTGAGAAGATTGAAGGCATGTACTATCGCGTTGATCGCAGCCTGGATGCCCTGGCCGGTCAGAACGTGCAATTCATCCTGACGGTGCTGGCGACCGGTTCGCCGGTCGGTGACCGCGCGCTGTGGGTGTCGCCGCGTATCGTCCGCCTCTCGCCATGACGCTCGGGACGCGGAGCGCCGACCGTTTCCTGATTCGTTCCCTCATGCCCCAGGACGCGGCATGGGTTCGGCCGCGGCTTATTGAGCGCTGGGGCAGCGAGAAAATCGTCGTGCATGGTCAGGTGTTTTGGCCGGCGCAATTGCCCGGCCTTGTTGCTCTGGAGGCCGAGCAGCCTCTTGGTCTGTTGACGTATTCGATCACAGGACAGGCCTGCGAGATTGTGACTCTGGATTCCTGGCGGGAGGGGATGGGTGTGGGCACTGCACTCCTGGAATCCGTGCGACGGCTTGCCAGCGCGGCCGGCTGTCGGCGCTTGTGGCTGGTTACTACGAATGACAATACGGCCGCGCTCCGTTTCTATCAAAAACGCGGCTTTGTGCTCGCCGCGCTGCACGTCAATGCCGTGAGTCAGGCGCGCGCCCTTAAGCCGGAAATCCCCTTGCTTGGCAGGGATGGCATTCCTGTTCGCGATGAAATCGAGCTGGAGCTGATTCTATGACCGATTCTGTCCTTGACGTGATTCAACGCCATGCCTCGGTGCGCCATTACCGACCGGACCCCTTACCGCCAGCTCTGGTCGAGACCATTGTCGCGGCCGGCCAACGCGCCTCTACCTCTTCGAACATGCAGGCCTATAGCGTGGTGGCCGTGACCGACGCGGCGAAACGTCAACGACTGGCAGAACTGTGCGGCAATCAAAAGCACGTCGCGGAAGCGCCGCTCTTTCTGGCCTGGTGCGCCGACCTGGCGCGACTGGAGCGCATTTGCCAGCGGCGCGGTTACCGGCAGGTCTCTGAATATCTGGAGAACTTCCTGGTCGCGGCGGTAGATGCGGTCATCGCCGCGCAGAATGCAGCGCTGGCGGCGGAGTCGCTGGGCCTGGGAATCTGTTACATCGGCAGTATTCGCAATCGTTCGGCGGAGGTGATTGCTTTGCTGGGTTTGCCCAAACTTGTCTTCCCGATTACCGGCATGACCGTCGGCTGGCCGGCGACGACGCCCCGCGTTAAACCCCGCTTACCGCTACGCGCGGTCTTGCACTGGGAACAATACGATACCCGTCACGAAGAAGAGGATTTACAGGCTTATGACCGGGTAATGATAGAGAGCGGCATTTATCGCGGTCGTCAGATCCCCGCCGCCGGTCGGGAAGTAGTGGAAGAAGACTATGGCTGGAGCGAACATATTGCCCGTCGCGTGGCACAAGTCGCGCGCACTGACCTGCGCCGTATTGTGCAGGAGCAGGGATTTGAGCTGAAGTAGGAGGTGACGAAACCATGGATAATCTTCTGGCTTTGGGCGTTCGTTTCATTGTCGCCTTGCAAGGTCTGGGGGAATGGCAGGTGCCGCTGATGAAGTTTTTTACGTTTTTGGGCACCGAAGAGTTTTACATGTTGGTTCTGCCGGCCCTGTACTGGTGTTTTAGCAATTCACTGGGGGCGCGCGTCGCGCTGATGCTGATGCTCAGCGGCGGGGTCAATGAGGCGCTCAAACTGACTTTCCATGCCCCGCGCCCCTACTGGTACAGCCCACAGGTCAGGAATTTTGCGGTCGAGACCTCCTTTGGTGTTCCTTCGGGCCATGCTCAAAACGCGGTGGCGATCTGGGGTACGGTGGCGGCTTATCTCAAGAAGTTTTGGGGTTGGGTGCTTGCCGTGCTGTTGATGTTTTGGATTGGTTTTTCGCGCCTGTCGCTCGGCGTCCATTTCCCCCATGATGTGCTGGTCGGCTGGTTGGTGGGGGCGTGCCTGCTCTGGCTGAGTGTGCGCGCCTGGGAGCCGCTGGCGCGCTGGGCGCGAGACCTCTCGTTGGGGTCACAGGCGGGACTGGCTTTTCTGGCTTCTCTGGCCTTGATGGCCATAGCGGTTGTGCCCCTTCTCTGGTTGCATGGGAACTGGCAGCCGCCGGTTGCCTGGGCTGGTTATGCCACGGAGGCGGTTTCGGCGAACGGGCTGTTGACTACCGGCGGCGCCCTCTTTGGCTTGCTCCTGGGTCTGGCGTGGTTGGAACGGGCCGGCGGTTTTCAGGTCAGGGGCGCCTGGTGGAAACTCGTTTTGCGTTACGTGCTGGGTGTGATTGGGGTGCTGATTATCCAGTATGGTCTGAAGGTAGTTTTGCCCGGCGGCGAGACGCTGGTCGGGTATCTGGCGCGTTACCTGCGGTATGCGCTTACCGGCCTGTGGCTGACGGGCGGCGCGCCGTTGATCTTCGTCCGCTGCCGGCTGGCAGAACGCGCCCGTTGAGGTAAGGAACCCTGCGGTTGGTCGCCTCACGTTCGCTTTATTCGACAAAAATTTCGACGCGTTCGCCATCGACATCGTCGGTGACATCAATGATTTTGCCGGTCATGCCGGAGCGCAGCGCCTCCATCAACTGATCCATGTTGACGCCCTCGACTTCCGGGGCGAAACGAGCGCCGATTTTCATGCCGGCGTCGATCAGGCTGAGTGGAATTTGCACGCTGGCGCGCGAGCGCCCGCTTTCCAGATCGGTGACGCGAATGCGCAGCCAGCGCGCCCCGCTCCGCCCCAGTTCGCCGCCGGTTGTAGCGCGCTCGGCGCCGCGCAGCGCTGCCAGCAGTTTGGCGCCTTCCTCGGCGCTGATCTTGCCCTCTTCAATCATCTTCAGAATTTTCATCCGTTCTTCCGTTGTTGCCACAGTAACCTCCTCATTCATGATGGTTCCCGGCTGGTTTGAATTTGACCCAGACGGGGATGATGGACAGCAGGATGGCCACGGCGGTAATGAGGAAGGGGAAACGAGGGCTGACACGTTCCCACAACAAGCCGCCCAGCCAGGGCGCGGGCAGCGAAATTATTCCCAGACTGGTGCTGAACAGGCCGAATGCCGTACCGCGCAGGTGGGACGGTACCACTTTGCTGATCAACGACATGTAAGCCGGCGACATGATACCGGCTCCAATGCCGGCTATTCCCCATCCCAGACAGGTCAGGCCGAAAGCGCCGCGCGGCACGAAGACCAGCCCTCCCAGCGCAAGACCGCTCAGTGCGAACCCAACGGCAATTCCCAGCCGTTCACCGACTTTATCGGCCAGCCAGCCGCCGGGTAGATGGGCCAGCATCATGCTCAGGCCGAAGAGGCTGCTCGCCAGTCCAATCTGACTGAGCGTCAGGCCGATTTTCTCCTGCATGTACACTGAAAGAAGATTCATCGAAAGCGCGGAGGCGACGTCGCGCATGCCATCGGTGATGAGTATCCAGGTAACAATGCCGCCAGCGGTGACGAGACCGATCATCGCGGTCAGGTTGGCTTTCAGCCCTTCCCAGGAGAGCGAGGCGGAGTGCGCCGTGCTATGGGAAGCGACGGTGCGCGCCATCTGTACGCGCAGGAGAGTGGCCAGCAGGTAAAGGCTGGCGGCTATCAGTAGCATGGGTTTGAAACCGTACTCCTGCGCCAGCCGGCCGCCTAGCAGCGGCCCAAGTACGCCGACGATGCCGAAAAGCATCTGGGATACGCCGAACATGCGCGCGCGGGTGGCTTCACTGGATTGTTCGGCCAGGAAGGCGTCAAAACTGGGGCCGACCAGAGCGCGGGTGATGGCGCTCAGGCCCTCGGCCAGCAGCAGCCATTCCCACTGGCTGGCCAGAATGAGCGGCACATAGGCCAGCACTCCAACCACACTGCCAATGGCGATGGCCCGTAATCGCCCAATGCTATCCGATATCCAGCCGCCCAGGATTTGCAACGCCAGCGGGATGATGGAGGCCAGGGTGAAAAACAGGCCAATTTGTTCCACCGAGGCTCCCAGGTCTTTGACATAAAGCGACATCAGCGGCCCATACATGTTCCCGCCCAGGTTGGCGAGAATCATGGCCAGCAGGAAGAGCAGAATCAGGCCGCTCAACAGAGGTTGAGGTTGACGTTCGGTAGTCACGCGTTCAGCGGTGGTGTTCATGTTTCTATCCGAAATACACCTGCACACGTTCGCCGTCTTCGCCCTCGCTGACGTGAACCATCACCGGTTCATCGGCAGAAAGGCCGCTTTGCAGCCCCTCAAGCGCGTTGGCCATATCTTCTGGCTGCGCCGCCGGCATATGGCGGCCAAAGGTACGCAGGCTCCAGGCGGCAACCTTGAGTGGCACAGGGAAACCAAAGAAGAGGTGGGTCGGTTGCGTGGGGCGGTGGATGTCCACAATCAGCCAGTGGGCGCGTTGACTGAAGGCGGCCAGGGCAATCAGCCCCGCGCCCAACAGCAGCGGCGCGAGCAGGCAGTAGAACCAGAAGTTAAGGTGGTGAGCAGTCAGGAGGGTGTACATGCCCCAGGCGCTCAAGATGGCGCTACCCACTCCTGCCCATAAGAATACATACCCGAAACGATGGACTTGCTGGCGCAGATGGGAGGCAGCCGCGAGTTCAGCCTGCGGGGCCGGCCGGGCCTCATCAGCCGTCTCTGCGGTTGGTGCGGCCTCTTCCCTGGCGGACGTTTCCAGTGCCCGAAGCAATTGTAACCCTTCCTCGGCAGTAATTTTGCCTTCGGCGATCATTTTCAACACATGCGCACGCTCTTCGCCTGACACGGGTACCTCCGGGAATGTGAACAGGAAGGTCTTATTTCCCTTCCAGGGCGTCCAGTAATTTTTCTGCTTCTTCAGGAGTGATTTTCTTTTCCTGCAACATGCGCAGGATGGCAAGCCGCTCTTCATCGGTCGCTTCGGTTTCCTGATCGACCGCGTGGTGTGACGTCAGGTCCCAGTTCCACTGGCCGATGGTCAGGGTGGGCGGTTCCGGTTTTCCCTGCGAACTGGTGCGACGCGCTTTGGTCTCCGCGCGTCGGGCGGCGGCTTCCAGTTTGATTGCCAGGCGGCTGGCGGCGTCGGCTTTACGGCGCGCCCGTTCGCTTGTGGTCTGAATGCGCTCCCGCAGGCGTTGGGAAAAATCGGGCGGTAACGGCGAAACGGGGGGGATGGGTGGAACCGGTGGAATGGGGAGGCCGACAGTCACATTCCCCATACCGACGCCGAAATCGGCTCTGGCCTCCCACGGCGCGGCGCGAGTGGTGACCAGCAGATCGCCGCCGGCGGTCAGGAAAATTTCGGCCATCTCTGGCGTCTCGCGCCCGAGGGTCAGTTCCTGGGTAGATTGTTCCGGCGTCAGAGACACGTCAGGGAAATCCACGTGGAGGGATTCGGGACTGGGCGCGGTCAGGTGCACCCGGGCGCTGACATCGGCCGGCAGGCGCAGCACCAGATCGCCGTGGGCGACGATGCGGTATTCGGTCTTGGGCTGAGGCTGGAGGTAGAGCGCCGCGTCGCCGTCGGCGTTGGCATGCAATGAGCCGCGTACATTGCGCACGTACAGGTCGCCGCCTACTTGTTCGAGCACAACCTTGCCTTCAATGGCTCGCAGCGAGACATCGCCGTTGATGGAGGTAGCCGCGAGGTCGCCGCGCCCGCCATGCAGCACCAGATCGCCGTGCAAACTGGTGATAGATAAGGCGCCGGCCAGGCGCGCCGAAAGGTCGCCGCTGACCGACTCGATGGTCACGGCACCACTGACGTCGCGCAAGGTGAGATCGCCGTGGATTTGACCCAGAGTCGCGTCGCCGCTCAGGGCCTGCAGGCTGACATCGCCGTTGACCGTTTCGACCTGGAGGGTGGCGCGGCGTGGCAGGTAGAGCGCGAGCGATTCGTCGCAGGTGATTTGCCAGCGCGCGCCATCCGCGCGCAAATCGAGGACCTCGCCGCTGGTGCGAGCCAGCAACTCAGGACGTTCCCAGCCAGCGATGCGCAAATCGCCCGGCACCGCCGTCAACACAATGTGAGGCCTCTCGGCAATCACTACCGTTCGTTCCTGCATGGCTCACTCCTCTCCTTGCAGAAGGCGCATGGCCTCTTCTGCCGTAATCTTGCCGGCGTCCAGGTCTTCCAGAATGGCGCGACGTTTTTCTTCGGATAATTCCGTTGTTTCCTCACGACCGGGCTCATATCCCAGGGCGCGGATGACCTCGTGCAGGCGATTGCGCAGGGTGGGGTAGGAGAGGCCAAACTCTTCCTGTAAGCGCGTTAACTTGCCTTCACAGCGCACGAAGGTTTCGATAAAATCCAGTTGTTCAGCGGTCAGGCTGGCGAAAGCGCTCTGGGCGAAACGTCCTTCAATGGTGGTGTCACAGGCTTCGCAGCGGTAACGGACCACCGTCAGTTCGCCGCCGCAGACGGGACATCGAGTCAGGGCAGATTTCATGGTTACTCCTGATAGCGATACGCAGAGGAAGGGATCTGGCTGTAGCGCTGATGCAAGGCGTTGCCGGCGCGCAGCAGCAGGCTGGCCAGGGATAGCACGAGGGCGGCCTGCCAGCGTCTCAGGGCATGGAGCCGGCTGGCGTGGCCGGTTTCCATTTCGCATCGCATCCGGCGCCGTTCGTATGCCTGATAGGCTTGATAAAACGACAACATACCGCCTCCTTTGTGCAATTTACATTATATTCAAGATTTTTAAAAAGTCAATAGATATTTTCTCTTTTTATCCGCCAAAATTTGCTTGTTTATTGAAAGTACTTGAATTTTTTATCCGCCGGGGACGATGCTGGTCCAGCAGGGCCTGGCGAGGGATGGCTGGCCTGTTCCTGACGGCCTGAAAAGGCCGTCTGACGCCGGGGTTGCGGGGATAAGCCCTGTCTTCGACTGACAGTTCTTGCGTGTGCGCCCTCTATTGAGGACGCTTGCCTGTCTGTGCAGAACAGGGTAAGATGGGAATACGTATGCACTCACGTTTTTCACGGACAACCTTCTATGATTATCTGATGTTGTTCCTCGGCGCGCTGATTCAGGCGATAGGCTTGCGCCTGTTCCTTGTCCCTGCCGATCTGGTCAACGGTGGCGTGACTGGCCTGGCGCAAATCATCAACCATTACACGCACTGGCCGATTGGGGTCATGTTTTTCCTGGGGAACGTGCCGCTCTTCCTGCTGGGCTGGCGCTTGCTGGGTGGTCGCCGTTTCGCGTTGCGCACTGCTTTTGCGATTGTCATGTATTCACTCTTTACCGATATCCTGACTCTGTTGCCTTTTTTCCCGTCAGCAGGCTTGACCGATGATCTGGTGTTGAATTCACTCTACGGCGCGGTGGTGTGTGGCGTTGGTTATGGGTTGGTGTATCGTGGGCGTGGCACCAGTGGGGGCTCCGACATCCTGGCGCGCATTCTGAACTACTGGAAAGGCGTCCCTATCACGCAGAGTTACATGGCAACGGATGGTCTGGTAGTCTTGACGGCCGGCCTTGTCTTTGGGTGGAAGCGGGCTTTGTATGCGTTAATCGCGATCTACGTCAGTGGCCTGGCGGCGGAAACGACGCTGGAGGGCGTGGGCACGGTGCGCACGGCGTTGATTATTACTGCCCGCCCGCAGGAGGTCACGCGCCGCATCCTGTACGAACTGGAGCGCGGCGTGACGATTTTGCCGGGCAGCGGTGGCTATACCGGCGAGGCGCGGCCGGTGCTTTACTGTGTCATTACTCGTTCGGAAGTGACGCAGCTCAAGGCCATTGTTCACGAAACTGATCCACGCGCCTTCATGGTTATTGGTCAGGCGCATGAAGCGTTGGGCGAAGGGTTCAAGCCATTCCACCGGCCGTAGAGAGGGGCGGTAATGGTAAAATAGTCGTATGCAGCCATCACTGGAAAAATTACGCAAGTTCTTCCGTCTCGAACATGAGAACGGCTATAACGATACGGCCGTCATTGGCGGGTTGGGAAAGGTCGTTGATCCCTGGAGCAACGAAGCGCGGCTGGAAGGGGTGCCTGAGGATATTGTGCAGCTGGTCGCGACCACGCTACGCGCTTATGCCGAACAGAGGCCGCCGGAACGCGCGGCCGCGCTGAAAGCGCTCTGGCAGCAGATTCGCGCCCGCATTCCGGAGACGGCTGGGGCGGAGGAGACGCTCAAGCGGCCGGCCCGACGCGCCCCGTCCACAACGCCAGCCGTACCCGACAGGGATGGGGCAGGTGAGGTGGCCCGGAGCGAGACAGTCGCGCCGGTGCCGGAGCCGACGCCGCCGTTGTCGCGCGCGCCAGAGGTCCAGCCTCACGGTGCCCCGCGCGCCTCCCGGCCAACGTCGCCGCGCGTGGGACAACCTGTTGCTTTGAACGCCTCGTTGCAGGTGCTGACCGGCGTCGGGCCGCGTCATGCCGCGATGCTGGCGCGTCTGGGCCTGAACACCCTGGGCGATATGCTGTATCACTTCCCGCGTCGGTATGAAGATTACAGCCGTTTGAAACCCATCCACCGTCTCTGGTATGGCGAGGAAGTTACCGTTGTCGGGACAATCCAGTTGCTGGAAAGCCGCAAGATTCGCGGGGGTACAGCCACATTGATTGAGGCCGTGATCCATGATGGTACCGGTAGTTTACGCCTGACCTGGTTCAACCAGCCCTGGCTGGTCAACCGCATGAAGGTTGGCGATGCCATCTCGGTTTCGGGCAAGGTTGAGCAGTACCTGGGACGATTGGTGATGAACAACCCGGATTGGGAACCGGTCGAGGTAGAAAACCTGCATACCAACCGCATTGTCCCGATTTATCCTTTGACGGCCAACGTTACCCAGAAATGGCTGCGGCGGCTGATGTATCAGGTAGTGACCTACTGGGCGCCGAAGTTGAGCGATCATTTGCCTGAAACCATTCGGCGCGAGGTCAGTTTGTTGGAACTGGGCGAGGCGCTTCGTCAGGTACATTTTCCAGATTCACAAGAGAAATTACAGGAAGGGCGTCGGCGGCTGGCCTTCGATGAGATCTTTCTGCTCCAGATGGGCGTGTTACGTCAGAAACGCGACTGGCAGGCGGCCGCGGCGCGGCGCTTTCTGGTCCGTGATCCCTGGTTACAGGAGCGTCTGGCCGCCTTGCCGTACGCGTTGACCAATGCTCAGCGTCGCGCATTAGAGGAAATCTGGAAGGATTTTGCTTCGGGGCGTCCGATGAATCGCCTGTTGCAGGGCGATGTGGGTTCAGGGAAAACGGTCGTCGCGGCGCTGGCCGCGGCGCTTGTCACTCGCGCCGGCGCGCAGGCGGCGATCATGGCCCCCACCTCGCTTCTGGCTGGACAGCACTACCAGACCTTTTGCACTTTGCTGACGGAGAGAGACAGGGCGCTGTTGCCGGAACAGATTCGGTTGCTGGTCGGCGATACGAGCGAAAAAGAAAAAGAGGAGATTCGCGCCGGCTTGGTGAGCGGAGCGATCAAAATTGTGATTGGCACCCATGCCTTGCTGGAGGAGCCGGTCACGTTTGCTGATTTGCAGTTTGTGGTGATTGATGAACAACACCGTTTCGGGGTGGCGCAGCGGGCGGCATTGCGCGCCAAAGGCGCCAACCCGCACTTGCTGGTCATGACGGCCACTCCGATTCCGCGTTCTCTGGCGTTGACCATTTACGGCGATCTGGATCTTTCGGTCATGGATGAAATGCCGGCCGGGCGTCAGCCGGTGGCGACGTACGTGCTGATGCCGCGCGAACGCGAGCGCGCCTACACCCTGATTCGCGGTCAGGTTGCGGCAGGACGGCAGGCGTTCATCGTCTATCCGCTGATCGAGGAAAGCGAGAATCTGGAAGTGGCCGCGGCAGTGGACGAACATGCCCGTTTGCAACGGGATATCTTCCCGGATTTGAAACTGGGGTTATTGCATGGGCGGATGAGGCCGGAGGAAAAGGACGAGGTCATGGCGCGCTTCCGCGCCGGCGAGTATCACATTCTGGTCACAACGACGGTTATTGAGGTCGGCGTGGATATTCCGAATGCGACCGTCATGTTGATTGAGGGCGCGGATCGCTTTGGTCTGGCGCAGCTGCATCAACTGCGCGGGCGGGTTGGACGTGGCGCGGCTCAGGCATATTGTTTGTTGATTCCCAGCCGCGAGGACGAGGTGGAGAATGAACGGCTGGCGGCCATGGTCGAAACCAACGACGGCTTTGTGTTGGCCGAACGTGATCTGCAACAGCGCGGCCCCGGTGAATTTCTGGGCACGCGTCAGGCTGGCTTTGTCTCCAGTCTGCGCATGGCCTCGCTGAGCGACGTGGCTTTGATTGAACAGGCCCGCGTTCAGGCGCAACGTCTCTTTGAGCAGGACCCGGATTTGCAGGCGCCGGAGCATGCCTTGCTGGCCGAGGCGGTGAGTCGCTTCTGGGGCGGCGGGAAAGGAGATGTCAGTTAATGAGAAGAGCGCTTTTCCCCGGCACATTTGACCCGATTCATTTCGGTCACATAGACATTGCCGAGCGCGCCGCACGCTTGTTCGACGAGTTAATTGTCGCCGTTTATGACCGCCCCATCAAGGCGTTGCTGTTTTCGCCGGAGGAGCGCCTGGCGCTGGTCACGGAGGCTTTTCGCGCCAATCCCAAGATTCGGGTGGTCGGATATAACGGCCTGACGGTGGAGGTTTGCCGTCAGTTGGGTTGTCAGGTCATTGTGCGCGGTTTGCGCGTGTTCTCCGATTTCGAGTTTGAGTTCCGTATGGCTCTGGCGAACCATCGCCTGGCGCCGGAGATCGAGAGTGTGATTTTGATTACCGCGGAGGAGCACACCTTTCTCTCGGCCAGTACCGTGCGCGAGATTGCCCTGTTGGGTGGTGATGTTTCCAGCATGGTGCCGGCGCATGTGGAAACGGCCTTGAAGCGCAAAGTAGAAGAAATGGGGGAGGCCGCTCTTGCCCTGCGCGCCAGACCGTTTGGAGTTAAAATAAGGGAAACTGGCTAGATTGGCGTCAGTGACCGGGTTTGTGATGGAGGATGACCGAAGCCGATGCGACGATGGTTTGTGTTGACAGGTAAAATGGACGGTGCCAGGCGTTGGCGCGCTGCCTGCCTGTGGACGCGCTCGACAGCCATGATCGGGCTGTTGTTGATTCCTGTCCTGACCGGCTGCCTGGCCGGGCAAGGACGTTCTTTTGCGCTTACAGCGACCGCCTCTATGAAACCTACGATTCGGCCTGCATTTACCCTGTTCCCTTCTCCTTCCCCCCCTCCACCTCCATCCCCTACCTCTACCCTGCTGCCGGTACCGACCACCTCGCTTGGACAGCCGCCTGCACTGTCGTTGACGACAACGTGCAGGACGGCCATGCAGGGCCTGCGCGATTTGAAGAAAGACCTGGGGCTACCGCAGCATTTCTTGTCGGAGCCGCCGGTCAGAACACCGCAGGATTTTGACCCCAATCAGTATTTCACCGTTTTCACCCACTTGAGTCTGGCCCGGGGATACACCCTGGATTATGTCTATTTCCTGGATGGTTTGGGGGGTAAGCCGGTGATCTATGCCCGCCGGGCAGGCAGCCCTTCTTTCCAGTCCTACGCTGAATTTTTGCAATCCTATGGCGAAGAGGTCTCTGGCGAACGCTCCTATGGTTCTTTGAAGCATGAGGGGGACTATCTGGAAAAGATTCGTCCGGATGGAACGCCCGAGAGTTACTTCGAATTTGCGGCGCTGGCATTGCTGGGCAATCAATTTTATCTCTGGTGGCATGGTTTGTATAATGACACCATGATCTTGTGCGAGAAGAGTGATTTGGAAAGGATAGATCAGGACTTGCGAGACTTTGACCTGACTTTGCCGGCTAAGGTAGCGCAACGGGCGCAGCAGATAGATTTCACGCCGGCCGTGCTGGTGGAAGAACAATCGGTAACCATACGTCTGGTGACGTTCTCAAAATGGGGCGGCTTCTGGGAATACGTGTATGTTATGGACAAAGCCAACCCGGCGCATTTGTTAGACGCTCAATACAATCCTCTGGTAGAATACGATTGTGGCATTGCTTTCTAGGTCGCGCGGCGGTACTTGACCGGAGGCTTCATGGACATCCTTCACCTTGTTGATCGTTTGGAAGAATTATTCAACCAGAGCCGTCCGATTCCCCTGACTCACAGTGTCATTGTGGATGAGGATCGCTTTCTGGACATCATTGACCAGATGCGCATTTCGATCCCGGAAGAGGTCAAGAAAGCGCAGCAGGTCTATGCCCAGCGCGATCGGATTCTGGCGCAGGCGCAGGAGGAGGCCAATCGCACGGTGGCCCTGGCGCGTGAAAGAGCCGATGAGCTGGTTAGCAAGGAAGTGATTGTTCAGGAGGCCTCGCGGCGCGCCGAACAAATCATCGAACAGGCTCAGCAGGAGGCCGAGAACATTCGGGAAGGCGCCGACCAGTACGCTCACGATAAATTGTTGGAACTGGAGATGCAGCTCGAACAGATACTGAATCAGGTGCGCAACGGCATACGCCTGCTGGAGGAGAAAAAAGAGGCCACGGCCTCGCTAAAGGCCACGGCCTCCGGGAATTCGTGAATGGCGTTGTGCTGTTCCGCCAGGCATGTGGGGGCGTCACGGGTCAGTTTGGGAAAGTCCCTTCAACAGGCAGGTTGTTCTCGATCCAGGCCTGCATTCCGCCAGAGACGCTGGTGACGCGCGGAAAGCCGGCCTTGAGCAGGATATCACGGGCCTGTTCGCTGCGCCGGCCGCTGGCACAGATGACCACAATATCCCGGTCTGACGGGATTTCATCCAGGCGCGAGAAAAGTTCTTCCAGCGGGATATTGACCACGTGGTTGCTCCCGCTTGGGGGAATGTGAGCAATCTCGAATTCCTGTGGGCTGCGCACGTCCAGCAGGAAAGCGTTTTCGTCGCGGTACATGACGTAGGCGCGGTTGACGCTGATGACAGCCGGCAGCGGCGAGGAGCTTGCCTTATCCGGCTGGACGGTCTTGGTGCGGGCAGGGGCAAAGGCCAGGACCAGAACGGCAATTATCAAAAGAACCGCCGGGATGACCCAGCGTAACCAGAGAGGCAGAACGAAGGAGGAGCGTTTTTTTCTGGCAGAGGACTCAGGCGAACGTTTGGCGGGCATAGATTTCTTCTCCGAAGTGAGATGGGCGACTGTCAGAGAGTCGCTTTTGCGGAGTTGAATTGAACCAGTTTGGGCCAGTTAATCTGGCCGTTGGTGCAGAATTCTTGCAAAAATTCCTGGGTGAAGAGATTGAGAAGGCGGGCGTATTCGGCCTGGAAGGCCTCGTTGTGCTGTCTGGCCTGGTGGCCGAGCGGCTCAATGATCTCAATGTAGAGTTGGTCATTACCAGAGATGAATGTCCAAAAGGCCTGTCCGCAGAGTTTCCGATAATCGCCTTTGTCGGGCTGGTTGTCCTTGCCATAACAACAGCCATTGACGGCCACAATCGGCTTCTGATTGCCGCTGGTGCGCAGGATACGCTGGGCCTTTTTGAAGTTCTCCACCATGCGCTTGACCTGGCTGCTGTTGCCCCAGTTCGGGCCGGATTTGATGGAGACGAGATACAGCACGCCATCGCGCTCGAATTCCAGGTCAATCCCTTCGGCGGCGGATTTCCTCCCGCCGAAGACCCGCGAGCAGACGAAGATGGCGAGTTCTTTGAGAAACTGTTCGAAGAAGAGCGCTTCTTGGATTGAAAAAGAATGCGCTAACCGCGTCTGAACCAAATCTCCTGCTGAATATGGTGGCTTGCCTGCCCACAGGTACGGATTCACATCTGTGAAAATCTCCTGTAGAGAAAGAGAAGAGAGCGATTCGACACAACGTTGATAAAACTTCTCTATCCCTTGTTCGGTAAAAGCGCTAATCTCTTTTGAAGTCAGAACAGCCATCACTGTTTTCTCTTACGACTGATGAGAGGTAAACTGGCCAAAGCGAGCGTCAATTTTTATGGTAACAACTCTTATTACCCGGATAACCATTTCAGGTCACGACTGATTAACAATTCGGTCATTTCTCTGTTATGGGTATTTTTCATAGTGACCACTTCTGTAACAAATCCATGACGACAGGCCATCTCTCTAACAGCAGATGTATCGTCATACGTCATTAAAAATTCCCCTTGCAATCTTTCAGCAATGGTAAACAACTTTTCGTGGTCTATTTCTGAGTAAGTGTATAGACGAGATCCGGCTTTTTTCCCTGCTACCGTGTAAGGAGGGTCAATGAAATACAGAACATCTGAACGACCAACATTTTGTTCTAGAATCTGAAGGCCATCGCCTTGAATGAAAGTGATACGTTCGCGCACTTTAACTATTTGCATGATACGTCTATACAATGTCTGGGGATACCAGCGGGATTTCAATCCTTTCCCATTTTCTCCATTCTTCACTTTACCGGCTCCGGGAGCCAGGATTCCTCCGCGATTGATGCGATTCCGCAGGATCGTTTGGAAGGCTTGTTCCTCTATAGAGGTATAAGTGCTGGACAAAATCCTATCCACATTCTCTTGAGTTAGTTCAAAATTAATAATCGTTTGCGCCAGCCATTGATAATCACCGTAAATAATCGCTTTCCACACCGCAGATACTTGCTCATCTATCTCTACAAGGGTCACGTGTTGGGCTAATTGCTCGATAGCGACCGTCAATCCTATAATTGCTCCACCAGCAAAGGGTTCTATGAAATCTGCAGGGCGTTCTGGTTGATGAATCAACCACTGTATGACAAAAGGCACCAGCCAGGTTTTCCCACCTGGATACCGAAAAGGGCTATACTGATTTACTGATGCTACATTGACTGCCCGTTTCGTATCTAAATCACCAAATAATCTTAACTGATAATCCCGAATTTGCATCATTTCTCACTGTTCAGCAAATTCTGTCAGGGTAGGGGCATCAGGAGGATAGCCATTTTCCAGCTTTTCGTCGAGTTTTTGCTGTAAGTGCTCAACAAAATCCTCTATTGGCCCTGCTTCAGCAACGGTAATGGTCTCCAGCGCGGGTAGGAAGGCTGTAAACACAGTATTGTGCCTGGTCAAGTTGTAGCGATTTGTGGATGGATCAAAAACAAGGTCGTATATCAGCCAGGCTATATCTGCCTGATCTGGTTGTGTTTGCGGCAGTTGTGGAAGGGTTGCAAAGAAACTCTTGTCTACAGCAACGGCTATTTTCTTTCCCCATTTGTTGAGAATACCACCCTTGTATATCAACTGAGGCGCCAAACGCTTTCTTGAGGAGGATAAGTAATCGGGGCGGGGGTAATATGGCCCTTCCCATGTCATTTCATGGTGTTGTTGCGGGTCTTTCATGTAATGCTCAAAGGCATTACGAATATTGCCAGAGATATAAACTGCTTGAACCTCTAAAGCCCCAAAGTCAACGACTCGACCCTGGTCATTGTAGGCTACCAATACTATGTCAATATTTCCTGCTGAATGATCATACTTATCAGGAAGGCGTACTTCTGTGAGGGACGTCCATACAACATTCTTTTCGAAAAAGAATGCAGCAGCATCATCAGCAATCAGCCAATCTTGTCTAAATCGGATAGGGCAAGTGATAGCAATATTTGAGTCGTCATAAATGCTACAAACTCCCAACGGATTCTTTGCCTTATCTTTGGTGCAGTTGGGAACTTTGTTGTTATAAGGACACAAGCGTTTTGCCCGATGACGATTGGCTTCAGGCGAGAAATTGCTCGTCGGAAAGCCAAAAACTTCTGCTAGTGGATGATGACGGGCCATGCTGTACTCCTTATAATCTTGATTTTGCCGTACCATAGACCTGCTTCTGGCCCAACAGACGCACGTGGAATGGCATATTCCGGCTCTCTGGGGAGTATTCGGCCAGTTTTTGCCTGATTTTTTCCCGCAGAAGGGTTGCTATCTCCTGGCATTGCTGGTCCGATAAGCCCATCTTAACCTGCCTTCATCATGAAGAATATGGTTTCCTGATAGGGATCATCCCCCTGCTCGGTGCGTTTTGTGACCGCTCGATGAAATTCATCCACGATTTTCATACCACTGCGGCGGGCAATTTCCGGGTAAAGGTGGAAACGATCATTGGCGACGATAAAAATCTTTCCATCGGGCTTCAAGCAGGGGAGAATGTTCTGGAAAACAGCCGAGATTCCTTCCACGTATTCTTCTTGGGCCTGTTTTGACTTTCCGCGCTTTTTGGGGCCGATTTCGAGTTCATCATGGCGGGGAAAGCCGAATAGCTCATAGGCGTAAATGTGCTGATCATGGTAATCAATTTGTCCTACATATGGCGGAGAAGTAAAAATACCATCAACGGGCCGGCCCGCCAGGGGAGTGTTGGCTAACTCAGCCGGCAGATTTACATGCCGCGAGTCGCCTTGAATGATTACCGCGGCCTTGTCGGAGCGGAGTTTGTCAAATTGAGCAATACGGCGGGCTGTATCCTCGGTGTAAGCATGGATTTTCGTAATACAGTTGTCAATCGGGATACAATAGCGGTTGTGTTTCCTGCACCAGTATGGTTGTCCAACAGGCAGAGGCGCCTTTGGTCTGGCCAGATCGTAATGGGGTACCAGGCGTGAGGAGCGAACCGCGCGACTAAGCACCACCCGTAACAAGTCTTGGTAGTGGTAATTTGGGATTAATCGGCGATAATACAGCATCTCCAGCAGCGCGCGTGGAGCAAACCAGGTGTGCAAGTATTCGCTCTGACATTCCTCCAGCAAACTCTCTTTGAGTTTATCCATCCGCTCTTCAGGGAACAGCGGTAGATTGACCTCTTGGGAACGTGTCAGGTATTTGGAAAAGGCAGTGACCCGACGTTCAATCTCCAGGAGTTCGGAACGTGCCTCGACGACATCGTACTTCGCTAATTTGACTCTGGCAATCAGGCAGTTAAAAGGAGAAATGTCAATGCCGATGGTGTGCATTTTCATCTCATTTCCCTGCACCAACGTTGTTCCTGAACCCATAAAGGGATCGAGAATCACATCATCGGCTTGAAAATAGCGGGCCAAAAACCATTCCACCAGTTGGGGAATGAATTTTCCTAAATAGGGGTGTAAACGATGAACATGCTTGGTGCGTTGATATTCCGGCACATCATAGAAGCCTAACTCTGGATGAAGGCCGGCGTGATGATGCTTTTCGAGCCCCTGTTCAACGAGGGAGAGGAAAATTTTGATTTCCTTGAGCGAAACGCGCAGGTGCCCATTGGCAGCGTGCTGAACCAGTTCACCATTTTCGTTATACTTCCCAATGCGGCCGCGTTGAATATAGTCACGGATATTGGCCGGGGTTTTTCCTACCAGCCGGGCGGCTTCTTCAACGGTGACCAGTTCAAGATCGTTAGGCATACCTTCTTTCCTCAAAGCGACGTGCTTTTCGCGGATGTTTACAGCATACCCGCCCATCCTGAATCACCAGTCCGTTTGCTTGTGCAAACGGTCCATTCTGCCAGGTAAGGCTTCGAACCAGCGCGCGGCGACCCTGGGGAGGGCGACGTGGCGGTATGGGTTGAAACAGCCAGAACGAACGCCGGCTACTTGATATGGGCCACGATGCGCTTGTGGGCAGTCTCGGCGTCCATATCCAGAATAGAAACGAGTTTATCCCGCCCTGTTTCTCCGGCGACGATTTCCAGCCGCGACTTGGGCACATCCAGCACTTCGGCCAGGAACTCAATGAGCGCCTGATTGGCTTCCCCTTCGCGCGGAGGGGCCGTGACGTGGATTTTGATGGTGCCATCGTGGAGGACTTCAACGATTTCATTGCGGCTGGCGCGCGGGGTCACTCGCACCGCGAGTGCCGCGCCCCTTTTGCCATCATGCAGACGAAAGGCGCGAGGACTCATGAATTCACCTCAGTCTCAATGTAGCCAGCAGATTGGTCAACAACGAGGCCAGTAATTGTACTACTATTATAAACACGATTGGGCTGACGTCAAACATCCCCAGCGGGGGAATGACGCGCCGGATCGGCGCCAGCAATGGCTCGACAAGGCGGTCGAGATTCCGGCGCACCGGGTGATAGGGCGACATAACCCAGGTGAGAATCACCCAGACCACGACGAGCAGGGAGACAAGTTCGGCAGTGAGGTTAATCAGGCGGATGAGGTACTCCATGCGATCACTCCTTCGGTGGACGCGGCCCGAGAATGGCTTGCCCCACGCGTACCCAGGTGGCGCCCTCCTCAATGGCGGCCAGAAAGTCGGCGCTGGTGCCCATCGAGAGTTCATCCCACCTGCCCTGCGGCAGACGTTGACGCAGGAAATCCTGCAAATGGCGCAGGCGCCGGAAGTAGGGGCGCGCGCGTTCGGGGTCTTCGAAATAAGGCGGCATGGTCATCAGGCCGCGTATTTGCAGAGAAGGCAGGGCCAGGATAGCCTCCAGGTCGGCGAGCAAATCCGGCCAGTGTGCTTCCTCCCAGGCGGGGAAGCCAAATTTGCTGGCCTCGCCGCTGACGTTAAATTCGAGGAGAACGGGCAGGAGGCGTTTTTCCTGCTGACAAAAGTCATTCAGTCGCCGCGCCAGTTTTACACTGTCCAGAGAGTGCAGCATCGCGAAGTGTCGGGCGACCAGCGCGGCCTTACGGCTTTGAACATGACCGATCATATGCCATTCTACACCGGCAGCAGCCAGGCGCTGCATTTTTTCAACGGCTTCTTCGGCGTAATTTTCTCCCAGGCGGGTGATGCCGGCCTCGAGGGCCGCCTGAATGGTGGACAGCGGTTGGGATTTGGTCACGACCACCAGGCGGACGGAGTCGGCGGTACGTCCGCTGCGGATGGCCGCCTCGGCAACCTGCTCGCAAATGCGCTGATAGCGTTGACGAATGACGGTGCTTAACGAATCGCTCATCGTTCAATGCTCCAGGGCAATCATCACGCCAAAGCGGCCGGTGCGTCCGCGATGGGCGCGATGCGAATACCAGTCTTCCGTATGACAGGCGGTGCAGAGCGCCGCCACCTCAATCTGGTGCACGCCGGCGCGTTCCAGCCAGTAACGGTTTGCCGCCCACAGGTCCAGGAAAATCCCATTGTCGCGGTAAAAAAGGAAAGGCTCTGCCTGTTCCTTGCCCAACGCCTGCTGCAGCGCCTGAACCACATCCTGACCAACCTGATAGTGGTCAGGGCCGATGGAGGGGCCAAGGGCGGCCAGTATGTCTTCCGGGCGCGAGCGGTAGTGGGCTTGCATTTGCTGGACGGCAGCCAGAGCAACGCCCCGTACCGTTCCCTGCCAGCCCGCGTGGGCCAGGCCGATGACGCGCTGACGCGGGTCGTAGAGCAAGATGGGCACACAATCGGCGAAGCGCATCAGCAGGGTGACTTCGGAGCGATCCGTCAGAATCGCGTCGGCCTGTGGCAGCGGAGCCTGGGGCGGGCGCGGCGCGTGGGCAATGGCGACCTGACAACCATGCACCTGCCAGACTTCGAAGAGCGATTCGGGCCGGCGTCCAAAGACGTCCAGGGCGCGCCTTTTGTTTTCGGCCACGCGTTGCGGATCATCGCCGACCGTCCCGCCCAGGTTAAGCGAGTCCCAGGGAGGAGGGCTGACGCCACCGCGCCGGGTAAAGACGGCGTGCGGCACGTGCCCCTCCAGCGAGGCAAAGGTATAGTAACGCAGCGCGTGGGAATGATGGAAAGGCATACGTCTCGATTCAGCGCGGGCTGTTCACCACCGCGAATTTGCGCACCAGCAGGCGACGTGTCTCAACCATCGCTTCTTCAATCAGAGGAAAGCCGAACCAGCCGGTTAAAAATCCAAAGAGGGCCCCGGTCAGGGTGCGCAGGAAGGGGGTGCTTTCGCGTAACGGCAGGATGTTTGCCAGCCCCGGCAGAGACATCTGGCTGATCAGTTGCGTCCCGCCATCCAGTGCGGCCGGCAAGACGCCCAGCAGCAGCCAGAGCGCAAGCGGAAGCGGCTTGAAACGCCGCCCACTGATGGCGAAGATCAGGCCAAAGAGGAACAATGTGCCCCAGATGCTCACATCCCGTTGACAGAGAGCGACTTTGTAGCCCATCTGCTCGTTGCCCTCGAAAAGCCGCGCCTGAAGATAGAGCATAGCGCGCGGGGCCAGAATGCCGCTGGCCTCCTCGAATGTCTTCACGCCGTCAATGTGCGCATCTGCGAGCGGGTAATAGGCCTGTTCGCCGAAAAGGAACCATGACCGAAAGGCCAGCTGGTGGCAGAGTGGACGGTACAGACGATAAATGACTTCTGCCGGCCAGCCGGCGCCGGCTTTTTTGAGCATCGGTGCCAGGAAAGGCAGGCCAACATAAAGCGCCAGGAAAAGGTTGAAGAGCAGAAGGTAATGGCGCGCCAGGAAATAGGAAATTCGATCGCCCCAGGAGATGGTTTGTCCTTGCGCGCGGGCGCGCGCGTAGTGTGCGTCGCCCAGACTCTCCAGCGTGTGCTGGCGGTCGGCGGCAGCGCGTAACGTCACCTCCAGTTCCTGACGGGTAAAGGGCGCGGCCAGCCGATAGGGGCCAACTTCCACCAGCGGAACCGTGCCGGGAAAAAGCCCCTGGGCTTCATCGGTGCTCACGTCGATCTCCACCAGCCGATGAGGAACGATATCTTGCAAAGCGTTCAGGTCGGCTTTTGCCTGCTCACACTGCGGACAATCGCGGCGAAGGTACATGGTGACGGTCAGCATGGTCATAATCCGAAGAGAGAGATTGGCGGGAAGAGAGTTGTCAGCCAGTTGAAAGAACCGAGGACAAGCAGGCAGCCGACGAGAATCAGCAAGAGGCCCAGAGCAATGTTCACCCCGCGCAGCAGACGGCGATGCTGGCGCAACAGACGGATGACCCAGTCCACGCCCAGGGCGGCGAGCAGGAAGGGAACAGCCAGACCGGCCGAGAAAGCCGCGCCCAGTAAGACCGCCCGCGGCGCCGAGCGGTCATGCATGGCCAGAGTCATGATCATGCCTAATGTGGGGCCAATACACGGCGACCAGCCGGCCGAGAAGATGATCCCCATCAGCGCGGAGGACAGGTAATCTGGTGTTGGAGCGGGCATAGCATGGATGCGCCAGTCGTATTCCAGCCAGGGAATGCGGAAAAGGCCGAGCGTGTGCAGGCCAAAAACGATGACCAGCAAGCCGCCCAGGCGCGCCACCAGGTCGCGAACACCGCCTAACCACAGGCCAAGGGCTGCGGCAACGATATTGAACAGGATGAATATCAGGCTGAACCCGAAGATAAAGGCCAGAGCGTGCCCCAGAACGCGGACGCGATCCTGCCCCTGCCGGGCGTCCTGGTCTGCCCCGGCGGGGGAGGACGGAGAAGCGAAATGCCCGCCCAGATAACCGATGTAGGCCGGTATCAACGGTACGATGCATGGCGACAGGAACGACGCCAGACCGGCCAGAAAAGCGATCCCGACGGTTAACGAGGTGCCGCTTACCATAAGCGTTCTTGCACGATGACGTGGGTGCCGCCGTTGGGCCACTGTGCCAGCACATCGCCTGGCTCCAGGGGCACGGCGGGAGTCGTCCAGCGGAAAATCCATTGCGCGTCTTCAGGACGACAGTTGACGCAGCCGTGCGAGCGCTTCATGCCAAATTCGTTGTGCCAGAAAGCAGCGTGAATGGCCACCCCCTCGCCTACAAACAGCGTCGTCCAGGAGACGCCGGGAGTGTCGTAGCCGGCGTCCACCGTGCCGCCGGCCATGTGAATGGAAATGGCCTTGCGCCAGGTAATGTGTTCTCCCAGCGGCGTGCTGGCCGCGCCGACGCCGGTCGAGACACGGCAGAAGTACACTTCACGGTTGCCTTCCAGACAGGAGAGCGTCTGCTGCGTGACGTTGACGACAACTTTCTTCTCGTTGGGGTCCACTTCGGGATGGATCGGGGCAACATCCTCCTCCGTCAGAGGGCGAAACGCCGCGCCCTCGGCCCAGAAAATGTCACCGGGGCTGCCGTAGCGCTCGTTGACGCGGTACACGATGTTGCCGGAGTTTCCAACCTTGACCTGATCGATCCACATCACCTGAGAGTAGTACAGGCGCGGGGTCGCGCCGCGACCAAGATAATTGCGCGCCCAGGCCGAACGGGCCGGTGGATTATCCAGGTAGAGGTCCACGTAGGGCACGGTGACTTCGGCCCAAAAGCCATTCTGACCCGACGGCAGAGCCTGAAGTGGTTCGTTGGGCTGGTTGCGGCACATCTGGAGGAAGTCGGAGCAGATAAAGCCTTCCGGCGTTTCCACCCAACGCTGGTTAACGCGATTGTAATCGGGGGTTTCCGCAGGCACTTCGCGCAGCCAGGGCAAAACGGTGTCCTCATAAATTTCCTTGACCACCTGACTCTGGGTGCTGGGACGGGCATGGATGGCGATTTTACCGCCGGTACAATTGCGCGCCAGACGTTCCGAGGCAGGAAATTCGGCCAGGGGGAAGACTTCTGCTAGTGGACGCCAGGGACGTAACGCCAGCGTCCCAACGCCGAGCGCGGCCAGTTTGAGGAAATCGCGACGTGAGAGGGAAGGAGTCATGGCTACAAGGATACCCGCAAACGAAACATTCGTCAACGCTGGTTGGCGAAAGAAACTGCTCCCGCTATGTGGGAATGTGGGGATAGTTAATTGTTTTGGCGAGGGGGCGTTGCGCCGATGTCTATGAATGTGTCTTGCCCTCCATCAGGCGCAATTTGCTTACTGTCCAACCAGCCGGGTTCCATTCGGCGCGCAGCATGCTCATCACCAATACGTCCTGATAATTGCCGCGCCGGTAGGCGGCCTGACGCAACCGACCCTCCAGCACGAACCCGACCTTCTCGTAGCAGCGAATGGCGCGCTGATTCTCGGCCAGGACGTGCAGGAAGATACGATTGAGGTTCAATGTCTCGAAGCCATGGCGGAGCAGCAACTGCATCACCTGTGTGCCGTGGCCTTTATCCCAGTAACTCTTTTCGCCGATAAAGAGGCCAATTTCGGCGCTGCGAGCGCGCCAGTCAATATGGGAGAAGCCGGCATTACCGATAAGTTTCCAGGTATCGCCCTCCTGAACTTCGATTGCCAGTGGACGCTCCTCCGCTGGAGCGTTGAGCATGGCCTCGAACCATTGTTCCTCGGCGGCTTGTGAGATGGGCAGGTCCAGGGAAAGGTAAAGACGAACCTGTGGATCGTTGAGCCACTGGACGAAGGATGGCAAATCGGTCCGCTCTATGGCGCGCAGGCGCAGGCGATCACCGTAAATCATGGCATACCTCTGGAATCATTATACCCGCGAAGCGGACATTCTTGCCGCCTTCCCGACATCAGCCCGCGGACGCCCGTAGCCTGTAGCACGGGCTTTCGTAGGACGGGCTTTCCAGCCTGTCAGGAGCAGACCGTCCACGAATGGGAAAACGAATAAACGAATGCAGGGCGGACGCCCATAGCACGGGCTTTCGTAGCACGGGCTTTCCAGCCCGTCAGGGGAGAGAACGAATAAACGAATGCGCGGAGCGGACGCCCGTGGCACGGGCTTTCGAGCCTGTTGGCAGACCTCTACTTGGTATAATTGACAGACGATGAGCAAGAAGTACCATCTCTGGACAGAAGGCTGTCAGATGAACGTGGCCGATTCGCGCCGGGTCGGCGCGGCGCTGGAGCGGCTGGGCTATGAGTTCACGCCGCAGGCTGAGGAGGCTGATGTGATCGTCCTGAACACCTGCGTCGTGCGTCAGTCGGCGGAAGACCGCGCCTATGGCCGTTTGTCCTCGCTTAAACCGCTCAAGGAGCGCAAGCCCGATCTGGTCATCAACCTGATGGGCTGTCTGGTCGGTGTGCGCGGCGATGATTCGTTGCGGGCGCGTTTCCCTTTTGTGGACGTTTTTTCGCCCCCCTCGGATGTCGGGCCGTTGGTGGCATTTTTGACGCAACATGAAGCGCGGGCACTGGAAGCCCAACGTCGGGATTCCCTGGCGGCCATGCTGGAGGCGGAAACCCTGTTGCCGGCGCATGAGCGCGGCCGTCTGGTAGCGGCTTATGTGCCGGTCGTGCTGGGTTGTTCCCATGCCTGTACGTTCTGTATTATCCCGGCGCGGCGCGGCGGCGAGCGGTCGCGACGGGTGGGCGAAATCCTGACGGAGGTGCGTGCGCTGGTGGCGCAGGGCGTCCGGGAAGTCACGTTGCTCGGGCAAATTGTGGACCGCTACGGTCGGGATATTCCTGAGGGGCCCAATCTGGCGGCCCTGCTGCGTATCCTGCACGAGGTGGAAGGGCTGGAGCGGATTCGCTTCCTGACCTCGCACCCGTCGTACTTTGACGATGAACTGCTCGAGGCAGTTGCGACGTTGCCCAAAGTCATGCCACATATCGAGATTCCGGTGCAGGCAGGGGATGATGAAATTTTACGCCAGATGCGGCGTGGCTATACTCAGGCCGAGTATCGCCGGGCGGTGGAAAAGATACGCCGCGCTCTGCCGGAATGTTCCATTGCCACCGATATTATCGTGGGGTTCCCCGGCGAAAGCGAGGCACAATTTATGGAAACCTACCGTCTGCTGGCCGATTTGCGCCTGGATGTAGCCCATGTGGCGCGTTATTCGCCGCGGCCGGGCACTGTCGCGGCGCGCCGTTATGCGGACGATGTGCCGGAAGAGGAAAAGATGCGCCGTTTCCGGCTGCTGGAGCAGTTACAGGAGCAGATTGCAGCGGAGATTAATGCCCGTTACCTGGGCCGGCGTGTGGAGGTATTATTTGAGGAGAAGGAAAAAGGACGCTGGCGCGGCCGCACGCCAACGAACAAACTCGTCTTCGTCGAAAGCGAGGCAGATTTGCGCGGCCAGATACGTCCGGTCACGATAATCTGGAGCGGCCCCTGGTCAATGCATGGGCGGTTAGCGTAGCCGCCGACATGCCCGACCTGATAGTTACCGTTGGGCTTCCACCAGCAATTCAACGCGCGCGATGGGCGCGCCGAGACTGTACACGGAAAAATGGAAGGGGATGGGCGCGTTGCTGATCTGGCCGGCTTCCCAGCGCCTCACGCCGACGGCGTTATCGTCCGCATCGTAGGCAATAGCCAGAATCCACACCTTGCGGGGAGCAACCTCTGCCGCTTCGATAGTGACTGTGCCGGAAAGATGGGCGCTGTGCCCCTCCCAGTCAATTTCGGTCAGGACGTTGCGCGCCACTGCCGGTAGATAGCGCGTATCACCGGCCAGCAGGCGAATGGCAGTCAGGACGCGCACGGCGGCTCTGGCGCCGGCCGGGATCGGAGCAGGGAAGAACGCCGCGACGGCGATTGCCCGACCGGGGGGAATGATGTCCAGTGGAGCAAAGGCAATCTGCCGCTCCTGTTCCTGGCCACTTTCATCCTGCAACACGAATAACACGGAGAGATTTTCAACCGTTTCGGCGTATTCGTTGACGATCAACGCCAGACACCACAGCCCGCCATCGCGCGTGGGGTAGCAGGTCGTCTGACGCACGCGCAATGGCACGGGGGTGGGAGTGGGGAGGGCTGGCTGGCTATCGCCGGCAGGGATGATCAGGGTGGCGCCGACCGGTAAGGCGTTGGGGTTGAGGCCGGGGTTGGCCTGCCGTAAAGCCTCTAGCGTGACGCCAAACTTCTGGGCGATGGCAATGAGGGTATCGTTCGGAGCGATGACGTAAGTGACCGGCGTTGACGTGGGGAAGGTGATTTCTGTGGAGGCCAGCAACGGCGTTGGCGAGGCCGTGGGAAGCGGCAGGGTAGCCGGGGGAGCAGGGGTGGGAGAAGAACGCTGGGCCTGGTCGTTCGCCGGCGCGCGGCAGGCAACCAGTACGCTGATGAGCAAGACGAAAAGGAAATGGCGGCGCATGGAGGAGGGTGGAAGCGGAGAACGAGAAACGGCAGGGGGAGGTTAGCGGGTGAAAAGGCTGATACTTTCGATGTGGTATGTTTGAGGAAAGAGGTCGAAAGGGGTGGTTTCGAGCAAGCGGTAGCCGTTCTGGGTCAATCGGGCGGCGTCGCGTGCCAGGGTCGCGGCATCGCACGAGACGTATGCCAGCCACGGCGGAGCCAGGCGTAACAGCCCTTCCAGCGCCGTTTTCTCCAGGCCGGCGCGCGGTGGGTCAACGATGGCCACGTCCACTGGTTCTTGCAAGGCAGGCAACACCTCGCCGGCCGGCGCCTCATAGAGTTCCACATGGTCAAATTCGTTCAGGTTAAAGGCGAAATCCTCGCAGGCCGGGGGAGATAGTTCAATGCCGATCACCCGTCCGACATGCGGGGCAAGGAAGGCGCTAAACAGCCCGACCCCACAATAGACATCCAGCAGGGTGGTTTTTGAGGAAAGCGGCAGACGTTGGAGCAGGTAGGCCACCATCTTGCCGGCCACAGGCGTGTTGACCTGAAAGAAGGACGTGGGCGAAAGACGGAACGTTCGGCGTACCGGCGGCGCAGCCTCGACGGTCACGTCCATCCAGAGGAAGCGATCGCCAGCCAGGACGAGAACATTTTCCTGCCAGACATGCACAACCGAAATCCCGGCTTCCACGGCCAGATCGGGCGGCTGGGGGGAATCTGATACCAGTACCAGCATCACCTCGTCCTCGCTTCCCAGCCGCAAGGCGATGCGCTTGAAGTTCAAGCCGGTTTCAAAGTCCAGCAATGGCCAGAAGGTGTTGAGGGGCGCGGCAGGTAGATGGCATTCAGAAATGGCTATCACGTCCCCCTCTCCCTGGCCAGGGTGCGCACAGACAAACCCTGCTTTCCCCTGCCGGGTGAGATGGAATTGTATGTGGTTACGGTATTCCCAGGCCTGCGGCGAGGCCACAGGAGCCTGCAGCGGTGGGTTGGCAATATGGCCGTAGCGCGTCAGTTGTTCGTGCAGGATGGCGCGCTTGGCCTCCAGCTGGGCGGGGTAGGGGAGATGCTGGTAGTGACAGCCGCCGCAGACGCTTCCCAGGGCGCGGCCTGGCGTAAAAAAGTGCTGGCAACGGGGTGGAATGCGTTGGGGCGCGGCTTCGAGCAAAGTTAACAGTTCACCGCGCAGATAGTGACGCTTTTCCTCCACCACGCGCGCTTCGACCACCTCGCCCGGCAGCCCAAACGGGACAAACATCACCCGCCCATCGGGCAAACGTCCTACCGCCTCGCCGCCATACGCCAGGCGCTCCAGCCGGACAGTCCAGCGTTCGGGAGCCATAGCCAGCCTGTGGCTGTTCTGGCCCGGAGGCGTCGTTGCGCCGTCAGCGGGCGACCAGCGTCAGCAATTGGTCCTGGAAAAAGGAGAGGACGACCAGGATCAGGATAAATGTGCCGGCCAGCAGTCCGATGCGGCGCAAGTCACGCTTGACCTGCGAGTAATCGGGGTTGAATTCCAGAGTTTTGGATACCGCGGCTTTGAGCGCCGGGGCCGTGCGTTTCCGTTTTTTACTCATACCGTCTCCTACTGAGTTTGAAGTCTGGCAAAGACAACGTAACGCTGTTTGTCCACCAGATAGGGATGGCAGGTAATCAGCGTCAGCGTTGGTTCGCTGGTGGGATTCATGACTTCGACCTGCGTTGGTTCGACGATCTGGCTGCCGGTTACCACGTAGACGTATTGCCGCTGGGCGGTGAAAATCAGGATTAAATCACCCGGCTGCAATTTCTCGAGGTAGCGAAAAACTTCGCCGTACACGTCGTTGTGGCCGGTGAGCACCAGATTGCCGGCCTGGCCGGGGTTAGCCGAGCCGATATGCTGCCCAACGCCTTTTTTTAATTGCTCCCAGCCATCGCCCTGGACAATGGGCGCGTCGACATTGATGGCCGGAATCTGGATGCGGATGGCCTGCTCTGGCCCAGGGGTTGGAATGGGGAGGCTGGCCAGGGATTGCACCAGCGGGCGCAGATGTTCAGGAATCTCGGCTTCATTGGGTTGGGCGCCCTGCGACGCCGTGGGCGGTGTGTGTCCGCCGGGAAGCACCACGGCGGTGATCAGTGGCGTTGGCGAGGCGGCCTGACGCAACGCGGCGGCGGCTTCCTGATTTAACAACCGCCACAGGCCCAGCCCGCTGAGCAATACGCCGACCAGCCCGATGACGGCCAGCACTTCAATGGCGGCGAGCAGACGGTCAAACCAACGACGCCGCGCCGGGGGCGGCGTGGGCGCGGCTTCCTGTTCGGCTTCGGGGAGCACAGGATGCCAGAACCCCTGTTCTTGCGGCGGCAGGTCAGGCGCCAGGATTACCGCCCGTCCGCTGCGACGAAAGCGCTCCAGCCGTTCACGGCGTGCACTGCGCCGCTTTTCCATGAGCAGACGACGCAATTCGTTCAGGCTTAAATCGTCAGCGTCCTTGCCTTTCGGCATGCGCTCAATTATATCAGAGTTGTCCGCCAGTCCCACTGCCGGGGGAAAAGGCAAAGCGTTGCTGACGGTCTCTCCCGTGGCGCGCCCTAAAATTCCTGGTTCTTTTCCCGCATTTCTTGCAGGAATTTTTCTTTGTTGGCGAGGCGGGCGGTCTTGCCGCTGGATGTTTTAACCAGCCAGTGCTTGCCAACTACGTGCACGTAACGTAAGGCGATGGCCGACCCACGCGTGACCGCCAGGCGAATCTGATCGGCAATCTTTTGCCGCTCGGCGGGATTATCGGTATCCACTTCGGCTACCATCACCACATCTTCCGTCCCTGTGGCTTCGTTGAAAACGCCGAAGGCGCAGGCTCGACCGGGATGGACGCCGGGAACCTCGCAGGCGAGCCTCTCCAAATCCTGAGGATAGATGTTTTTGCCGCCAACGATGATGAGGTCTTTCTTGCGACCGGTGACATAGAGCTCCCCGTTTACCAGATAGCCGTAGTCGCCGGTGAGATACCAGCCGTCAAGGAAAGCCTTTCGTGTGGCATCGGGGCGATTGTAGTAACCGGTGAGCATACAGTTGCTGCGCAGGGCGATTTCACCAACGTGTCGGTCGGGGAGCGGCTGGCCTTTGTCGTCCAGAATGCGGACTTCGGTGTTGGCGATGGGTTTCCCGCAGCCAAGCATACGCACACTTGGACGGCCAGAGATAGCCGGCCGGGCAATGCGTTCGATTTGCAGGCTATCGCGGTCAATGTCTTCGAAGAGGAGAGGGCTGTCAATGCCGCCCTGAGTGACAGCAAAGACGTTCTCGGCCATGGCGTAACAGGTGGCCAATGCCTCGTAGCGCAGCCCATAACCGCGAAAACGCTCATAGAAGACCTGATGGGATTCCCAGCGTACCGGCTCAGAACAGTTCGAAATGGCTCGCCAGGAAGAGAGGTCAATGCCCTCCAGGTCGCGATCGCGGACTTTTTGAGCGCAGAAATTGTAGGCGAAGTTGGGCAACCAGGAGAGTGTTCCCCGGTAGCGGGAAACGGCCTGGAACAAGCGGTAGGGGGCGCGCACCCAGTCGAAGGGCGACATGAGCACCAGTGGATTCCCCAGGAGAATGGGCATCAACCAGCAGGCAATGAGGCCCATATCGTGGTAAAGAGGCAACCAGGAGACGAAGACGTCGCTGGCATGCAGCCGAATGGCCTGACGGTAGGCTTCCAGTTGATTCAAGACGGCCTGATGGGACAGGGCAACGCCTTTTTGCAGGCCTGTGGTGCCGGAGGAATGTTGTAGCAGGACGATGTCATCCGGCCGGCGTTGCAGGCCGGCGCAGAGTTGAAATTCTGGCGGCAAGGGCGTTTCGGCCTGGCTGGTAAGGATCAGCGCCCTGACCGAGTCTTTGCCGGGTTGCAATGCGGCGCGCACCTCGTGCTCGAATTCGGTATAGGTGACAATGGCTGTTGGCCGGGTGACGGCAATCAACGCCGCGAGGTCGGCGCGGTAGCGCTCCGGCAACAGTTTTTCGGTCAGGAAGGGGAGAATGGAAGGGATCGCGCCGTGGAGAATGGCGCCGAAGTAGGCATACAACAGGTCAATACCGTGCTGGAGGATGAGAATGACCACGTCGCCAGGCTGGATGCCATGTTGGCGGTAAGTTTTGACATAACCCGCTGCGCCATGGAGCAAATCGCGATACGATACCGCGCGATCCGCCTGCCCGGCATGTAACAGGTAAACGGCAATCTTATCGGGATGCCTTTCGTAGTGTTCTTGCAGGAGTTGGGAGAAGTTAGGCATCATGTCTCATGCCTGGCGGGCCTGAATCATGGCGGCCAGTTGATTCAGGTTGTCGAACGTACTGGCATTCAGTTCGGTATCGTCAATGTGCACGCCAAAGTTGTCTTCGATGAACAGAGCCAGGTCCACCAGATGGAACGAGTCGATCAGGCCGCTGGTGAGCAAGGGTTCGGTGGGATCAATCGTGCGGCCAGGCTGTTTGAGAATCTCGGCAGCAATGTAATGCGCCAGTTGGGTTACGACAGGACTGGTCATGGGGTATTCCTTTCGTTGGGCTGGCTGAGTGCGCGCCAGACGGCGTCTATTGCCTGAAGAGCGGTCAGATTGCGCCAGGGCCAGGCGCTCTGCATCCGTTGTGGATCATCAAAGAAGTTGCGGGCAAAGGTCAGGTGAAAACCATCGGAGCTGAGGCCATGGTTGGGCAGAGGTTGAACGGCGGCCCAGAAGTTCCACAAGGGCACATCGTAATCGTAGGCCACGCGCGCAATGGCGGCATTGATGCTGTAATCGCCTTCCAGATTGTCGGCCTTGGTAGCCAGAATGGGCACGATGCCCTGATGGAGGAGGTATTCTACTACCTGGCGCAGGTAAGCCTCATACGTTTCTGCGGGCTTTTTCCCCCACCAGGTCTCCATGCTGATGATGGCCAGGCTGGGGTTGTGCCGCCGTATCTCACAGGCCAGGGGAGTCTCACCGGCCTGACAGGAGGCTGGATCGGCCCAGAGAGGGGAGAGAACAGAGGCCACGTTCATCCCACCTTTAACCGCCAGCGACTTGCGCGACCAGGAGCCGGCAAACTGGTCAATGGTGGGTTGGAGATAGGCGTACTGCTCTCCCAGAGAGTATTCTCCAGGATGATCGAACGCGGAGAGGAAATAGGTGTCCACATTCTGACAGTCGCCGATTTTTGAGAAGCGATGCGCATCTCGACCGGCGGCCAGGCCTTGTTGATAGATAGCGCGCATGCGTGCCGAGGGCTGGGGGATCACCGGCCACTCCTGCCAGCGCTCTGGCGGGAGGCGGGTATCCGTGGTGGGAGTTGGCGGAGAAGCGGACGTGGAGGTGGGAGGCGCGGCGGTGGCCGCTGCGGTTGGGGTGGCGGTCGCCGTTGCTGTTCCGGTCGCCGTGGCTACGGTGGGGGCGCGGCCGCGGAGGCAAGAGACAAGCCAAAGGGAGACGATCAGGGAGATAAGGTATCGTTTCATGGACATGTTTTCTGGGTCAGGACGGAGGCAATTTGTCTGGCCAGCAGCGCTTCGGCGGCAGGGGTCAGATGGATGGCGCTGTTGGTGTAATTACTTTTGTCGGGCAGCAGATCCCATAAATCCAGATAATCCCAGCCATGACGTTGCGCCTGTTCGGCCATCCGTTGCCGGTAGTGGTCGTATGCCCAGCGGGGGTAGAAGAAATTATAACGGATGTCGCTGTTCTCGCCCTCGCTGATGAGCATGGGTTCATTGACCAGCAACAGCGGGGTATCGCCGACGGCGCGCGCGCCGGCCTCCAGGACAGAGAAGGCCAGCGCGTCGGCGGGCAATAGCGGGGGATTCCAGCCGTGGAACGAGGCGTCGGTTTCAAAATCTACCTGTGCGCGTGGATAATCGGTGGGATATATCTGGTCAACGCCGGTGGCGGCCCAGAGCACGCCGTACATTTGCAGACGAAACAAATCGGCCAGGGCGCGGCGTTGACCGATGATCGTCCGTTCCCAGAGGGTCGGCTGGCTCAGCCCGGCGAAGGGCAGGTCAAATTTGCGTATCAGCGCATTGACGCGCGCGGGGTTATTGGCTATCAGCGGTGTGGTGAGTTGTTTGTCCGCCGGGAAGGCCTCGAGAGTCACCAGCCAGATGACCATGTCCGGCTGGTAGCGCATGGCCTCGTCGAGGATGAGCAGGTCTTTCATCAGGGAAATGGTCGGGTAGCCGAGATTATAGGCGTGGACGCGTTTCCCGCACCGGGTGAGGCCGGCCGCGTTCAACTGTCCCGCCAGCGTTTCGTCGGGGCGAAGCAGAATCCCCCATACCGACGAATCGCCGATCAAGATGAGGCGGTATTCGTCGGCCGGCCTGGCCCCGCCGGCGATGACGTGGGAGGCAAACATCGCGTCGAGGTCGAAGAGGCTGAGATTGTAGGATTGGGCCGGATTCTCACCGAAGGGGAAGCGCTCGCGGCCGGGAAAAAGATGGTTATAGAGAGAAATTTTCCCCAGCCCGCCGGGATTCCAGATGGCAAAGAGCCAGTTGCAGATCAGGAACAGGCCAATGCCCTTGAGCAAGACATTGCGAAGGAAACGACTGTCCAAACGAACCTCAGCATTACGGGAGTATTCCGTGGAGGGGAGCATCTTTTCTCAGGCGAGGCCGAACAGTTTGAGCAACACGTGCCAGGAAGCCGACGGCTCCGGCAGGGCGAAGAAGACCCAGCCGAGGGCGACGAAGTGGAATGTCAGCACTGCCCCGCCGAAGTTCAGCGCCTTTTGCCAGGGCCTCGCGAGGCCGGCAAGGCGACCGCGCGTCCATTCGGACCAGCGATTGTGGAAAAACAGCCCCAGCCCGTGCCACAGCCCCCACAGGATGAAATTCCAGGTCATGCCATGCCAGAGGCCAATGAGCAACATGGTGCTGATCTGGGCGAGGAAGATCATAACCGGCACAGGCAACGGCCTGGCGGCGGACCGCAGGGCGCGTGTGAGAGGGTTGAAAAAGTACGCGCGGAACCATTGAGTCAGCGTCATGTGCCAGTTGTTCCAGAACTGTGTCAGGTTGGGCTTGAGGTAGGGGGCGTTGAAGTTTTCCGGCAGGTGGAACCCCAGCAGACGCCCCAGGCCGATGGCGATATCGGTGTAACCGCTGAAATCGAAATAGATCTGGAGAGCGTAGGCATAGACCAGCATCCACATCCAGCCGGCGGCATGTACCTGCCAGGCGTTGGTCGCGTTCAGGGCGATCAGCGCCAGCGAATCGGCGATGGCGAATTTCTTGAAAAGGCCGAGCACGATCCGCCGTCCGGCAGCGAGCCAGTCGGCAGCGGTCAACGCGGCGGGGCGGCGCAAATCCACGACGAAGCGTTCAAGACGGTCAATCGGGCCGGCGGGCAGGGTGGGGAAAAAGATGACGTAGGTCACGTACTCGGCCAGCGAGACGGTCGGCAATCGTCCACTCTGACGGTCGCGCAACGTATGCAGGATACGAAAAGCAATATAGGAGAACCCTAACCAGCGAATATCCAGCGGGTTCGCGGTGGCAATGGCCTGATGATTTAACGCGCGCAGGAGGAGACTGACCTGTCGGGTTACCGGCGGGCATTTCAGGGCGATGAACATGCCGAGGATGAAGATCGGCGCCGAGATGGGGAGCAATCGCGCCTGACGGCCATACCGTATCAGGAGGGCTACGATCAGCGCCGAGATGACCAGCCCCAGGCCAACGAGCGACATCTGGGGCGGGCGCGAGGGGAGCAGCGGCAGGGAAACGGGCAGATAGCGCGTCAGGCCGATCAAAACCGCGATGCCGACCAGCAGGAGGGCGGCGGCCCGATCTCTTTTCCAGTCCTGCCCGGCGGCAGGCAGGGTCAACGCCCAGCCGCAGGCGGCGAGGGTCAGCGTTGCCGTCGGCAGCCAGAAGTCCAGGAAGCGAATTGGCAAAGCCGGCTGCAGAGCGTACACGGCCAGGACGCTGACGGCCATCAGGAGGTACGTTCGCCCACGGCGGCGGTTGGCCAGCGTACACAGAAGCGTGATCGCGATAGAGGCAAGAATGAACGCCAGCGCCATTAAAAGCCCTGATAAATCCACAAGGGCGCGCTATCCGCGGTCAAAATGACCAGGGCGATCAAGATAAGGCACAGGAGCAAGGCCCAGAGATTCTCGCGGCTCAGGAGGAATTTCATCGGTAACCGCAAACCAGGTATTCGCCGTCTTGCGACACGATCTGGTACGTGCGTGACGACAGGTCTATTTCCTGATCTTCGTTATTGTACGTGGCCACCAGTTTGCCGTGACACACGACCAGTGTGGTGGAGTCCTCCTGGCCGGTTTCTTCGCAGGCCAGATTTTCCAGGCGAACGTCCACCGCCTGAAAGGAGTCAACCTCAAGGCGGGCGTCGGGTTCCCACTGCGCGCAAGAGAGCGCGGCGATGCGGTCGGCATCTTTCGCGGCCAGGGCACGGAGATAGTCCTCGGCGGCCTGAGCGGCCCGGCTTCCACCCGCTTGCGTGCAGCCGCTGCCGAGCAGGACGAGGAAGGTGATAACCAGAGCGAAGACGCGTTGTTTGAGCACCTTATGTTCTCCCAGATAAAGAATGACCGGCATGGGTTGGGAGGGATTATATACGGCCAGAGAAGAATTGGCAAGCCAGGACGGGCGCGGGTAGTGTATCTTTACTTCAGGAAATTTGAGAACGAAAGTAACCACCCTCCACTGCTATCTTTGTCATTGCGAGCCGCCACAGGCGGCGAAGCAATCCCCTTATCGGCCAGGAGATTGCTTCGCTTCGCTCGCAATGACAGGAGGCGGAGGTTTTTTATGGCCTGTGGTAGCCAGACCTCCTGCCCCGTAGGGGTAATCGGGCGACTCGCTGCGAATTTCCTGAACGAATGATACAGTATCCGGGCGCGCCGGCGCGTGGCGTCATTGCCTTGACCGTCTCTTTCGGGCAGGGTAAAATCGCAACGTTTCCACACAGGGTAACCATGAGCATTTATCGTTTTGTCATTCGCTTTCGAGCGGCCTCGGATCCGCGTAGCGCCGGCTTGCTGGCCGATGCGCACGCGCTGGGGTTCACGCAACTGGAACACCTGGAATGTCAGGATTTGTATTTTGTCGAGGGGGAACTGAGCCAACGCGAGCAGGAGCAGTTAGCGCATCGCTTGCTCTGTGACTCGGTCACGCAGGTTGCGGAATGGGACAGACTGCCGTCGCCCGCCATGGCGCTGCCGGCTGAGGTGGTGATGGTGGAAGTGGCCTTGCGTCCGGGCGTGACGGACCCGGTGGCGGACGAACTCGTCCGCGCGGCGCATGAATTGGGCCTGAGCGGCGTACGACGCGCCTCGACCGGCTGGCGTTATCTCTTGCGGGGTGCGGATGAGGCCATGGCCCGTCGCCTGGCGCAGCGCTTGCTGGCGAATGTGGTCATCCATCGTTGGACGGTGGGCGAAATTGACCCCTCGTTCCCGCAAGAGGCCGCCTCGAGCGGTGAGGTGGAAATCATCCGCCTGCGCGGCGTCAGCGATGAGGCTCTTCTGGAAATCTCGCGTCAACGCCGCGCTGCGCTCGATCTGGCCGAGATGCAGGCCATTCGCGCCTATTGCGAGCGCGAAGACCGCGACCTGACCGATGTCGAGTTCGAAACGATTGCCCAGACCTGGTCCGAGCATTGTGTGCACAAGACGTTCAAGGCGAAGATCGAGGTGGTGCGGGCGCAGGCAGATTCCAGCGCGCCTTCCGTGGGAGAGATCGATTCGATTTTCAAGACGTACATTCGTCGCGCCACAGAAGAAATCCATGCCCCCTGGGTGCTTTCGGCCTTTGTGGATAATGCCGGGATCGTGGAACTGGATGGGGAACATGAAGTCTCGTTTAAGGTGGAAACGCACAACCATCCCTCGGCGATAGAACCCTTCGGCGGTGCCAATACCGGCGTGGGCGGCGTCATCCGCGATGTGCTGGGCGTTTCCCATAAACCCATTGCCAATACCGACGTCCTGTGCTTTGGGATGCAGGATGCTTCTTTCGAGGAATTACCGGCTGGTGTGCTGCATCCACGGCGCATTCTTTCGGGCGTGGTGGCCGGCGTGCAGGATTACGGCAATAAGATGGGCATACCGACCGTCAACGGCGCGATTCTGTTTGACCCCGGTTATGCGGCCAATCCGCTCGTATTCTGCGGAACGGTGGGCATCGCGCCGAAAGGTCGCCATGTCCGCTCTCCACAAAAAGGTGATCGGGTGATTGTCCTGGGGGGGCGGACCGGGCGCGACGGCCTGCGCGGCGCGACCTTCTCCTCGATGACCATGGACGCCCAGACCGGCGAAGTCTCTGGCTCGGCGGTGCAGATCGGCAACCCGATTGTCGAGAAAGGGCTGGTGGATGTTATCCTGCCGGCGCGCGATTTGGGCCTGTATCATGCTATTACCGATTGTGGCGCTGGCGGCCTTTCCTCGGCGGTTGGGGAAATGGCAGCGGAGATTGGCGCCGAGGTTGATTTGACCCGCGTGCGCCTCAAGTATCCTGGCCTGGCGCCCTGGGAAATCTGGCTTTCCGAAGCCCAGGAACGAATGGTCCTGGCAGTTCCGCCTGAGAATTTGCCCAAACTACAAGAATTATGCACCACGTACAACGTGGAGTTAACCGACATTGGCGAGTTCACCGGCACGGGGCGTCTGGTGGTGCGCTATGGCGAAAAAGTCGTGTTGGATTTAGAGAACGACTTCCTGCATCATGGCATTCCCCAGCGTCGCCTGAAGGCCATTGTCCAACCCACGTTAGAAGCGCGTGTGGCCGTCTCAGACGCTACGGCTGACGCCTTACCGCCCTCCTCTTGCGTTTCTCTCCTGCTCAAACTGCTTGCCCATCCCAACATCGCTTCGAAAGCAGCCGTGGTGCGCATTTACGATCACGAGGTGCAGGGTGGAACAGTCATCAAACCCTTGACCGGCGCGCGGAACGATGGCCCGGCGGATGGTTGTGTGCTCAAGCCGGCAGAAGCGAAAGGCCATGCCGGCATTGTCCTGGCGAACGGGATTAACCCGGAGTACGGCAAGCACGATGCTTACCGCATGGCGCAGGCGGTGGTGGACGAAGCGATACGCAACGCTGTGGCGCTCGGCGCGGACCCGGCGCGCATCGCCCTGCTGGATAACTTTTGCTGGGGCGATCCCTTGCGCCCGGAGACGCTCGGCACACTGGTAGAAGCGGCGCGCGGCTGCTACGATGCGGCGCGGCTTTTCGGCGCGCCGTTCATCTCCGGCAAGGATTCGCTTAACAATGAGTATCTGGGCGCCGATGGCTTGCGTCACGCGATTCCCCCCACGTTGCTGATTTCCGCGCTGGGTATCCTGGACGATGTGACCCTGGCCGTTACGCTGGATTTGAAGGCCGAGGGGAATGTGCTGTATCTGGTGGGCGATTTTCAACCTGCTTTTGGCGGTTCTCATTTCAATCGGGTGGCCGAGGAGAAAATCGCCGGGCCGGTGCCGGCGCTTTCCCCGCGCACGCCGCAGGTGTACCGCGCCCTGCATCGCGCCGTTCGCGCCCGGCTGGTACGCGCCTGTCACGATCTTTCCGAAGGCGGACTGGCGGTCGCCGCGGCGGAGATGTGCCTGGCCGGGCGGTTGGGGCTGCGCCTGCAACTTTCACCGCAGGCCGGGCTGACGACTCTGTTCGGCGAAACCACCGGCTGTCTGCTGGTGGAGGTGCCGTCGGCGGCAGCCGCAGAGTTTGAGTCCCTGTTCGCCGGTTTGCCCTGTCAGCGAATGGGGCAGGTGCAGACTTCGCCGACGCTTGACATTTGCCGGGGCGAGGCGCTCTGGTTTTCTGTGGCGCTGGCCGATCTGGTCATGGCCTGGCAGACGCCACTGCAACCGTCTCGCTGAAAGGCGTTGATTTGCGCATAGCCACAATCATGAAGTTTCGACAAACGGTATAAGGTATTCAACGTTAGCATGTTGCCCAAAGCCCTGATTCTCTTTGCTTCCGGCACCAACCGTGACCGTGACGTCGCCGAAGCCCTGACTCTGGCCGGCGCTGTTCCGGAAATTGTGCCTCTCAACCTCCTGCGCGCGGATCGGCGTAAATGGCGTGATTATCAAATGCTCATCCTGCCGGGCGGCTTTTCCTATGCGGATGCGCTGGGGGCCGGGCGTCTGCTGGCTGTAGATCTGCAGGCCTACTTTGCCGATGAAATCCACGAGTTTGTTGCCTCTGGCAAGGCAGTCCTGGGCATTTGCAATGGTTTTCAGGCGCTGGTTAAGGCTGGTGTGCTGCCAGGGTTGGGGCAAGAGGAGAAGGAGGCAACCCTGACCTTTAATGCCTCAGGCCGTTTCGAATGCCGCTGGGTAACGTTGCGCCCGATCTCGCAACGTTGTATGTGGACGCGTGGCCTGACGGACCTGATCGAATGCCCGGTGGCGCATGGCGAGGGCAACTTCCAGCTGAGCCGGCCTGCCTTGCTGGAGGCGCTTTTGGCGCAGGATCAGGTCGCGCTGACGTATGTTCTGCCCGATGGCACCCCAGCGCAGGGGCGTTACCCTGCCAACCCGAACGGGTCTGTGGTGGATATTGCCGGTGTGTGCAATCGGGATGGCAATGTGCTTGGCCTCATGCCACACCCGGAAAATCACATTTATTCCTGGCAACATCCGCAATGGACGCGCGGCCTGGCGCGCGGTAGCGGACTGCTCTTGTTTAAAAATGGCGTTCGCTATACGGAGGAACTATGATAGAAACGAGGCGGCTTCGTGAATTGCTTCCCCTGGCCCTGTCCGAGACCAATCTGCCGCTGCCGGGCAAGGGTTCGGGTAAGGTGCGCGACTGGTATGACCTGCCAGATGGCAGACGCTTGCTGGTCACTACCGACCGTCTCTCGGCGTTCGACCGCATCCTGGCGCGCGTGCCTTATAAGGGTCAGGTGTTGAACCAGTTGACCAACTGGTGGTTTGAGCGGACAAAAGGCATCATTCCCAGTCACCTCATCGCCGAGCCGGATCCGAACGCCTCGGTGGTGGAGGTGGTGGAGCCGTTCCTGGTAGAGGTCATTGTGCGTGGTTACATCACCGGCGTGACCACAACGGCGCTCTGGTATCGTTATGCGCTCGGCGAACGCGAGATTTACGGTTACCGCTTCCCGGAAGGCTTGCGTAAGAACTCACCTTTGCCACAACCGATTATCACGCCGACGACAAAAGGCATCGCCGGCGCCCACGATGAACGTCTTACCTGTGCCGAGGTAGTCGAGAAAGGGTTGCTGGATGCCGCCACCTGGGAGCAGGTGCAGGCGGCAGCGCTGGCGATCTTTCGGCTGGGTCAGGAGGTAGCCGCGCAGGCCGGCCTGATTCTGGTGGATACCAAGTACGAATTCGGCCGCGCCGCGGATGGCCGCGTGCTTTTGATTGACGAAGTGCACACGCCTGATTCGTCCCGTTTCTGGAAGGCCGACACCTATGAAAGCCGTCTGGCGGCAGGCGAGGAGCCAGAAAATTTCGACAAAGAGTTTGTCCGCCTGGCCTACGCGGAAAAAGGTTATCGCGGCGATGGTGAAATTCCCACCATGCCAGACGAACTGTGGGTGGCAGCCAGCCAGCGCTACATTGCCATCTACGAAATGCTCACTGGCGAGACGTTTGCGGCCGGCGAGTATCCGGTCGAACCGCGCCTGCTGACGAATCTACGCGCCGCCGGTCTCTTGTCCGCGTGAGCCGGCGGGGATAAAAAAGAGCGGGGAGGTGGGGCCGTAACCGGCCGCCTCCCCGCCAGATAACGATTGGGGTCTGAGGGGGAACCATTATCCCTTCAGGAATTCCTCTACTGCCGCTTTGCTGATGCGATAGGCGTTGCCGACTTTCCGGGCCTTCAGGCTGCCATCCTGAATGGCCGCCATCACGTCTTCCTCGGCGACTTTCAGATATTGTGCGACTTCTGCGGGAGTCATGACATCGGGCATTGCGCCGGTGTCGGGCGTAGCGGTAGCCGGTCGCGCGGCGGCGCCCTGCAGCGCCTGTCCCATCAGGTTGCCGATGCCTACGCCGGCGCCAATGCCAGCGGTCAGGCCGGCGCCGCCGCTGGGATTTTGGGCCGCGTCGCGCATGGCGTCGGCGGCCTGCAGTTGGGTGTATGTCGCCATGTCCAGAACACCCATATCGCGCAGTTCTTGAGCCGATTTCTCCGATGGCTTCAGATTCGCAATGATGAAGGACTTGACGGTCAGGCCGAGGGCGTTGAAATCGTCCTCGATTTCGGAGCGGATGTAACCGGCCATTTCCTGGGTTTTTGCCAGCAGTTGCGTCAGGTTAAACCTGGCGCCCCACTCGTTGAGCGTATCTTGCAACTGTCCCAGAATGATATTGCGCAGCCGATCTTCGATGTCGTCCATGCGGTACGACGCCTTTTTGCCTACAATCTGGGTGACCAGTTGCATAGGGTCTTTGACCTCAAAGGAGTACGTGCCAAAGCCCTGCAGCAAAGCGACGCCGAGGCCCATCCCTGGATTGCTAACCAGAATCGGCTGAGGGGTGCCCCACTTGCGGTTGGCGAACTCCTTCATGGAAACGAAGTACACTTCGGCCGGGAAGGGGGTCCGTTCATTAAAGGCCTTGCCGATCAAGTCTATCAATTTGGGGATATTGGCGGTTGAAATGATATGTCGTCCTGGCCCAAAGGTGTCCAACGCCAGGCCATCGCGGAAGAAGACCGCCGCCTGCCCGCTGCGAACGATAACGTTACTGCCAATGCGGTAATCGCCGATTGAGGTATCATCGGGGAAACGATGGACTAATTCGTTCTCCATCTCATTGGCGTATTCGATAACATCAAAAATGCGCGCCATATTCTTTTCTCCTTGAACAGGGTGGGAAACCGTGAACCATAGTCATTATACTGCCTTTTGCTGAAAACGATTCTGGCAGCAGGAGCGGATTTTATTCCCAATATACGCCTGGCAGGGGGAAAGGTTGCGGGTGGTGATGAACGCGGGCGCCTACTGAAATGGGACGGCCATGACAGAGGCGCGACCGGTCAGGGAAATATTCGGTTTTGGGTAACTACTTTGACAATGTCAACTTTTCGTATCGTTGTCATTGCGAGGAGCGTTTCTTTGCGACGAAGCAATCTCCTTGCAAACCGTGAGACTGCTTTCCCCACGCTACGCTCCACCACGCTCCGCTCGTGGCAGGCGGGACATGCGCTTTGCTCGCAGTGACGGAATGCGAGTAATTACGAAGAAAAATTGAAAAGGAGGCTGCTCCAAACGCTGGAACAGCCTCCTCTTTTTCATCGGGGGTCGGGCGACCGGGCCGGCGGAAGAAGCAGGCCTGCCGTACCTATTCTGGGATTTCAGCCCACTGGGAAGAGCCAACTTCCTTGACAGCCTTCTCGGCCTTCGCGAAGCGTCCGTGTACAAAGCCTGTCCCAGCCGGGATGAGTTTGCCAATGATGACGTTCTCTTTCAGGCCGTAGAGGTAGTCGGTTGCCGAGGCAATGGCCGCGCCAGCCAGTACTTTGATGGTATGCTGGAAGGATGAGGCGGCAAGGAAAGAGGTGGTGGACAGGGAAGCCTTGGTCACCCCAAGCAGAATCTCGCTGTAGGTCGCCGGCTGCTTTCCTTCGGCCAGCAATTGTTCATTGATACGCTTGATTTCCAGCCGATCGACTGCGTCGCCGGGCAGATACTGCGTGTCGCCGGGGCGTTTGACCTGCACCCTGGACATCATCTTGCGGATGATAACCTCGAAGTGTTTGTCGTGAATGTTCTGGCCCTGGCTACGGTAGACTTTCTGAATCTCGCTCAACAGGTACAGCTGGCAGGCCTCGCGTCCTTTGACGCGCAGAATGCGGTGAGGGTTGAGCGAACCTTCCGTCAGTGGCTGGCCATTCTCCACGCGTTCCCCGTCCTTTACCAGGAGGCGCATGGTGGTCGGGATTTCGTACTCTACCTCTTCGTAGCGATCATAGGAAACGATCACCTTGCGGCCTTCAATGCGTACCCGGCCACCGTGCTGAGCCGTGATCGTGGCCTCGCCAAAGGTGCCCAATACCGCGCCGGCTTCGACCTCGTCCTCATCCTTGACGGTGATGGTCCATTCCTCGGGGAATTCGTATTCATCGCTGACCAGTTCACTGTTCTCGATGCGCACCAGCCGCATATCGGCATAGCGATCGGATTGGACAATGCGCACTGTGCCGTCAATTTCGGCGACTACGGCTTCGCCTTTCGGTTGCTTGCGCGCTTCAAAGAGTTCTTCCACGCGTGGTAGACCGGTCGTGATGTCGCCGCCGGCAGCGACGCCACCGGTGTGGAAGGTGCGCAGCGTCAACTGTGTGCCCGGCTCGCCAATGGATTGCGCGGCGATAATGCCAACGGCTGTGCCCAATTCAACCATCGTACCGCGCCCCAAATCAATGCCATAGCACTTGGCGCATACGCCATGCTGTAATTCGCAGGTGAGCGGCGAACGCACTTTGACTTCGGTTACGCCGGCCGCCACCAGGCGACGCGCCAGTTCGTGGTCAATGATATCGTCGCGTTCGGCCAGCACCTCGCCGGTTTTCGGATCCAGAACCCGCTCGGCCACCAGACGGCTATACAGACGGCTGTAGAACGATTGACCGGCAACATCGTCCTGTTTGCGAATCCAGAACCCTTCCTGCGTGCCGCAGTCATAGTCGTTGACAATGACATCCTGGGCAATATCCACCAGACGACGCGTCAGGTAGCCGGCATCGGCGGTGCGCAAGGCGGTATCGGCCAGGCCTTTACGGGCGCCGTGAGTTGAAATGAAGTATTCCTGAGCGGTCAGGCCTTCGCGGAAGTTCGAGAGGATGGGGCGCGGGATAATGCGCCCGGCCGGGTCAGCCATCAGGCCGCGCATACCGGCCAGCTGCGAGATTGGCCCGAATCCGCCTTTGGTGGCGCCCGAGTTCGCCATGACTGCCAGATTGCTATCCGGCGCCATGTGTTGTTTGACGGCTTCGGCGACTTTAGAGGTCGTGCGCTGCCAGATTTGAATGACCCGTTCGTTTTGCTCCTGCTCGGTCAACAAGCCGCGCCGATAGTCGCGCTGGACCTGTTCCACTTCTTGCAGGGCCTGAGCGATAATCGCTTCTTTTTGAGGGGGAATGGTAATGTCGGAAACTGCCAGCGTCACTCCCGAACGCATGGCGTATTCGAAGCCAACGCGTTTGATCTCGTCAGCGACCTGAGTCGTGACTTCCTGGCCACAAATCTCATACACCTCGGCGATGATGTCCTTGATGCCGCCTTTTTCCAGCGTGCGGTTGGTGAACTGAATCTCTTCCGGCAGGATGCGGTTGAAGAGGACGCGCCCGACAGTCGTTTCGATCAGGCGCGTTTCCGCTGCCGGTAGACGATTGCCCTGTTCATCGTACCAGGTCTTGACCCGTACTTTAATCTTGCTGTGGACGTCCACCTGCCTCAGTTGATAGGCCAGTTCGACTTCGTCCATATCGGCGAAGACGCGTCCATCGCCTGGATGAGGCCGCTGGTGCTCGCTGGTCAGGTAGTAGATGCCCAGGACCATATCTTTGGACGGGCTGATAATGGGTTCGCCGTCGGCCGGTTTGAGCAGGTTCTTGGAAGCCAGCATGAGTTGACGCGCTTCCTGCACGGCCTGATCCGAGAGCGGCACATGGACGGCCATCTGATCGCCGTCAAAGTCGGCATTGAAGGCGGTGGTGACCAGCGGGTGTAGTTGAATGGCCGATCCTTCGATCAGCACCGGCTCAAAGGCCTGGATGCCGAGACGGTGCAGGGTTGGCGCACGGTTGAGCAGGACCGGGCGCTCTTTGATCACTTCTTCGAGCACTTCAAACACTTCTGGTCGCATGCGGTCAACCAGCCGTTTGCCGCCTTTGATGTTGGAGGCGTAGTTATAGGCTACCAGTCGGCTGATCACGAAAGGACGATACAACTCAAGTGCCATTGTCTTGGGCAGGCCGCACTGGTACAGTTTCAGTTGTGGGCCGACGACGATTACCGAACGACCGGAGTAGTCCACGCGTTTACCGAGCAGGTTGCGGCGGAAGCGACCCTTCTTGCCTTTGAGCATGTCACTCAAGGACTTCAGTTCACGCCGTCCGCGTCGCGACAGGGCTTTGCCGCGCTGGCTGTTGTCAATCAGCGAGTCCACGGCTTCCTGTAACATGCGCTTCTCGTTGCGCACGATGACATCCGGCGCGCCCAGTTCGAGCAGTCGCTTCAGGCGATTGTTGCGGTTAATGACGCGTCGGTAGAGATCGTTCAGGTCAGAGGTGGCGAAACGACCGCCGTCCAGTTGCACCATCGGGCGCAGATCGGGTGGAATGACCGGCAGGACGGTTAAAATCATCCACTCGGGGCGGTTGCCCGAACGGCGAAAGGCCTCCACTACTTTCAGGCGCGTGGTGGCCTTCTTGCGCTTTTGCTTGCTTTTGGAGGTGCGCACTTCGTGCCAGAGTTCCTCGGCCAGTTTGTCCAGGTCGAGGCGGCGCAAGATGTCGTAGAAGGCCTCGGCGCCCATGTCGGCGCGGAATACTTGTCCCCAACGTTGTTTCAATTCGCGGTAGCGGCTCTCGCTCAGGAAGGTTAGCGGGCGCAGTTCGAGCAGTTCATCGCGCAGGCGAGTGTTTTGGTCTTGCGCATCGGTGGTTTGTTCTTCCCACTGAAGGCGCAAAGCGTTCATCTTTTCGTCAGCCTCGGCCTTGAGGCGCGCGGCTTCGGTGGCAATTTCGTCCAGCGCGCGTTGCTTTTCATCCTTGAGTTCATTCTCTAACGTCTCCAGACGCGCGCGCACGAACTTTTGCACCTGACTGATATGCGCGGCGGTTACTTTGACGCCAGCCTCGACAATGACTTCCTCGCTCTCGGCAAAGCGAATCGGCTCCGTCAACACCTGGCCGCTTTTCTCTTTGAGCAGGGTTTCCAGGCGTTGGCCTTCTTGAATGATGGGTTCGATCCGGGCCGCGATTTGTTCGTCGTATTGGCGTTCCAGTTTCTTACGCCGTGATTCCAGTTCAGCCAGTTTGCGGTCGCGAGCGGTCTTGATCTCGGCGATCTGGGCGTTGGCCTGGGCTGCGCGTTCACGCTCCGAAACGGTAATTTCGTCCTCCAGACGGCGCAGCGCTTTTTGTCGCGCCTCTTCATCGACATACGTCACAATGTACTGGGCGAAGTACAGGACCCGGTCCAGATTGCGCCGCGAAACATCGAGCAGCAGACCGAGGTAGGATGGGACGCGGCGGGTGTACCAGATGTGCGCGACCGGCGCCGCGAGCATGATATGCCCCATCCGTTCCCGGCGCACATCCGAGCGCGTGACCTCCACGCCGCATTTATCGCAAATAATCCCCTTGTAGCGAACGTTTTTGTATTTGCCGCAATAGCACTGCCAGTCGCGCGTTGGGCCGAAGATGGCTTCGCAGAAAAGGCCATCCTTTTCAGGCCTCAGACGACGGTAGTTGATAGTCTCCGGTTTTGTGACCTCACCATAGGACCAGCTCAGAATGGTCTCTGGCGAAGCCAGACTGATACGCAATGCGGTAAGCCCCTTTGTTTCCACTCGTCCACTCCTCGAAAGATAAGACTGGGTTGCCTGTCGGGCGAAGATGTGGCGTCAAAACAAGCAAAAGCAAGCGCTTCAGACCTCTCGTCCAAGCGCTCGCCACAAGCGAAGTGTGCACTTCTTGTTCAACTTGGAGCGAATTATATTCGATTTTCTGTCAGGGGGCAAGGGTGATTTCCTGGCTGTACAGGTACATGGTTCCCCCAATGCGCCCGTCCAGTTGACGCACGACCAGCTGTACAGGGAGCGGTTCGGAGACGTGGTAAGGCATTTCGACCGCAAAGGGACTGTAGCCATTGGCTTCGGCAGGTGGGAGCGAAGCCAGGCGGCTGACGATGGCCTGCCCCTGATCGCCAAGAAGTTCCAGGATCAGCGGCAGATCGTCCAGTGGGCGGGCGTAGCCCGTCACCAGAACCACGCCGCCGTGAATTGTTTCGCCAGGCGCCGGGGTGAGAAGGAGGCAGCGTTCTTTCAGATCGCCGGGGGGGTTAATATCCTCATAGCCGCTGGAGAGCAATAACAGGCGGACGGCGGATAACGCTTTCGTTCGTCCAGCCTCGTCTTCTGTGCTGACCTGCAAGCGGGCCAGCTGTGAAACTCCTTTGATCTCGAAGGGGATTTCCAGGGCAAAGTAGGCCAGGCGTTGGGAGGTATAGACGTACAGGAGATGACGTCCCAGCAAACGGCCATCTTCGCCGATTAACTCGACATGGACGCGATTCTTGTAGCCCGGCACCAGGTAACCGCGCAGCCGAATAGGCGAGCGTACGCTTGACATGGGGCCAGGCGCCAGGATTTGAATGGCCGCCTCGGGAGCCGTGGATGGAGCCTGCAGCGGCTCTGGCGGAAGAGGAAACGTTTCGTCTGCTGACAGTAGGGGAGCACTTGTTGCCGTAGGCGTGGGCGGTGTAGGGGTCGGTGTGGGCAACGCAGCAGGTTCGAGCGTGGCAGTGAAGGATGGCGCAACCGCTGAGGAAAAAATATCTGTCGGCGCAGGCCTAGAACGTTCCCCCGCTATCGGCGCCAGGCAACCGGTCAGTATCAGCAGTGCAAACGGAGCATACCAGCCATGAGCGCGCATGAGGGTATTATAACGTATCTGTTCTTCACTTCAAGGACAGGAGGGGAGCCGGGCGGAAGGCGAACCGCCGTGCCCGTGCCTCATCCCGGCAGCCGGACGGGAAAAGTTCCCCTGGCTTGGGAATCGGGGAACAGAACAGGAGCATGGAGGGCTACCGCAACGAATAAAGCGTGTAATGGCCAATTGGCTGGCCGCGACCAAGCGCTGCGCGCAGTTCTTCCAGCAAACGCCAATCGCGCGCGGCAAATTTAGCGTTATCGAAATCACGCACGAACTCGAACCCCGACTCCCAGATAAGCATGTGGGTAAAACCTTGTTCGAGCCAGGCGGCCCGAATCTCATCGGCGGTGGTGTACTGGTGGGCTTCGTGATACCAGCGGTCAATGATCTCATCTGGATCGCAGCGCGGGACGCAGTAAAACCCGCGTGTCTCCCAGAGCATGACGACCCGGCTGCCGGGGGGAAGACGCCGGATCGTTTCACTGGCCGCATATAAGTCGCCCAGGTTGTGGGCCAGGTAATCCTCCCTGCTCCATAAGCCAGCGTTATGCTCCAGGGAGCGCCTGGGCAATACGTCGGAGAGTGTTTCACATACGTTGAAGGACAGGAAAAGCAAAACCAGGGTTAGCGCAATGCGACCCAGGCGAACGGAGGTGGCCTGAACCTGGAAAGTATAAGCAAACCCGGCTGTCGCCAGCATCGCCCAGAGCGGGAACAGGGTCACAAACAGGCGGGTTTGAATCAGCAGGTTATTCTGAAAAGCGACCAGCACCCACAGGACAAAGCCTCCCAGCAAAATGAACGTCGCCAGGAGCAGATGGCGGCGCTGTGAATCTGTCTTGTTCCGCCAGCCGAGATAAGCCAGCGGCCAGAAGGCGAGCAAGAGTGGGCCGATCGAAGCCGAGGGGCCTACCTTGTCGTCCACGCCCCAGATGGTGATGTACCAGGGCATGACAACCGCCTGCTGCCAGGTCAGGTTCGAGGGAATGTTGTGATAAAAATCATAGCGAATGGCGTCCATGGCTCCGGCAGGGAAAAGCAGCGGGTAGAAAGGATTCCCCGTCCAGGCGAAATTTTTGGCCCACCAGGGCAGGCTGACCAGCGTCGCCACAAGGCCAACCGTGAAAGCCTGCCTGACATTCCGGCGCCATTGGCTGGTCGGTTGGAAGAGCAAGGCCAGTACCCCCAGCAGCAGCAACATGCCGGCGGTGTATTTCAGGCTGAGTGCAAAACCGGAAACGACACCAAGCAGCACAACCAGCCTGCTTTCGTTTCGCTGGTCATAAATCTTTTCCAGCAACTGCCACCAGACCAGCCCGTACAGGAGCAGAAACCATTCCAGATACGCCGCGCCCAGTAAGCGCGAGAGGGTGAACCCACTCAAGAGGGCCGCGATCGCGAACCAGGCCGCCAGGCGGCCAAAACGCTGACGCAGGTCATCGCCCAGGGTCAGCAGGGTCAGACCGCCAAGCAGCCAGCCCAGCACTGCCGGGGCCGATTCGCCGCCCAGAGCCAGCAGGACGAGGTAGTGCATTTCGGCCAGTTGCGGCATGCCCCAAAACATGATTTCGGGGATGTAGGTGATACGACCTTCCTGAAGATAGCGCAGGGGCAGGGTCAGGTGATAGACCAGGGCGTCAAAGGTTAGCGGCGGGGCGAGAGCCACCGATAAGTTCAGCAGAAAGATGACAGCCACCAGCAGGGCGAGTAACCTCTCTGCTCCTCCCACAGGAGCCAGTCCTTGCCAGACCTGCCCGACTTGACGCCAGAATTCGAGCGTCTGCCGCCAGCGCCAGACGAGCAAGATCACAACCAGCAAGCCAAACACCCAGGCGTTCGCGGCAATCAACAGGCCCGTTGCCAACACGAGCAAGGAAAAAACGCCTGCCCCGATAGCCAGGGACCAGGTAACTCCGACGGTCGTATCGGTTCGCTCTTTCTCTGGAAGCGAATCAGGATGAGGAGGAAAGAAAAACCTCAAAATTTCTCGCCCCAGACTGTAGCACAGACCGGGCAACAAAACAGCCAGGCTCAAAACCCAGGCGTTTTTGCCGATGGCCAGAAACATTTGCGGCGAGAAAGGCTTATGGGTGTAGCCATAAGCCAGGCTGACAAGCAGCATCCAGATGAGGCAGAGTGCCAAAACCGGCCAGTTTTGGTGTGATGGTTTACTCATTTGGTCTTCCTTTGCTTCAGGTATTGTTCTCCACGAGACGCCGCGCGTGCCAGGGGAACATTTTCGAGAAGAAAAATCAGCGACCAGATAAGTGGCAGGCCAATCACGGCGCATTCACCGCGAATTCTTTCTGCAATCAACAACAAGGACCAGGGAGAGAGAACAGCCAGGCCGAGACTGAGCCGAGCAAGGACTGAACTCTTGGGATTGTTGTCAGGAATCAGAATGCCCACAAACAAATCATAGATCCAGCGCATGGGCGTAAGCCCCATCCCAGCCAGGATGGTTGCCGAAAACCAGGGGCGGATATCGCCCTTCCTGAGCGATGTCAGCAGACCGTATCCCAGCAGCGCCAGAAAATAGAGAACATAGAGATAGTTCCAGGGTGGGGCCAGAAGCTGCACGCTCCACAAGACCGTCATCCCCCCCCTGATGCTCAACGTCTGGAAATACTCTGGTAGCCAGAAACCAGAGACCACGAAACTGCTGATGGACAAGAAAAGCATCCAGGCGGTAAACCCCAGAACAAAAGGCCATCTTCTGGTCAAGAATGCCCAGATCAAGAAACCAATCACAGGCAGAACGGTCACCGTGGGCTTAATCAGAGCAAATCCAAGTGCAATCCCGGCCAGGATTGGCTTCTCTTTCCAGCAGTAAAGGGCCAGGTATAATCCCATCAGGCCGATATAGCCTAACTGTCCTTTTGTCGCAGCAATCATTACAAATGGTAGCGTTCCCAGAATGAGAATAGCCAGCGATATGTTGCTTAATCTTGTTCCCCCCCAGGCCATGGATAGGTTTCTCAACAAGAGAAACAGCAGTAAAATAAGCGTGCTACCGTAAAGAATGACAGCCCATTTCAAAGGAATAAGCGCCAGAGGAAGAATCAACACAAATAACCAGCCCGGATAAACAAACATCATCGGGTCATATGCGCCTGCCGGGCCGCCATAAAGTGTTTCCTGAATTTTCAGTGTTACTTCGGGTGTGTACGGGTTCACTCCCTTAAGCATTTCCCGTACCCCAATCCAATATGGAATAAAGTCCATGCCTACCCAACGGTACGGGCCATGCGGCCCATCCAATAGCCAGGTGTCCCACAGCCAAAACAGCAGGAAAGCCGAGCCTAGCCAGATAATAACGCTCTGGATGATTAATCTGTCTCGTGATCGTATCATTTAATCTTTTCCTACCCGAGATATCCGCTCATGCGCCAGTGTAAAAATGAATTTTTTTCGTAACAACCTACCCACTATCCATCCTTGTCATTGCGAGCCGCCGCAGGCGGCGAAGCAATCCCCTTGCTTGCCGGGAGATTGCTTCGCTACGCTCGCAATGACAAGAGACAGAGGGTTCTCCATTAGCCATGGTAGGTAGTTACATTTTTTCTGGTCTGCTATAGTCCTGATACTGGCTGTCAATCTGATTGTGTTTGACACTTTGATTATAATGGCAGACAATGAGCTGATCGCTCAGCATGTTCCCGATGGTGGTTACAACTACCTGTCGCTGGCAGGAAATTTTTCGTCATCGGGCGTGTGGTCTTTTGATTCCGGGGTCAGCAAAACCTCTGGATTTCATCCATTATTTGCTTACCGTAACTATTCACTCTGCATCCAGGCTGTTGTGTATGTCATGGCGAGGAGCGTTCTTTGCGACGCAGCAATCTCCAGGCGAGTCAATTTAGCCTGATCAATGGGAGATTGCTTCGCCGAAAAACGGCTCACAATGACATGGCTGAGTAGTTACTGCCCGTTGGATTTTTTGCCGGTTTTCGAGCCGCCCAAAGGCGATGGGCTCGTCATGCTGTCAACCGATTGCCATTTCCAGCCAATTTTGCACTCCCTGGCATAGAATTTGACCATCTTTTGGAACAGCAGCTCAAATAGCCCCTGTTCTTGTCAGGTTTGAAAGCGCTCATGCAAAACACTGCTGGAAACATTGAACCATTATTTTTCAATGGGCTTCCATGGACAACCGCTCCACAGAACATACCAGATGCCATCCAAGACATCCTGATTGTTTACCCGTGGACGCCCTCGCTTTTTCGTTTTGGGCTCTTTGGGCAAGCGCTTTTTTAGCAATCTCCACAACTTGCCCGGCATTCGGTATTTGCTTTTCGATTTTGTGCTATCCTTGAACATGGAGACGTAACCCCTTGAACTTGGATTTTTGCACCCCCTGTTTTATCAGGTCTCGTCTCCTTTTTCGACTTTTTTCGGATAGGTTCTTGGCTATTTCACCACTCTCTTTGCCCACGCTGTGCTTCTCGGAAGGACCTTCTGGTAGGCCTCTCAGAAATCGCTGAAAATATTGTCGTGTGGCTGGCGCGCGATTTTGTGGAACATAAGCCTGCGCTGTTGAACGCCGCGACGGATGTGTACGCGATTTATCCTCTGGAGGAACCGTAGATGTTGAGCTCTACTCGACAAAGGTTTCGGGTTTTGGGCGTGATGCTGTTCATACTTGCTCTTTACATCGTGCTGGCGTATGCTTTTTACAGTGGTTTGACGCGGCACATGTTAGGCGCGGGCGATTTCTTTCCGCGCTGGATGGGTGCACGGGCGTTGTTTCTGCGTGGTGAAAATCCCTATTCTGATGCAGTCACTCAAGAAATTCAACGGGCGATGTACGGCCGGCTGGCGCGGCCTGACGAAGATCAAGTCGCATTTGCCTATCCCTTGTATGCAGCTTTCATCATTGCACCGTTCGTCGGTCTGGCGTATGCGCAAGCGCAAGCACTGTGGATGGCTCTGCTGGTTCTCCTTGTTGTGAGTGGGGCGTTGCTCTTGGCGCGCTGGTATCGTTTCGTGTGGACGCCTTTGTCTTTCGCGATGCTGGTAGTTGGCGTTTTGCTGTTTTATCCGACCGTTCGCGGTGTTTTTCTGGGACAGTATGCTTTGGTGTCGTTCTTTTTGCTCGTGCTTGCCTTTGTCGCCATTGAGGCACGTTTTGATTTTCTAGGGGGCGCGCTGGTTGCGCTGGCCACGATTAAACCTCAGCCGGTGGTTTTCTTTCTGCTTACCTTGATGTTTTGGGCGTTCTACCAACGTCGCTGGCGGATTGTTTGTGGTGCCGCTATCACGCTGGGTATATTGTTTGCTGGTGCGATGCTGTGGGTACCCACCTGGTTGGGCGATTTTGTACAGGCGGTACGCCATTATGCCGGGTATGCGCGAGTTGGTCCACCTGCGCAAACGCTCGTCGAAGTGTTCGCGCCGCGCGCATGGAGTCTGGCGTTGACCTGGGTGCTGGGGGGCGGTTTGCTCGTATGGATGGTGCATACCGTCTGGCGTGCCCGTGCGTTGGCGTGGGATCAGTGGCCACCTGTGCTGGGGATCGTGGCAATTGTGACGACATGGACGGCAGTGCGCATTGGCACCCCCGATCAAGTCTTGCTGTTGATTCCATGGATTTATTGGCTGAGCAGTTGGGTGAAGCAAAAACGATACGGGCCAGCGCTGCTGGCAACGCTGATGGGGATTGCGCTGCCGTGGGTGATTTTTCTCATGACGTTGCAGGGTAACGCCGAAGATATTCGTGTGACCATCGTTTTACCGCTGTTGGCACTCGTGTTATACGTATGGCAAAAACTATGGCCTCCAGTGTGTAAAGGTAACTATTCAGCGCTGCATCCAGGCTGTTGTGTATGTCATGGCGAGGAGCGTTCTTTGCGACGCAGCAATCTCCGGGCGAGTCAATTTAGCCCGATAAATGGGAGATTGCTTCGCCGAAAAACGGCTCGCCATGACATGGCTGAGTAGGTACAAAACGGCGAAAACACAGGGTTTTCGTTTTGCGTG
>Ga0078972_1002407_pt1 | contig 62043 bp, 75 predicted proteins | sample YelNatPaOPGAMG01_FD_67568 | JGI IMG/M metagenome (GOLD analysis project Ga0078972, IMG submission 67568) | Hot spring thermophilic microbial communities from Obsidian Pool, Yellowstone National Park, USA - OP-RAMG-01 (SPADES assembly) (version 2) | ecosystem: Environmental > Aquatic > Thermal... | reverse complement strand
TTCCGGTGTTGATTGATATCCAGTAAATTGCATATTGCTACAAGCGTAATCTTCTGCGTTTCCTGAATCTCTATCATATTTTTCACCAAAATCATGATAGTCAGCATTTATACCATTTATAATAAAAACACTTGTTTCACATAATGCTCTGTAAATTATTAGTTCTAATTTCATAATTCAAGTTTTTTGAAAGGTCCTACTTATAACTTCACGCTGTTATGTTTCAATTATATTATACGTTAAATTTTCAATTTTGTTACATTATTCACTTATGTTTAAGTTTATTGCCAACGCACAACAAAGGTACTAATTTTATTTATCAAATCCATATTTATTTATTTTTGTGAGTTTTTATATATAAAAAAAAATATTATGACTGCAAAAAAATTTACTTTAAATGAATTAAAAACTTTAATTGATCAAATTATTAAAGAAGAAAATGAGAAATCAGAATATAAAGTTTTTGCAACTTTTAATAATGGTAATGTTAGATTAACGAAGAAGCATTCGATTCATTTCTAAAAAAATTGAAAGTTTGTAGTAAATCTAACATATCTACTATCAATTCATTGGCTTGGCATTCCCATGATTTCATGGTATTATATTTTCCACTTTACCATTACCATTGCACTTATCACACCGAACGTAATATGGATAACCCTCAGGGTAGCCATACTTGTCATAGACGAACACGTAATGGTCAATTATACGACCATTCCCATTGCATTGTGGACATGGTATTGTGTCAGGCCGATTGGTATTGTTATGTTGTTTTTTTTTTCATGGTAATAATATTGGTCTGTATATATCATGATTTAGTTCTTTAATTCAATTATACTATACACAATAAAAATAAAATATTAACGTGACACCTCAATAATGGCATCGGGATATTCCCGACAGGCATTTAGATAAGATTCTACCCAAGGAACAAATTCATCATATGTTCCCCAACCATTTTCAGGATTAAATTGTTTGTAGTACTCTGGCCTTTCCTTCATATCCTTAAGCCCCCTTTCTAAAATTGGAATTATATCACTTGCCTTTACTGCTCCAATTTCCTCAGGTCTCCAGCAGGCCTCATAAATTCCAGCAGCTCTTGCCATGCTACCTAGATTATGGGTTATGTTTACCTTATAAACCCAGTTAGTTAGATACTCGGTTTCTTCAACAACACTTAGTGGAAAATAATCTTGAACTTCCTCTGCTGTCAGTTCTCTATTCATACCATTTTCCCGTATGAATATACCTGTTGACTTTTTTACAACTGGTATTTTATTTATTAGCATTACATCTAAACTCATAGGCGTTATTTTTATAGCAATTTAACCATTGTCATTTTTTTAAAATGGATGATTTTATCATACACATACATTAGTTAGCATTCATATTGCCCTAATATTCGTTTAGACATTTTTCGCTGCAAAAGCCAAAATAATCAGTTGTATTATGTTCAACACCACAGGATGGACAATAAAAACTAATATCCTCAAACAAAGACAATTTTTGTTTTAACTTAAAAGAACGTTTCCAGTATTGATTTCTATTGCCGTAGTAAGTACCATCCTCTTCATTATCCGATATTAAGTTAATAAGATGGCTCATTTCTGCTTTTGTAAGTTTTGTTGTTTCCATGTTAACTGCTTTTATTTTTAGTCCAAAGTTTCTGCTTCTAAATACCCCCCCCTACGGCGATTGTGTGTTAACCAGCACCGCACATACGGTTTATAATTTTATTAATGGTTATGCTTAGCATACTTCCGAGAACAATCATCTTTGCAATACATTTTAATATTTGCATTACGATATTCCTCAAGTGTCATTGTCTTCACCTGTAAATCGTAATCCATCACCTCCATTGCAAATTCAATTTTACTCTCATCGTCCATTGTGTGTTCAACAGCAACACGGATAGCATTACCGCATTCAGGGCAAATGCTCATTTTTATTTTCACATCCTTGTCTTCCATTTTACTTTATACTTATGATTAATAATCTTTATCACGCTGTCACCTCGAAGTGGTAAAGACCTCCATCCTTCAGCGTTAGGCTTAATTGTATGATTTTGTCATACATATACATGAGTTATGCGCTATGGTAAGACCTCGAAATGACCGTCTGAAAAAAATTCAAATTTCGTTTTGAAAGGTTCTACTTATACACGTTAAATTCTCTCTATAGCCTTGAATATGGCATAAGCCACCTGCGGAACTATGGCATTGCCGTAGGCTTTACATGCTAATGAATAACTTTCCGATTTATTGCCCTTTCCAGCTCGTCGGCGTTGGTGATGTCAGTAATGCTTAACTCGCATATCCTCACCTCTATATCCTTAATGGTTATCGATGACAGCTCGCAATAGCTCTCGGTTTCATCTATACCGTTCACGTTATGGCTTACTTCCACCCTGTTACCATAGTCTGCGAAAATCGTTACCAGCAGCTTAATAGGGATTTCCTCTTCGATGGTGATTTCGTACTCGTAATCACCTCCCCCACGTGCATCACGCCTAAAACGTTGGGCAATTGTCTCGGCGTACAATTCGATTTCCTTTTTGTTAAATTTAATCATAGCAGTATTTTTTTTTAGAATTTGACTTATCGGTACATTTCCCAATAAACCATAATTATTGGAAAAATACCCAATTTACAACCATCTTCTCCTACGCCTCCCATAACGAGACGTAACATTTATTTATAGAAAAACACTCCAATCTGTCCTTAAAGGCCTCCGCTAATTCATCTATATTAGCAATAAAGTATTTCTTTTCCGTATCTCCCTGTTCAAAACTGATGTAAGCACTTACCAGTTCACCATCTAATACGAAACGGTATGCCATTGGTTGTTGCCTTGTGTTTAACAAATGAATTTCATTCACATCTCTATCGAATACGGCATACAATACCACCCGTAAAATGGGAGACGATTCACCGGCAATGGGAATGCTATAGAAGTACTCCCCCTCGCAACAAGCATCATTCACCAACATTTTGGCAAGTTGCTCGGATAGACGCTCAATCTCTTCGTGTTGAAGTACTATTTTCATAGTGTATAAAACCTATAAATCTAAAACAACATACCCGTTTTTTTTGGACGTAGATTTACTTACAGAATATGTTTTACTTCATCACCGTTCACCTCAACAACGTCAGCCACGCTGTTATTATAAACAATAACATAGCGATTACCATCAGTAAATATGCGAGCCTTGCTAAGCATATATTCTGCCTCCTCATATGGATATTCCTCACACAACCAGTCAAGTATCTTATTCCAGTGCGCCTCTGGAATAGCACATTTCTTTTCTGCTTCAAACCTCAATTGGTCATACCTATTCACCAACCATTCTGTATAGTCTGCCATCCTTGCCTCGAAAGAGTACGATAACGCTTCGGGTGTTTCCTTGATAAAACTCTTGTAATACTTCCAAAACCTGCCATAGTGCTATTTTTTAACGTTTTTCATGTACCCATCAACCAACTGTTTAAACTCATCAAACGAGTTAATCTCCACCACCATATTCCCCGCCATTATCAATTCCTCCTGTACCTCAACCTGAACAGCGGTTGACCGGTTAGACCCCGCCTTCAACTCAACATATAGCGACAGAAACTCCCCATTCGTGTATGGTATATGCAGGTCGGGAATACCGGGAACAACCCCCATACGCTTCATCCTAACCGCCTCCGACTTATTCCTATACCCCCCATTGGGTATATGGTAGATGATATACCCCGGATAGTTAAGCCTAAACCACGACACGCAATTCTCCTGTAACGCTTGCTCCAGTCTCATAATGATATTATTAGGTTAAAGATTGTTTTGAAATAAATGTATAACACCCCCCCAACAAACTCTAAGATGTTGGCGTCCCCCCGAATGGTATCATCTTCAAGTTGAAGATACTCATTCCATGAATCCCTCAATATACTTTTTACTCTTTCCATAAACAATCTATTTATCAAAATTTATTTCAGCATAAATAAACCGGCATATAGCAAAATGCTCATCATCAAACTTTGTAAGCATCAGCCCATGTTTACCTACTCTATCCCCGACGTAAAGGAAGTTCATGCCATTAACATTAACATATTCCTCATGCTTCCTGAACGCATTATATATCCCAGTTAAATACTCATTCTTGAGCACATCCATCTGCAAGTAACACACATCATTCTTAAAATAGAATACACAGAAGTCAGTGTAGGAATTCACGCACATGTATGAAACCATGTACACATCCTTGCTTTCTTGTTTTTCAACCAGAAAGATGTAATCGGGTTTCTCCGCAAGGGCTGACTTGACTTGGGGAACATTCAGGCCCAACGCATAGCCTGTTAATCCCCCACCCTTCTGTGACATTGCCTGTGGCATTATAGCCACAATCATCAATAGTGATATTAGAAACGTTCTCATGGTTTAATAGATTTTTATGTTAAGCAACATGTAGCAAATGTAGCAAATATTTGCGACTTTACCAAATAAATAACGTTAAAAAATGTTAAAAGCCGTCTTTTTACTGACGGCTTTCATTTCATTGCTACCATTTAGGGAAGGTCTGGTTCATCTAAATACCTCCAATGGGTGGGGTTGAATGTCTTCGGCTTTACATTCGGGGCATACGATATGTCATCTATAACATACCAGTTCTGTTCCCCATCCACGTCTTCTATAAAACCTAATCCTAAATGACCTTTACCGTCGGATACCCAAACTATCACGTTGGGCATAGGAAGAAACTCCTTCGACAATTCCCATTCCGTTTTGTCAACTTCATCCATAACAATATATATTGGTTACGTTGGTAAAGATACTAAATATTACGTATTTCCCCGTTCACCTATTCTAATGTCAAATCTTTCTTTATGGATAAATTGGAATTAAACTCCTTGTGTATTTTAATAGTTCGCATATCCCTAATCGCCAGCATTTGCTTATACCGCTGAATACCTAGTGTTACACTGGAACGGCTTTTATACCCAAATACCATAGAAATAACCGGATGGCTGAAACCTTTTTCGTTCATATACTGCCATACAACAGCCTTACGTAAAGCCACTATGTTACTCTTCCTGTAAGCCTTCATGTCATTTTCCGATAGTCCAGCAGCCTCTAATAGTTCTCTAAGACTATACCCATTCACCATGAACTCATCAATATTAACGGTGATTGTTCGTAATACCCCATTTATAGATTCTGGGTATAAATAGCCATTGTCTTCCATATAACGTACTACCACTTCGCTTAACTCGGTTATATCGGACGGTGAACGCTTAATAAAAAAATTCTTGTGTTCTGAAACATACTTCATCAACAGGGATGATATTGCTCCACGAATCCGCTCCCTGTGTATAATCTTATCTTCCGAACTCATACAATACACCCACCCTTAAATCTTTTCCAACATGTCCAGTTACAACAAACGCCCCCCATCTGTAGCCAGCATCAACGCCAAAACCACACACACCGTATGAACCACCAATCAGGTATGGTTTTGGTTTTACATACACGGTTCTACTATCAACAATAGCACTATACTCAGACAACATGATTTTATTCTGTGTCACCATTTGTGACAGGTACACCTGCCCCCCATCAAAACGGAGCGTGTCATCATAGTACCGCTTTACGAAGTAATCCTCAACCACAGAGGTTAACCACACCGTATCATGCAATACCCTGTAAATTGTATCGTAACTCGTAATAGTTTCCTTTACGGGCTTTGGGACGTAAACAGTACGCTCGGTTACAATGGTATCATGCACAGTGATTGTAGTACTACTAGGCTCACCGTGGTAAGCATAATTTACTCCAAATAGGAAACCGACCATAAATACAGCAACGGCAGACAGGAAACTAACTAAACCATTCTTTACTGATTGCATACTTCTTCTGTTTTACGTTTACTTAATATATGCCTAAGATTCCGCTCAAACCTATCCTTAGTTAGAATAAGGTTTTGATTACCAAACATTAAATCGTTTGTGTATCGCTTCAGACCAACGTTAACCGTGCAGGGTTTACGGTTAAACAATCTGGCTATTTCCGACTGGCTATACCCAGCCTTGTGCATAATATCCCATATGATAAACCGCATGTAAACGAACACCTGTTCCTTTGTGTCGGAAGACAAACGTTCAAAGGGATAGCCAGTAGCCTCTACCATATCGTCAAAATAGAAGTCGAATACCTTAATCGTTCTCACGGTAGTAATGAATTAAATCATTCAACATCTCATAATCACACTCAATATCATCCCCGTGAAATAACACATAGCCATCACGGGTTGCCATTATGGAATTAACCTTCCCGTTTTTCATATAGAACTCCAGGTCTATCATCATATCCATGTTAATCACACATTCACCATCGAGAGGCTTGGAAGCCAGCCCGAGTGCAATGTATTTATAGTCATAATCATCTATTTTCAGTTTCATAATCTTTCTCCTCATTTATTTCGTTATCGTCGTCCTTGTTATCAAATGAATCCCAGTACTTATATAGCCTATCCAAGCTCCAAAAAAACCAGCAGTTGCAGTCGTCGGGTAAATCTTCCTTATCCACGGGTTCGACAGTCTCGGCTATCGGCTGCCCATTAAGCGACCATCTCATACTAATATGTTTTGGTCAAATCATGATAGAGATTTCTAAAGTAATCAAGATTTTCATAGACGATTTAGTTATTATTCACGGTATATATTTAAACGTTGGTCGCATTCCAACCTACACTTTACACAAGAGAAAAGATTCGGACGCCGCCCCCCATGTATTAACTCTTTTGCTAACCGAAACGTTTCTTTCCCTTCATATATTCTAACATCATTTACAGCCACGTCAACCATCAAATTAGCCCCATTTGGGTCAACTAGCCAATGAACGTAATGTATATCACCCTTGAATGAAGCATCAATATCCTCTGTGGTATTTAGTATGTATAACGCCATAAAAAATGCACTGTCGAGGTGAACGTAGAAATCATCCCATCGGGTAACAACGTGGCGATGAACCTGAGACACCAACTCAAAGTTAACACCTGCTACAAACTTTACATCCCCCCTGGTAATTACAGCAGGAAAAAGATTAAAGTTCATGGCTATTCCATCTACAGAAAGCCTTACCTGTCCATTAAATGTTTCTACGTGCTTATCAATTAGAGCCTGACAATTCTCAACAGCCCTCTGAACGTCCTTCATGGCTTTGGACGGCTTACCACTTTTTAATGGTTTGTACTCAATAGTAACATTCCCATCCGCATCATGACCAAACATCAATGTCTCAAAGTAAGACTGCCTGTCAGAAATCTTAGCCTCATTCAGAATAAAATCAGGGCAATTATCAGGGCTTAACAATCTGGCTACTCGGAATATCATACGTTAGTATCTCTTTAAAACATTTCAAAAAGGCATCCTTGCTCATAGTGGCAATATACACATCAACCGAGAGTTTTAAGCAGGCCTCCACCCAGGAAGGCTCATGCTTCTCACAGGCCTCTTCGTATAACCGTTTTAACGCCAGTAAATACTTTGGAACACTGTCCTCCACCGGCATTTCCCTGATTACACCAGAAACTAATAACCTGTTTGTTAGTTCAACTAAAAAGGACATATTATCTCTTGTTGTTTTGTTTTTTCAACAGCAGGCCTATACAGGGAGAAATAGTCAGCATTGGTTAATTTCACCTCCTCATCCAGTCTATGCACGCTCCTTATGAAATTATTCCAGTATAACCTTTCGTATTCTAACCCTGTAATAGTCCTCGTTTTTACGTATTCCTGTTTTTGCCCTACCACCACCTTAAACGATGGTTTTTGGAGTAGTCGGTGGTAAAGGTATTCAAGGTAGTGTAACGGCATGGTATCACTATACGTTTTGGCAAACCAATCATTCCTCCATTCCGTATCACACTCTTCCTCGCAAGGGATATGAAAAAACTTCAACTTCCCGAACGAAACCTTTTGTACGCTATCGTAATACATTATGTCCGGTTTTTTCCATAATTCAAAGGACAAATATCCCTTTCCTACCCTCGTGGTTCGCCACTCACAAAGTGTACACCTCACCTCGTGAACGCCTATAGGTAATAACACCTTCCCATAGGCTTTCTTCGGTGAAAACATTTCGTTTAGTTTCCGTTGGTCATCATCATTTAGAATTCTGAAGCTCATACATTAAGGATATAAACTCATCGTTAAATCCATCTATTGTAATATCAACAGTGCCCCATCGTCCAGGCATTGCTTCATATCCACAATCTCGGCATGGTAATACTGCGTACGGCTTCCCTCTTTAAACGTGTTCACCACATGGAACTCAACATCAATATCCTTCAGGTAAACACGGATAAACCAACTACCCTTTCTCCTTATGTAGCCATTGGCATACATGTTAATCACCAACAACTCCAATAGGTTTCTACGAATCTCCTCGCTCGGATTTATATCGATGGGACAATAGTATATTCCTTGCATGGCTTTCCGGTTATTGGGTTAAGTGTCCAGTAGTAGTAACACACTCCATCCTTCCATCCGTCAGAATTAACCCGAATGTACTCGTTTGAACGTCCATCGATTATTGAATCAATATCATCCCGATTCTTAATCCGTTCATACAGGATATACTTAGGGATAACGGTATTCTTGTACTTATAGGAATACCCCCTTGTTCTCAACGTAAACTCTAACCAGTCTATCATAGTTCATGTCTTTTTTTAAATTTTTCACGTAGTTTCTGTTTGAACATCATAACTGCTTTATGCAACTCAGTAACCATATACCTTCTCTCAGACTTATTATAAGCCTCAATATCATGGCTCTCTGACGTAGTAGCTACTACACGCTTATAAAACTCAACCCTTATATAGCACTGGGGCGTGTCGTTCTCCTCTACCGTTATAGAAAAATCATCCCACGGCACAAGTTTAATGTAAGCGTTTAGCAGTCGCTCCAAATAGACAAGTTCAAATTTATGCTTCTTCTTCATACGCATCAATGTCATCAAGTTTCAACACCCTGTGTGGCTTACCATCGAGAAAAAGATGTAGATTATCCTCCAACATAACAATTGGCTTTTTGGTATATATCATAGCCCCAATAGGTGGAACAATGTGCTCAAAGTCATCATCATAGTATGGGAGTTGACCAATGTGGGTTAGTTTTGCCTTATTGAACAGGACAGGTTTATTCATCACCAGGGTTATCCCATTCCCAATTTCAATATCCTCCTCAATGGTATCACAAAGAACATATCCATTTAACGGATACACTTCCCCTTCCCTTTTTCTCACTAACAAATCACTGTATCTCATTATGTAATACCATCCAGACCTATACTTCAGCAATGGAGCATTCATACCAGAGTAATAATCAAACCATACCTCATCACTGGGCTTAACACATATCTGAATGGAATACCCATCATACTCTAAAACCTTCTTGTAGTTACACATCCTGACTACCCCATGTCTAACCGCATGGTCGGCTGGATTGAACCTACGTCTTTCGGCTGTAATATCCTCCATGTCTCCCAGCAGAAGTTTAGACTCACCTACCTCAAGGTACTTTTCAGGGAAAACCTGAACTACTACACTTCCCCCTACAACGGAAGATAGCATATTCTCAATTACGACGTAGTCCCTGTACTCATTAGAATGGAAGCCCATCATTCTCGCTCTTTTTTACTGAATCCTTTGCCCTTTCAATAATTTCAAATTTATTCACTTTTAGTGAAGTGAAGTATTTACCCTGATACTCACGACACTCAATACGGAAATCAACAAGCACCTCATCACCATTATTGGCGCTCTTAACTTCCGAAGAAATGTTACCGAAAACATCGAAGGCGAATGTCCTATTATCCTTTGCTAACATAGTAAAAGATAGACGTTTCCATGTTCCATTCTTACCTTCACCTGACTTTTGGTCATACACTTTAACAAATTTCCCTTTAAGTTCCATAACTTTACTTTTTTTTGGTTAGTAATTGAAATTTATTTATTAACGAATACAAATCTAACTCCTTAACGGCTAACTCCAATGGATACTCATAAAAATCTTTCCCTCTGTTTACAATAACCGTATCTACAATGGGCCTATAAAAATTCTCCGCTAATGGGTCTATTTCAACTAAGTCCCATATACTGCTCACCATTACCATATCGGGGGTTCTATCTACCTTAATGTAGTGCATCTATTCATCCACATTTAGCAGATTATTATTTCCATAATTTCTTACTTCACCATCATTCTCATCGGGTTGCTCCTCATTGGACAATGATGTTATCAAAGAGATTATAAAGGTTTCATCCTGAGCATCTATTTCAAGGGCTTTGAAAAAACCTGGTCTTTTATTGTACTGGTAAACTTTTTTAAGAATCGTTAATAACTGTAACATGGCATCCTCGTCTAGTTTTAACGTGTAGGTTCTACCTAACAGTATATCGATATTCATTTTCAAATGTTTAAGTATTTTTTTAGTTCCTTAACCTTCTCTGAATCATCCACTCTAGAGATAAGAATACGGGCTATTTTGGCGAATGACTTGCTATCAACAACCCGTTCATGCAAAACAGTGATGGAATACCTCGACTTCAAATCCTTATACAAAATTCTCAAATCTTCAAGCTCTGTGGCTAACTTCTTATTTTCAATCTCTAGGTTATGCTGTATGACAGGAATAAAACCATGTTTGCCAATAACCCATTGATTGCCGTCCTCATCATAATACTTACCATCCTTTACATGAAGACCAGTCTCAAAAGCAAGGGCTGCCATTATTTGAGCCAAATACTCTTTCTTCATAATAAAATTATTTAAAAGTTAGCAGATAAAGGCATAAGCAAAATTGATTTTCCCCTCGATATAACCAACGGGCTACTTACACCAACATAGTTAATATTCACAAAATCACTATCATTAAACACAGATAGACCCAGTTTTAAAAACTCCGCATTAACGGCAATCTTTATATCTCGTGCCTCATATCCAGTATTTATCTCGCCAGATACAGAAAAATCATCGTTCACCGCCTTTAACTTAACAGTGCCCTCTGATTCTAATGTCAACATCCTTGAAGAATTGGTGTATTTGTTAAGGACAGACACGTCCTTAGTAAACCTCTTGGGATTTACTTGGATTGATTCAATTATTTTCAAATCAAATAGTTTTCCTATATTAGGGACATCACCAAATCTTTGTGAAAAAACTATTTCAACATCCTGACACTTATACGTAAAGTTATCACCAATTTCGAAATGGCCATCATTTTGGTCAACCAGCTGTAGGATAGACGTATAGTTTTTCGGTATAATAGCAATAAACGGGATTCCGTCATATGGAAACCTATTAGAGTATAGAATAAACATATTGGTTGCATACACATTTAGGCCATCGTCAGCCACCAGTATAATATTATTGAACAAAGGCCTACTATCATCGTTGGCTGTGAAACGCTTAGCTTCAACAATAGAATCAATTAGTTCTTTACCAGCCAGTACCTTTGCCCTTACGTTCTCATCAACCGGATGGGTAGGAAAAGCTTTGGCGGATAGAATAGGACAACTATACCCTGCGTTCGATGTTTTAATCAACAGGTTGTCATTACTTAAGGTTATCGTGTAATCGTTTAACTCATCCAGAACAGACAACCATTTGGGTGATACACAGAATGGTGAATCAGACAAGGGGTTGTCAATCCTTATCTTTATGTAGCAATCTAACGATGAGGCATAAATGAACCTGTAATCAAACTTTACAGTTTCTAATATAGGCACAACTGATTTGCCAACCACGTGCCCAACAATCTTAAGTGCTTTTTTAAGTTCCATAGATTTTGGTTTTTGTTCAACGTTAATGCAAATGTAGCAAAAAATTTTGACACCATAAAATAAATCCGAACGATTTTTTGTTAAAAAACGTTAAATCATTGATTGTCAACTAAAATATATTTTCGACCGTTTTACCATTTTGGTCGAAAATTCAAATTTCAATTTTAAGGCACTAAATTTTAACGATCTCCACCTCGACCATATAACTATACCACCCAGGGGGATATAATTGAAATTTGATACCTTAAAATGCAAAATTCGGGCATATATGATTTTGGTTTTACACTTATCGAAATATTATTTTTCTATAATCGTTTTATGGGAATCTTTTTTCCCCCCACACCCCCCTTATATACTTAACCCTTTACTTACCATATTGGATAGTATATACTATGTCTATTCACTTAGACTAGTATATAGACTATGTATTCACACTTACTGTGGTATATACTAGTTATATCATCTACTATGGTATATACTATATGCTATTTCATATATATGTCTTACATCTACTGTGGTATATACTATGTATATTCACCTAGTATGGTATATAGACTACATATACTAACATTATTTATCATATACTGTAGTATGTAATACATATATGTTAGTCTTATATAACATATTATGTAGTATATAGACTATATATACTAACATTATGTAGTATATATATAATATAACCATAGTATATATAATATATAATATATATATAATATATAATAATATATATAGTAATTAGTATATAAGTATATAAGGGGTGTATGGGGGGAAAATGATTTTAACGTGCTGTGCTTCTGAGAAGATTCCGTCTAACCTCCGTGTTGAGAAGGTTATTGCCAAGCCTTGATGGAGCACCACAGTCTAAACATCTCATGGCGGTGTATTGCCCTGCCGGTGTGGTGTATTCCCCAATGTATGTTACATTCATAGAGCCACAGGTAGGACAGCAAGCCTCTCTGGCTTCTGAGTATATGGCTATGTTCGGGTGAGACCTAATCCATGGCCTGAGAGTAAGATATACCTCTTCGAGCAGCATGACATCATTTTTGTTGTACTCGAACATCTTTTCGAGGTCGGCTTCACTTCCGTTCATGCAGCTCTTCCACAAGTCAAAGTCTGTCTTTATCTTTTGCTTGTTGGATGTAAGCCTGCCTATATAGTCAAGGTTGTTTCGTGAGAATGCAAAGTATTTCCTTGCTACTTTCAGGGTGTCTATGGATTGGTACGGAGATGGTGGAGATAGTTTGTGAATGACGAAACGAGTGTTTATCCTTTTAATGTCGAACTTATCCCCGTTATGGGCAATGATTATATCTGCCTCATTGATGGTATTCCACAAGGATTGAACTATACGTTGGTCGTTTCCGTTGATTGCCTCATCCTTGGTTAGTACGCAGCCGAACGTGTTTGGTTCAAACAGCCATTTGGCTGCCCATGAAATGATATACCAATCCTGGATGATGTGTTCACCCTGTACGAAAGCGTTGAATGTTTTGAATGTGTAAACCTGCAGTGGTGTCGTCTCTATGTCGAATAGGAGAATCTTTGCATGCCGTGGTATATTTTTTCTGGCGTGGCGGATGTAACGTTTGAGCGTTTCGCTGGAGAACCCATAGTGTAGAATAGTATTATCAAAACCATTTGCATTTAGGTATGCAATGACCTCGTCTAATTTACTCTTTGAAATCATTTTTGTCTGAGTTTAGGTACTCTTCCCACGTCTTTTGCTCCAAGTATTTACCAAAGTAGCCCTGACGGGAAAGTCTTTCCGATATGATAGATAGTTCATCTTCCATTTTTTTACGGTTGATTATGCGAAATCCATTTATTTTCTTTTCAACCAGGTCTCTTCGGTTATACCCCTTGAGCCATATATCTTCCATGATTTTAACCAGAAGTTCACATGCCTTATCCTCATCCAGTTGTTTAAGCATGTTGATAAGTTGTCTTGTTCTCATACCTCATTGATTACTAAACAAATATATATAAAATACTGTTAATACGCAATATACTGTTGATAACTTTTGTATTTTTTTTGTTATATTTGCATAAACGATAGAGCTATGAAAAACAAAAACTTACCTTATCATCAGCGAATGCTGTATAATCCCAATGATGTAGATTTAGTAGAAAAGTTATCGGTTTACGGGGAGTTTAACAGGGATGACTTTGGGGTTGACAAGGTGAAGTTATTCAGGTATATCATATTAGTTTATGACCTGAATAGTCCAATGAGAACGCATTACATAGATTTATGGGAAAGGAAAAGAGCGGTAGCTATTCTTGTTGGGTTTAAGACCACTAAGGGTGGTAAGTTTAGCAGCGACGAGGAGGCTATATTCGTAGGGGAGAACATGGCAGTCAATGAGGCTATAACAAAGTATGTTATGCTTCATGGAATACCCGAGTACACGGCCCTGATAGCCTTTCAGACCGGTTTACATTTTGAGATGCTAAAGGTTCAAAAGGGAGTGATTAGCCAAGCTATCACCAAGAACATTAACCTGCTTAAGGATAATATTCGTTCATTAACGGATTACCTATTTGGTGGTGATGAGTCTCTTAATGTTAGGCGTATGCTATACGCAACAGTTGAGAAAGATAGATTTCCTTTACCCGATGATGTTGTTAGGAGAATAAACAGCGGGGATATGCTCGATGACTACAATCCGTATGGGGAATACTCTGTGGATGAACTAAAATACATTGGCGATGAGTAAGTGTAAGTATTCGGATTTATATTTACCAGCGGATGACTCGTTTTTAGTGAATAAAGACCCACATCTTACACCGATAAGGATAAGTTTACCAAAACCGCCACCGTTACACCTAATAGATGGATGGGGCAAACATCCCGATGAGCAGCGATTTGAATACGTCGAAGTACCAAAAAGGCTACAGAATCTATATCTCGATACGTTGGATATTCTGAACGAAAGGGCTAATAGACAGTCTGCTTTTAAAGTAACGCTATTTAAGGTTCAGAAATTATTTTGGCATAGGCTTAATACAATGCGGGATTCCTATGTGGATGAAATCACCTGGCTAAAAAAGATTTGGTGGCATAGGCTACATGGATATTGGTTTTTTAATCACGGGAAACCAACCTATATTTGCGGGTGGCACTTCATGTACCTGAACTTTTGGAATTTTGCCGAGAATGTTAGGGGTAATAGTAAGTTACCGGAGTATAGGGACAGGGATAGGAGATGGTTTTTATTTCACCAGTACATTTACACCACAAGGGAAACGTTTGCCGATTATGATGAGAGTGGTAATCCGGTGAAGGTGGATGGTAGGTATAGAATGGTTGATGCGGGGAGACGAGTATTCTATGGCACTATAAACACAAAACAACGCCGTGCCGGTGAAACCAATAAGGCCCTGTGTATAGGGCATGAGCTGATTTCGTTGTCCGAAGGGAGCGTTGGTGGTTTAATCTCGTACACGAGAGATAATTCCGAAAAACACTTCAGGGATAAACTGGTAAAATCATGGCAGAAGTTTCCCATATTCTTTATGCCGTACTATGATGGAGGAACAACACCATCTAATGCTATAACCTACCGTGTGCCAGGAACAGAGGTTGGGGAAAGTGGAATAAACTCTGTATTTAACTATGCAGAGAGTGGAGACGGTAAGGCCTATGATGGGTCGAGGTTGATGTTTATCCTATGCGACGAGGAAGGTAAAACGGATGAGGTGAATGTGTTAACCCGGTGGTATCAGCTCACTGACTGTATGTCAACCGGTAATGGAACAAACATTCATGGACTTGCCATTCATCCCTCAACCATTGAGAATATTAAGAACGGAGAGAATTTGGCTAATTACAGAATGCTTTTGGAGCAATCTGATTTCTATGAGCGCAATCCTGTTACCGGAAGAACAACCAGCGGGTTATGCCGTTTCTTTATTCCAGCCGATGATGGATGTGAAGGATTTATAGATTCGTACGGAATGTCGGTAATGGGTGATGAAGTATTAGACTACCAGAAGAAGGAAGGTTTTAAATATACGGCTACCCATTACTTTAAGGGAGAAAGGAAACAGTTGTTAACCAATAGCGATGATGGGTCTATTGAAAAGTACAAGGCCCTATGTCGTAAATTCCCGTTGGAGTACTCTGATAGTTGGATAACCGATGAAGGCGGGGTAGGCTTTAATGTGCTGAAAATAGAAAAACGCATAAGTTACTTAGAGCAGAATAGAAACCTTTTACCACGAAGGGGTAATTTTGTGGGGACACTTGAAAACGGTTTTAAGTTTATTGATGCCCCCGATGGTCGTTTTTATGTGTCTATGCTTTTACCTGATTCAATGGCTAACCAGAGGATGAGTGTATGGCAGGAGGATTCGTTAACCGGTATGCCCAAGCAGGTATTCGCACCAATAATTAAGAACAGGTTTACATTAGGGGCTGACCCTATTAAGGAAACAGGTAAGGCAAAGATTAAACACAAGTTATCCAAGGGGGCTGGGGCTGTTTTTTATCACCTGGATAAATCAATTGACCCGCCTGGTACGCCGGTTGATAAAATGCAAACCAATCGGATAGTATGTACGTATTCGTATAGGCCCGCTATAACCGAGGAGTACTACAAGGATATGCTGGCTGCTGCCGTTTACTACGGTGCTATGATATACCCTGAAATTAACGTAACGGGGCTATGGGAGTACATTGAAAACATGGGGTATGGTGGTTATTTGAAATACGCCTATGACAGTGGGCAGAAAAAAATTAAAGAAAAACCGGGTGTATATACATCACCCAGCAATAAGCCAACTCTATTTAATCAGTTTAGGGATTACATGAATCTTTTCATTGATAACATTTATCATATAGACCTACTGGAGCAGGCAAGGGATATAAAATCGGCAGATTATATGACCGATTATGACTTATTAACTGCCTGTATTGTAGCCTATGATGGTTCGTTGAACAGGATAAACGAGGTGCTTGATGATGGATATGTTGAGGTTGATTTAGGGGGGATGAGGGGTTTATTGTAAATTTCTTATATTTGCAAAAATACGGTTAAAATGTTACCTGAAAAATTTCTGAAAAGCAACGATATAGATTTCCCTGATGGGGAAGTGGATGAACAGTATGCCTTGAAGTATGCCAAGGCTGCCTGGTCTTCATTTAACCGAATGAGTGGATTTGGTGATTGGTCGCTATGGCGATTGTACGGAGCAGGTAATCAACCGGCTGATATATATGCGACATGGGTGAAGAATTCAAAAATGTTCCCCAGGGAAGTGCAACAGTTAGCCACGCAGTATAACGTTCAGGAGAAAGCACTTCGTAACTTCATGAGGAAGGGATGGAAAAGCGTTGACTTCTCGGTTATATCATTCATTCCAAAACTTAAAAGTATTATTAAGAATGCTTTAATGGAAGCCGATTACAACATTAAAGCGTATGCCATAGACCCGTACTCGAGGGATACTGAAACGGAGAAGAAGTGGAATGTATGGGTTGAAAGCCTATATGGAGAATATCTAAATTCCATTCGTGAACTATTCGGAATAGAGGGGAATGATATGCCTGTTATCCCCGAATCCCTTGATGAGTTGCAGTTGATAGAGAATATGGAGGGTTTTAAATCCAACTGGGCAATAGCCATGGAAAAGTTGGCCCGTGTTGTGTTCGAGATGTCTGGGTATGAGAAACAAAAGGAGATGTGGATAGACGACCTTTTGGACGGGGGTATGATGGTATCTAAGGACGATGTGGTTAATGGCTATGTTGTTCACAAGTATATAGACCCTGCCGAGTTTATTATTCAGTATTCACAGTATGAGACCTATGATGATGCACAGTACGCTGGGCATATAGAGTACGTTTCTGCAAAGGACGTATTGCAAAAGGTTGGATTAAAGTACTACGACCAAATAAAGACCGCCTACGCCGGTGAGATTGGCAATTTACCAGAAAGTGAGTGGGGGAAGCCTGGTATTCAGGGGACTGATGCTGTATTAGAGGGGTATTTTGGTAAGGTTGCAGTACTAAACCTTTCTTTCATTACGAACGCCTACGATTATTACAGGGAGTTTAAGTATAACGGCAGGGTAAAGATTAAGAAAATACCTAAACCGCAGCAAATGGACAGGTCTGTAACGTATCAGTTAAGGCCTATGCTGTATTCTTTGAAGTGGGTTATAGGAACGGATGTTGTTTACGATTATGGCCCTGTGTATAATCAGCCACAACAGAAGGATAATAGCCGTATGGTTAGGTTGGATTACCACGTTTATTCGCTACCGTATAAGTCTCTGGTTAGACAATTGATGCCTTTAGAGGATGAATACATGAAGGGGTGGTTGATTTACCAAAATGGGGTGAACAACGGTTTTAAGAGTGGGGTAGCACTAAATACTACATTCTTGCGCAACGTATCCCTAAATGGTGTACCGGCTAAGGTTGAGGATGTTTTAGAGTTTTATAAGGAAGAAGGGACGATGCCCATGTCTTACTCGCAGACTGGTGATTACCGTGGTGGTGCTGTTACTCCCGTTGTTCCCATTCAGGGTGTTGCTGAAATGGTGATAAACGAGGCTGTAAACAGGCGGAGTTATGTAGCCTCTATGATATACGAAATAACTGGGATAAATCCATCGCAGGTATTGTCGGCACAGACAGGAGGGGTAATGGGTGAAAAAGAGTTGAAGTATGATACATTGATAAACGTTTTAAAACCCATTGCAACAGGAATCCTAACGGTGAAGGAGAGTATAGCGAAAAATGCCGTTGCTAGAATACAAAACCTGATAGCCTATGACGACGAGTTCAGGAAGAGGTATGGTGGTGTTCTAAGCAATATTGAGGTAAACATGTTGAAGGAAGCCGAGAAAAATGGTGTGTATTATTCGGTATCATTAAAAGCCAAGCCTACCAGGGAGAATATTGCTGAGCTTATGCAGGCGTTAACAGCAGCATACCAAAGCCAGTTGCTTGACCCGTCTGATTATATGCTTGTTATGGAGCAGCTTTCAAATGATGTTGAGCTTGGTAGGATTAGGCAGTATGTTTCGTATAAGGTTAATAAGAACAGGGAGCGAATGGAAAGGCAGCAGCAGCAGTTGATTTCGATGCGAAACCAGGGCATGACCGATATGATTACGGCAAACGGACAGGTTGAGATGGCTAAGATAGAGAAAAAGGTTGAAGGTAAGTTGGCAGAGATACAGCTTGAGATGCAGAAGAAGTATGAGGGCGAGTTGGCTAAAGAGAGGGAAATAACCAACAGGGAGATAGATAAAGTGGTTAGAAAAATAATGGCAAGTTATGGAAGATAATACAAAAATGACCCCGTACGATGAGCTTGTAGCGAAGCTTGACCTGATGTATATGGATGGCGCTATAAGCGATAAGGAACGAGCATTATACATATCGATTGTTAATAGCGATGAGGATAAGTTAAAGCGGATGGGGGATGAAGGCTATAACGAGTTGGCCTATGGTGGAGTAGCCACTCGTGAAACATTTTTTAAGTTGTATGCAAATCATATTAAAAAATTAGCCAGTGATGGAAAGGTGTTATTATTCCCAGACCTTATGGAGGTAGATGACGATGTGGTATCGGCCTTTTCGGTAAAGGATTCAGATTCGCCCAGCGTTGACGTTGCTAGCAAAATAAGGAAAGCAGCCGAGACGTTTAATACCAATGAAGTGTATAGTCAGTTTGGCATAGGCGATGTGAACAGTTTAGCCGTAAAGTATAAGAGGGCTATGCTGCATGGGACATACTATGATTACTCTAAACAGAATAGCATACGTGACCTTATAGCCGGTAAACGTGTGAGCAATCCGGAGAAAAAGCGTGACTACCGAAGTGTTGATAGTTCAGATGAACTATTGGCAAAGAAACAGGATAGGCAATTGCCTGTGGGCAATGATAGGAGAGGGGTTATTGAAAACAGGTTTGAGAGTATTGCCGATAACCTGTCTAAACGTTACATGAAGGAGTATAATGGGTATATTGACTTTGTTAAGTCATGGGGGGGGGCTATTGTTTCAAAACTGAATACAGTTGAAGATAACCAGGAGGGTAGTGTTGATTTAGCGTAAAAGTATTATATTTGTAACCAGTAAAAAATAAACGTCTATGGAAAGTTTTGAAGAGGAGCTTAAGAAAATAAAGCAAGAGCTTGAGAACAAAGGGAGCAAATCGCAAAATGCTCAGCCGGATAATGGTGAGCCACCCGCTGAAAACACCGCAGGTGTGAACACGGATAATGTTATTCCCTCGGGAGGTGGGGGCGAAGGTGGTAATACACAGCAGCCGAATACTAAGCCGATTGATTTACAGGCTGAGCTTGCCGATATTAAAGAGAAGCTAAGGCAGAGCGAAGAGCTGGCTGAAAAGTTGAAGGGGTATATATCGAATATGGTTGACCCGTTAAGCCTTTTCAGTTCGGAGCGGGTATATAAGGCAGAACAGTTAAGGAAACAAAACCCAAGTATTCCACACGATATAGCCTATGAAGTGGTTGAAGATGTGGATAAGTTAGACCCTGTAAAGGCAATAGCTTACACCATGTTGATTGAAGAACCCAATCTAGAAGGTGGAATAGAGGGAGCGGTTGAACAGGTGATGTCTAGGTATGAGTTGGACAACCTGGATGATATACCCAGGGTAATTAAGAATAAGTTACTGTTGGAAGCTAAACAGGCAAAAGAGAGTTTAAAAAAATTAGTTGGGTCTATTCCTGAGTTTAAGAGACCTGAACCTATTGACGAGATTGTGAATAAGTACACATCCTATTCTGGTAAGGTTAAGGAACTTGAAACCAGATGGGAGAATAGTTTTGATAATATAAAGCCATTGGTGGGGGAGATTCGTATCACACCGAAGGATGGGAGCGAACCTTTTGTGTTTAAGGTTGAAGATGATTTTATCAATGAGGTTAAGAGCAGCCTCTCGAAAATCATGGCAACCTACCAGTTAGACCCTGAAACGGACGATGGTAAACGTGTGGCTGAGAAAGAGGTAAAAACGGCGTATCTTGCGGAAAAGTTCGAGCAGTTGGCAGAGGCCTATGCCAGCTATCGTGTATCAAAAGCCGTGGAGGCTATTAAGCGAGAATATGCTGGTATGGAAGTAAAGAAGCCTAACACCGGAAGTCCGACAAAGGTAGATGGTAATCCCACTGTGGACGAAATCATTTCACGTTCTAAGAAGTATTTTTAAGAAAATGTTTAACAGTTAAAATTAAAAAAAGAAATGGCATACAATGCAATAAATCCTACAGCAGTACCACAGGGTGGATACGTAGGTAATTATGGTGCTTCATTTATTGACACCTTTTCGTTGTCTGGTTCAGTACCAGCGTTTAAAGAACAAATACTCCCTAAGCTTTTCAAGGCATATGGCAAAGGGTTTGACCTGTTTAACTTTGTTCGTCTGGCAGGGAATGAATTTTTTGTAAAGGGTGAAAAACTGTTTGCTTTTGAGGAAGCAATGCAGAAAACTACCGTAACCATTAGTGCCGTATCACCCAGTGATACCACATATAACCCCGGTGACCCCATTTACTTTAAAATTAGTTCAGCCGATTACAGTTCGAGTACAGAAAGACCTTTGCGTATAGGTGATGTTGTTTACTTCCCTGGGGCAAAATTCAACAAGAATTATCCCGTAGCTGCTCAGGTTACAGCCATTAGCACATCCGGTACTTTTGGTTCGTTAACCGCAGGCACAGGAGCAAACACAGTTTACACCGTGTACTGTCTTGATAACACAATGGATATTGCTTCCGCAATAGGGACTGCAACCCTTGTTATTGGTCATACCGCCTTTGGTCGTGGAGGTGGACAGCCCTCTGCTAAGTACCAGGGATGGCTGCAACGTTCATTCACTACCGGTATTGCCAAGGAAACCAGGGAGATTGCCGGTGGGGTAAACGCCCTTGAGCGTCAGGAGGTGTTCAATATTAACGGACAGCCCACTATATGGGATAAGAGTTTAATAGAGGCCGAATTTGACCTTGACCGTCAAATTGCTATGGCTATCTTCCTGGGTCAAAACAATACCAGTGTAACCCTTTCCAACACAGAGGATGGCAGCGCAGTTCTTAGCCGTTCAACAAAAGGATTCTTGCCCATTGTTGATACCTTAGGTCAAAAACTCGTGCTTAACACCACCTTTGACAGTATTAACGATTTCAATGGTATTAGAGACCTGCATCTTTCACAGGGTTGCGTAGCATCTGAGTACGTAATGGTAATGTCGCCGGCTTTGTATAGCGATGTTGAAAATACCCTTATTACATTATCGGATAACGGAAGTGCCACCCTTTATGATGCAGCCCTGAAGACAATGGGTGTATCTTACAAGCGAGTATTGAAGAACGACCGTATTTACTACTTGGTAGAAGATGTAGCGTTAGCTAATCCTTACCTGTTGAATGCCACTGGTTTTGGTATGAATAAGGTTGGTTTCGTTATTCCGCTTGAGAGTGTTGCAACCCAAGTTGACGGTCAGTTAACCTATGGTGGTGAAACATTCACTAATCTGAGTGGTAAGGTTATGCTTCCTAACATTGGAGTAGGCTACCTGAATAACAACGGCGAAGACAGGCGTCGTATTATTGCCCCTGTAGCCGGTGTTAACGGAATGGGTATGCCCGCATCTCATCAATATGATAAGGTAAGCATATACCTTGCAACTGAGTTTATGTTTACCCTGATGAAGGCAAACGAGATTGTTTGGATTAAGTAGTTTTTGTAGGTGAAGGCGTGGGTGGTGTTTTATCACCCATGCCTTTTGCCTAATTTCTAAAATTAAATTAAAATACTAAGGCTATGATATACGTAAATGGAAAGTATTTAGACCCGATGGGTAATGACTCGTACGCAGAGGAATACAGAGCGTTAAGGAAAAGGCTACTGAGTGATGAGTTTCAGTGGCCAATTGTAATAAAAACCCGAAACACCCCAATGATTAACCCCACCGGATATGTTGAACCCCCACAGAATGTTGTGATTCCCTCAGTGTCAATGATTGAAATGGAGTTCGGTACGGTAGAGTGGCGGTACACGACTAGTCATCCCCAAGTGGTAAACGGAGTATTGCAGTTTCCGACCAACCGAATATTCCTAAACGAAACAACAATAATTGAGCGAGACCATATAGACCTGGCCTTATACCTGATATTTAAGGCAAAACCCGGTGTGAGCGATGGTTTCTTATACTTGCATGACACCAGAAAGGAATCCGATGAGTATGCCAAGAATAGGGCAAGGTTTGGAGCGGTATCGTACATGTTATACGACGAGGATAGTCCATTGAGTGGTAGTGATATTAGGACTATAGCGTTAGCGTTTGGTATTTCGAACGCCGATAGTCCCAAGTACACCGATAATGAGGTTAAGAGACTGCTTGAAGAGGCAATCATAAATGGTGAAACCACCGGCGATGAACTTGTGAACTATAAGAAGTTCAAGGAGTACAGCAGGGTAGGCGAACACGTTAAGCAGATGGCTGCGGTTCAGAAGCTATACGATAATAAGATTGTAGAGTTTGATTCGACCGACGGAAGTTTTTATCTGTTGGATGGCAATGGTGCTAGGGCCGACAAGGTGTTTAAGATAAGCGTGGTTGACATCAGGAAAAAGGATGCCCTATTCTTGAAGTTCCTCAGAGAGAATGAGCGTATGCGCTACATGCTAAAAGAAGATTACGGTGTTGATGTAACCGGTGATACTCATTCCTTTTACTACGAGGAGTTGATGGCTATGGAAATGAGTGAACTTCGTAAGGTGGCTAAGACGGAAGGGATTGAATCGTTTGGACGCAAGAAGGATGATATTATTGCCGATATAATGAGAAAGAGAACCGGCACAAGCGTAAAGGAAAAAGAAAAGGAAGAGGGAGAGTAGTCGAAGAGGCGTGCAAAGAAAGGGGTGGATGAAAAGCGTTCACCCCTTTTGTTTTTCACCCTGCTGCTGATTAGTATAAAATTTATTATATTTGCAGTAAATGAAAAGGATATGTATGCGATAGATACACATGTGCTTGTAAGGGATGGTGAAACACCTCTGAATGTGCTGAAGCTCTTCGATGTATCAGAATACAATGGTGAAAGCGTAGGTATATCAGTTGTTATACTAAGAAACTTATCCGTTGTGTATGATGATAATGGAGCATATTCATTACCGCAAGGGGGTACGTATGAGTATTCACTACCGGTAAACGGGGACGTGGTGGATGGTGGTGATTACGTGGTGGAGTGTTTTTTTAAGAATTTAGGAACAAATGACACAACGGTGGTTAGGAGAAGTTTCACACTTGAATACACACCCCCTGTTGTTAACCCTTACATAACGGTAGATGGTTTAAGGTCTAAACTGTATGGCGGTGCTACGATGACAGGGGTAGCCAGTGTTCTATCGAAGTCATTTATTCATACATTACCGCAAGGGGGGACAGTGGTAAATAGCGACAATTACGAGATAGACGGGATATACTCAGGTGTTCACTCCTTAGTGGTACGTTACGACCTATCTATTACAACCTCAGATTATGTTCTTTACGATAGCGTATATGGCAGCCAGAATGTTATTGCGTACAAGTTGGATGCGGAAAGCGTGTTTGGTGATGTATCAAACTATCGGGCTTTATATGAGAGAACATCAAATCTTGGATTGAAAAGGCAGATGCACACCACGTTAAAGACTATCGAGGCGTGGGCTGATGATTACCACAATAGCCTTTCTGTAAAGGATAGTCTAACGGCTTATGAAGCGTTAACAAAAATATATATAGCCCTAAACGGGAATGTAACCCCAACCGTTGAGCAGATAGAAGACGTAATATCGCAGCAATTCTCGGACGTAAAGGCTACGGCATTAAAGTCAGTAACCGATGGTGGCGATATACCCGCTGATGACTACAACTGGTTTAAGCAGGTATATTCATCCCTGGTTGATGGTTCGGTAAAGAGCTACATAAAGGGCTTGATAAATCAACTAAAGTCACTGGCATCTCGGGTGTTGAATTTGGAATATGTCCAAACCGTTATATATACAGTACCAGGCGATTGTACAAGTGTTACCATTACGCAGTTTCCTGATGGTAGGCCTCTAAATATTCAAGAAGGAGAAAAGGTTGAGATTACTATTAGAATACCGTATGTTGGAAGTCCTTCAGGGGGTAGATTGGCTATTCAGTTAAATGGTGTAAGTAGTAATATATACAGGTATGGTAGTGCGGGATTGATAGGTGGAGTACCGTTGGCAGGGTCAAACATTCTTAACGCTCTATATCAACCTAATTTCACGCTGATTAGAGGCGAGGTTTTAGGTATGACTAATACATATCAACAAACAACGAGTGGTACGTGGACAACTGTTCCTCAATTATACGCATTTACAACAGAAGGGCTTAACGCAACTCAGATAACATCTATAAGATTTTATGTGTATAATGGGACAGTAATTCTAACCGCTGGTGAAAAAATCATAATTAAAATATATAGGCAATGAAAGTAGTAGGATACATAGATGATAAATGGGTAGAGTATGAGGTAGATGAGAGCATAGTTTACCCAGATTGGCATGTAGCAGAAAGGTCAATACGTTTGGTATTAACCGATGTGGTAAAGACATGGCTGCTTATCCTGAGGCAGGAGCATGAGGTGCTTGGTACACAGCCCGAGGTGGCAATGGTGGTGGAATACGTGAGAACAATTGTAGCACCCACTACCACAGAGGGTACAACCACCTATATTTACCTTGAAGAGTTATACCCAGAACACGAAGCGTTGCTTAATAGGTATGGTGTAATAATAGAAAGAAAGGAGTGGTAATATGTATCTGAATGTATTGTTACTGTTTTTATCCCTGTTTGTTTTTACGGGGTATTTATTGTTTATCAGCGTAAGGTATAGAAGGCTTGAGAGCATATCGGCTTCGTTTTACACCTTACCGGAGCGACACCGCTACATATTCACGTTAGCCCTTTGGGGCTTTGCAATGCCGGTCATGATGGCAAGCACGTCGGCTTTTCAGTTCCTTGCGGGTGCTGGAATTTGCTTCGTGGGGGCAGCAGCAGCCTATAAGGACGAATTGACTAATACCGTTCACTACGTTGGTGCGGTGAGCGGAATAGTATTTGGGATGATTCACTTGGTAACTGTAGGCTTATGGTATATGGCTGCTATTTATGGATTATTTTTCGTATTAGCCCTCCTGAAATTTAAGAGGCCTGTGTTCTGGGTAGAGGTGGTGGCGTTTTATATTATTGTCGTTAGCCTAATTGTTAAGTCGCTATGAGCCAGTCAGAGGTTGAATTGTTGAAAGAGTTCCTTTGTGGTATGGTGGAAGACCTAAAGAAGGAAACGTCCGATATAAAAAAGAGTATATCTGACATAAACCATAAGTTGAGCGACCTGGATGTGGCTACCCGTTCAAGGGCATCAACCTGCCCTTTTCGTCAGGATATAATGGAAATGAAGATAAGCAGCAAGGCAAAGGAACTCGATGATAAAAGGATTGAAAGTCGGTTAAAAATTTGGGCATTGGTTTTTACAATGATAAACGTTATTATTAGCATATTGTTTAATATGATATAGGGTATGGCAAGTAGAATCGAAATATCATGGAATGATGCGGTATTGACGGTATATGATACCACTGAGTATAATCCTGTGCCGACTGAAGGGTTACCCATTACCGTAAAGTATAATGGGGGAGTGCTCTTTAATGGGATTATACAGCCGAATGGTAACATAAGTGTATCGTGCAGTACTGGTACGGATGGGCTACCCGCATCGGGAATTTATTCGGTGGAAATAAATGGAGAAGAGAATGTGTATAGCATTTCGTATGAGAGACCGACAAAGGTTATTTCGTTTCTACTTGATGGATTTAATTCAAAACTTACCGTAAAGGACGCAACCCAGTATGTTGGGATTACTACCTATGAGATGGTATGCCAATCACCTAATGGGAATACAACCCAATCAGGTAATCCGCAGGTGGTATTAACACCTGTTTATTCTGGATTGTACGACGTAGGTGTTACCGTTAGTGTTCATTTGAGCGGAGCGGGGTACGATATAACGGATACATATACAAACAAATCTGAGTATAGGGTGTATAGGGTGGAGAAGGATGCCCTGTTTGAGGCTGTGGAGAATTTCCTTTCAGTATTCGATAGCAGCGAGACCCGTAGGCGGAAAGTTATGAAATTGAATATTTTTCAGGATGAGTATGAGCGGGCTATACAGCAAGGGGATAATGTTGGAGCGTATGGGTATTTGGTAAAGATGGCCATAGAGATGGGTATGGTAGGCGAGGATGGAATTGAACTGCCGGTTGTAACAGTGGAGCAGAGTGGCAACCATACGCATACAAACCTGGATGTTCTCAGTAAGTTGAGTGATGTGTCGGGGTCTCTTTATTACAATGGTAGTTCTATAGGGGCAGATGGCCGTATTAAACTTAGTTCTTTCGGCTCGTATGATTATATAAGCAACCTAATAGATGATTCGTTAAGGGTAAACGGTGGTGTACTTGGGATAAGTCCGTCTGGATTGCTTAGCGTTTTGTATGGTATAGATGGAGCGAATAGCGGTATAGATGCCGATATGCTTGATGGCAAACATGCTTCAGCATTTGCGTTAACAACGCACACCCATGATGGAGTGTATTCACCGGTTGGTCATACGCATAGCTATGAGCTCGAGATAAGCAAGCAGAATGGGTATTTGACATACCTGAGTGGTGCATGGGTATTCAAGAATGAGCAGTATGCGTTAGCCAACCATACCCATACCGATTATTACACCAAGTCGGAATTACAAACGTCTGGTGCATCAATCGTTCACTGGAATAATATTACCAGCAAGCCGTTAGCCTTTTCCCCTGCTGCACATGGTAGTACGCATACGAGCAGCGGTGGAGATTCCATTCCGGTGTTTACGATGGGACAGTCGGGGTTAGTTCCTCCTGGTGTAACATCTGATAGGTTTTTGAGGGGGGATGGTGTATGGGCATACATAACGACGGAGTCTGGAGATTATTTAGACATGGTTAAACGTATGGTGGTGGATAATACGTATGACCCCTCACCCGCTACTACCGGTGACCGGTATATCGTTTTAACCACTACGTTACATGCTAATTTTGGGACAATCAATAAAGACCTTAGTGGAAATACGCTAACCATGGGTGTGAACGATATTATTCAGTATAATGGTAGCGAGTTCAGAATAGCCTTTGATGCTTCGGCAGCCATGCAGAGTGCCACGGTTATGGTGCTATATGATAAATGGGGTAATGAAAACCACACATGGACGTATAACGCAAGCACCGACCAGTGGGTTGATAGGGGTGCAGCTGGACAGCATAACTCGTTGAGCGGATTAAACGTAGGGGATTATCAGCACTTAACCCAATATCAGTTAAGTGGATTAACCACAGGAATAGAGACAACGCTGCATAAGCATAGTATTGCCTATATAACTAACCTACAGACCACGCTGGATGGTAAAGTGCCAACTAGTAGGACTATAAATGGAAAAGCGTTAAGTGCTAATATAGTCCTAACGGTATCAGATATAGGCGCAGCAGCAAGTTCACATACCCACACCCCTTCGGAGGTTGGCTTGGGCAATGTAACTAACGATGCACAGCTTAAGAGGAGTGGCAATGACTGGTTGATATTTGGGAGCAAGATTTACACTGGTCTAGATTATAATGATAGGGTATTGATTGAGGACTCCAATAGTAGTTATGTGAAAAAATACACGACACTAAGCGATGTTAAGAACTGGATTTCAAACAATATAATTCCTTCGCAAGCTCTTTCATTAAAATATGAAACACCAGACCAACAATGGGGACTTAATGATTATTTCAAACCATTATTTATCAATGGGAGGGCTTACTTAACCACAACAAACCAAGTAGCTACATTAGCTGACCTTGCTTACCAATTAGCAACCGCAAGGACAATAAATGGAACATCCTTTGATGGAACTGCAAATATAACTACATCTGTTTGGGGAACTAGTAGAACCATTACCATAGGTAATACTGGCAAGTCTGTTAATGGTAGTAACAATGTTAGTTGGAGTTTATCTGAGATTGGTGCTGCTGCAACATCACATACCCATACCCCTTCGGAGGTTGGCTTGGGCAATGTAACTAACGATGCACAGCTTAAGAGGAGTGGCAATGACTGGGAAGTGTTTGGGGGCAAGAATTACAATGGTCTAAATTATAATGATAGGGTGTTGATTGAGGACTATGATAGTAGTTATATTAAAAAATACACAACACTAAGTGATATAAAATCTTGGATTTCTAATAATATAACCGTTTTAAATGCTTTTTCACTAAAATATGATACACCAGACCAACCTTGGGGAGTCTATGATTATTTCAACCCAGTATTTAACAACGGTAAGGCTTACTTAACCACACAAAATAATGTTACCACCCTAACAGACTATGCTACTAAGTTAGCAACCGCAAGAACCATAAATGGGACATCATTTGATGGTAGTGCTGATATAACTACAGCAAACTGGGGTACTAGCAGAACCATAACAATTGGAAGCACTGGAAAATCAGTGGATGGTAGTGCAAATGTTAGTTGGAGTTTATCTGAAATAGGAGCAGCTGCTACTTCACATAGCCACTCTAACTACACACCCTATGCCAGCAACTCTCAAACCATACCAATGAATACACCCAGCGGTGCTTGGTATAGGATAGCCACTAGTGCCAGTGGTGTTGGGAGAAATGATGGTATTTTTGAGTTGGAATTTGCTGGAGCTGGTTATCATCAGAGGGTTAGTTTTAGGGCAAGCTCAATGTATAACTATGATAATTCCATTCAGATAGTTAAAATGGGGGGTAGTAAGTTTAATAATGACAGTACATATCCCATCCAAAGTGTAAGGGTGGTTTACTACCCAAATACGTATAGTGGTGTATATGCCTACGTTGAGGTGTTTGTGGCTAATCCAAATACGTCTAACAATGCCACACTTACCACCAGATTGGTAGATGCCATCGGTTGGAGTTTAACCACTGGTGATGGTAGTATTCCTACCAATTACACAGCTAAGGACTTAAGCGTAAAAAATTACAATCCATTCTATAATACCAACGATAAGAGGAATGTAATTACATCATCCAGTGAAACATTAAACATTGACCTACGTTTGGCAAGTAATGAAACAGTAGTAAGTAACATCATCCAGAACACAACCATTAACATTAGCGGTCTCTATGATGGTGCTGCTGGAACTATACTACTTTACCTCGATGGCACTTACACCATTACACTTGGTACAATGACTAATGATGTTGGCAATGCTGTATATAAGCATACTTCTGGTAATCTATCATCACTGGCTTCTGGTTTTTACATTATAGCATATAGAGTTTTACCAGATGCTTCCGGTACTTGGAGAGTATTTTTTAACATAAGCCCAAAATACAATTAACCATGGGACATTTTGATGGTATATTTTTCTTTTCAACCGTTAAGAATAATATAGTTTTTGAAGTAGAACATAATGGACTACTTTTTAGGATAGAAGGTGAAACACAGTATGACTACTTAACGTCGTCATTAAGTTGGTATGTTGTGTCAAACCCCAGTTGGATAACAGTAAACCCCAGCAGTGGTAGTGGTAGTGCAAACCTACAAATAACTGCTTCTTCAAATCTTGGTGGTAGTTACCGCTATGGGGCTATACAACTCTCGAATAACTCGACAACAATTATCATAGATGTAGAACAAGATGGTGCATACTAATAAAACAATAAAACTATGGCAATACAATGTAAATACTATGACAGCAACCTTGAAGTGGAAGTAAAGGACTGTTACTGGAAAATCACTAAGTTAACTGGTGATAAGAGTAGAATAAATTTCTTTGTTGGGATTTATAGGAATAAAGAGAAGGCAGATGCCAATATAATCATCAATGAGCTACAGTTTTGGTTTACACCAGACTTGAAAAGTGAATTGAACTTTATTGCACAAGCATACAACCATTTGAAAACGCTCCCGATGTTCGATGGTGCAAATGATGTTTAGTGTTCTATCCATTTATATTTAGCAAAATTTTGCATTTATAGGCTATTATATTAACGATTTTCACTGATGTGATATAATGAGTACCCTGAATAAAAATCGGGCTTTAAATAAAAGATTTTTTATAGTATGAAGAAGTTATTGTTAAAAAGAATAAAACTCGATGAAACCTATACGGTTGGAGAGCTTTACATGGTAGATGGTGATAAACAGGTATTCCTGTGTCATACACTCGAGGATAAGGTGAGGGATTTAAATAAAAATGGGGTATTTGATAATGGGGAAAAGAAGGTATATGGGCAGACAGCTATTCCGTACGGCAAGTATGAGCTGGTTATGGAATGGAGTCCTAAGTTTCAGCGCATTTTGCCTTTGTTGCTTAACGTTGATAGTTTTAAGTATATCCGTATCCACGCTGGGAATAGCGTTGCTGATACGGAGGGTTGCATACTGGTTGGCGAGTACTACGGGGGTGATAAAATAGTGAACAGTAAGGCAACGCTTGATAGATTGTTGAGGTTGTTAAATGAGCAGGGCAAATGGCAGATAGAAATAGTGTGAGAATATACGAGGTATTTCAGGACTCCCGTGGTAAGTTTAGCAGTAAACGGGTGTTTGGGGCAATTGGATTCCTATCGGCGATAGTGTTATATTCAATGGGTTGTGGCGATGGCATTGATACGTTGCTGTATGTAAGTGCTGCCATGTTGGGCCTTGATGCCGTGGTGGATGCGTTTAGAAAAAATGGGTAAAAAAATTTGGATATATTGGTAAGATTTGTTATATTTGTAGTGTACTAATCAAAACAATTCGAGACTATGAAAGTAAAAATGAGCGAGATTATTCTATCGGCAGAAGCCATATTGGCTATTTATGATTCTCTTCCCTTCAGAAAAGCGGTGGAGGTGCTTCCGCAGATAAAGAAAGTGAAAGAACTCTTAGAGGAGTACGAGAAGAAGCGTAATGAGATAGCATCGAGGGACGTTCCCACGGATGTTAAAGAGCAAGAAATTATGGCTATATGGGATACCGACGTTGACATTAGCCTTAAGTTTACCGTGGATGATGTGGAAAAGGCTAATATCCGACATAGGGATTTGCTTCATCTGTCTCCATTCGTAGAGGGCTTATGAAAGAGGTAGTTCTCGTACCGACAATTGATGACCCGGTATTCCGTAACTACCTTGTGCATATATTGGTGTTTGAAAAAAAGGTAAGGAAGTACGGTTTGACCGTACGGGAGGCGCAGGTGGGCCTAATGGTTTTAAACGGATTTACGTCTAAGGAAATTTGTCATACCATAGGTATTTCGTATGCGAAACTAAAGGGTTACCGTTATGCCTTAATACAAAAGGGTTACCTGGTAAAGCGAAAGGGGCCATCGGATAGAATCCTGAAAATGTATAAGGATTTAATCAAAGAAATAGGGGTATAGAGAATCCCCTATTTTTTTTTATATTTGCATAAAATAGTTATGGTATGATAGGCGTAAGAGACGTTCGGTTAACCGTTGATAGGTTGCTGGCGAGGGAGCAGAGGGGTTCAACCATTAGCCCCAGTGATTTTAATCGCTTTCTAAGCATAGCCAACCAGCGTGAGTATTCTGACGTGGCAAAGGTGTTAGAGATAAACTCCGATGTGATAGATTCCGTTTTTAATCTATTCAAGGAGGCTTACATAATGCCAACGTCGGGAGTTGTAACGCTTCCTGAGGATTGCTATAAGGTTCTAAGCGTAATGGTTAATGGTAAGGTGGTGGACAGAGTTAGTTATCTTGAGTATTCCGAGATAAAGGAAAACGTAATAACCACTCCGTCAGCAACACAACCTGTATTTTACGTCAGAGAGGGCAAGATAGTGATAGACCCCGTTTTTTCGGTGGTGGCGAGGATTGGTTACCTAAGGAAAATGAATGAGCCATACCTGGATTACTACGTTAATACACAGAAGAATATAGTTTATCTTGATGAGGGGGAGCAGGTTAGTAGTTCCCTGATAGATAACGACTTTTTGAATTACGGTAATGATGGGCAACCTATTGAAATAGCAGGGGGTTTATATACATCTAAGACCGTTGAATTTGAGTGGGTGAAGGATGAGAATAGAATAAACGTACTTAATACTGTACTTACCCTTTGTGGGATAAGCGCAAGCGTTAACTACACTATAACTGGTAGTGGGCAATGAAAAAGGCAGAATGGATTGATTACATAAAACTTCACGTAGGTAAGATTGACCCTACACGTAAGTTTCATAAGGGTATGATTGAGCATGCTCTGGCAATTGCGTATGAGAATTTAGCGTATAATACATACCGTAAGCGACCGTATGAACTTGACACATTGACCGTTCCAGAGTCCTTAACCGTTCAGTACGATAGCGCAATGGGCAGGTATTACGTTGAGCTTGACTACGAGCCAATCTTGCTGGATAGGGTTGGGAGCGGGGTGGTTTCGATAGTTTATCCCCTTGAGGATTACTACTTTGTACCCGCATACCTGAATGAGGTTAAGCATATTCTTCGTAGCGAGGTAATGGCCGTATCCGATGAGATAATGTTCACGGTGTTGGGCACTAAGATATATTTCATAAATATACCTTCAGATTTGTCTGGTGCTACCTTGGTGGTGAATGCCATTAAGCCTTTCATGGAGTTTGGTATGAATGATAATATACCCATTCCTGCATCACAAACCAAGGTTTTCTTTGAGATGGTGTTACAAATGCTCCAGGTGGTTATACCCGAGCAGACTTTAAACAATAATACAGATACGTCGTATGGCACTGCAAGGAGTGATAAGGCTGAGTGATATAGTTCACGAAACGTTATGGTTGTCTGGCCGAGATGAAAACTACTACCAGCGTTTTAAGCAATACGCAATAGATGGTTTTCGGGAGTTAAACCGGTTTCATATTGCCGATGGAATAAAAACCGTAAGGTTTATTCCTGATAGTAATTACATCGTACCATTTCCCGATGACCTAATACAGTGGGTGAAGGTAAGCATAGCCGACAGGGGCGAGAAGTACACGCTAACCGAGCGGAACGATATGGTGAATACGGTTACCCTTAGTGGTGGCTATGAGAGCCGAAATGTTATGGGTGAAGGAGATGCCATAGGGGTAGGTGGTAACCGGATGCCTGGAGGAATAGAAAATGTTTACGGTTACTTTACGGTGGATTATAAGAATAGACGAATACTTCTCCTTATGGATAGCCTTAGGCCTATCTACCTGGACTACATATCCGTTGATATTGATTCGGATAATGACTACATACCGGTAATAGTTAAGCCCTGTCTCACTGCATACATTATGTGGCAGGATGCTTACTATGACAGGGAGAGCCCTATGAACGACAAGTTGCTAAAGAAGCAGGTATATGATGAAGAGGTAAGCAAGTTAAGGGCAAGTTATACTTTTACATTGGATTCTTTAAGGGATGCGCTAAATGGATAGGGATTTGAAGGTATTACCGATTGCGGTAGGGCAGAGACTGGACTATGATAGCGACGAGAACAATGTTGCTACAGGGAATGGTCGTACCAGGGTAAATGTAAGGCAGGATAGGCTTGGAGTAGTAACTCCAATTAGCGAGGTTATGTATAAGACGTTTAACTATCCGCTAATTGGGATGGCCAGCGATGGGGACTACCTATACGCAATCATGCGGATAAATGGGACACCGCAGAAGTTAAATGTGTATAGGAATGCGTATAAGAAGGATAAGTTTTTACCCAACGAGTGGAATAAGATAGGGGGGGATTACCTAGTAACTCAGGGAAATTTTTCAGGGAATGCCAGGGTTGAGGCCTCTAATGGCTATATTCTGATAGTTGAGGACGGGGATGATGCACCCGCCCCCATGCTGATTGATACGAAACGGGCTATATTTATTTCGGACGGGATAAACGTAGCCGTTCTGTCTAATACGTTGACCAGAGAGGTGTATATTCGTCATACCGAGTTAGATGAAAATGAGTGGTATGTTTGGGATTCGTCCGATTCGTGTGAGAGGCGGGAAACCATTTGCGGGAAAGTAACGATTACCAGGAAAGAACCATACTCAAATATATACGACCACTACCTTGATATAAGTTGGCCCTTCGATGAGCGGTTAGATAAGAATGTTTACTTGTTCAGGAATAGTGGAATAATGGCTACAGACGCCGAGATGGGTATTACGCATAAGAATCCGAAGAACGCTCCCTTTGTGAAAATGGTTAACAATCCTCGTGTTTTAACCAATCATTTCAAGGATAATGTATATGCATATGCCTACTCTTTCATTTATGAGGACGGCTACGAAACCCCACTTTCTGCCTTCACCGAGCCCAATATTGAGGCACAGCAGGCACAGTTGAAAGGGCAAGAGTTGAATGTGGCCGAAATAAGTATTATCCCATATCCAGGTGTTAAACGGGTACGTTTTTATGTGAAAGCCAATGCAGCCTCAAACCCTATATACATGGTTGGAGATGTGGAAGCCAAAGGGGTAACAACCTTTCGCTTCGACGGTAGTCAGTATGCGGGTGTAATGGATAATTCGCTATGGGTGAAGACCAGTGAAAATGTTCCATTTAAGCCAAAGGTAGGAAAATTCATTGATAATAGGTTGGTTTTTGGTGGGACGTCGAATGAGTACACCAATAATGGGACAAGGCTGGTAGGGACAACCATACAGGAGTGGAAGAAGGTAAAGGGAGCTACCAAAAAGTACACGGGGAATCCAACTGGTTTTACATTGCTGTATAATGGCGGCGTGATTATAGGCTTTTCGTATAAGAATGATACCATCAATACCAGCGTAGTAACCAACAATTTTAATCCAAACGGGACAATGGGTACGTTTGGGTTGGATGCGTTAATTACGGTTAGTATAACGTATAAAGTACCCACCCTAAATGGATATATCTATACGGTATATACGTATGATATACCTATGGTTGGGTCTGTAAACTATAATAGTGAGAGTTACCAAGCCGTTGGAGACCGTTTGGCTGATAAAATAAAGAATAGTTTTTCAAATGATGTATTCTATGTAAGTGAAGCGGTTAGTGACTCCTATTCCCGTATAACCGTTTCATTGATATGTAAAAAAATGGCTGGTTATTTATACAATATAGAGTTTGTTGAAGCAAAAAAAATACAGTATGTTGCCACCGAAGGATATCCTGTGTTTGATAGAAGTTTAAAGTTGAACAGTTTATACACTTTCGGTGTTGAGTTTTTTGACGAGTATGGTCGTAGTGCGGGGGTTTATACCGGTGATGATTGTGTAGATGGGCAAAATATTGAGTATTCAGTAGATTCTGTACAGGTGGTTAAGCCAAGGTTCTATTTGAACTATATACCTTCATGGGCGAAATACTATCAGTTTTGTATTCAAAGGCAGGAACGAACGTTTTCGCATCATTTTGTTCCTGCAAAGTTTACGGCAGGTGGATGGGGGAGTACCAACGAAGCCGTTAAAACCGATGGAGAGTACACCCTTATAGCCTTAAACTTTTCGCTGAAGTCATCCAGCCAAAAGGATAATGTGGCTCTATACTATACGTTTCACAAGGGGGATATGATTCGTTTATACCGTGTGTATAAGACGGATGGTACATTTGTGAATATACTAAACGGTGATGATAAGGGTGTTTGGTGTAAGGTGGTAGATGTTAAGGTGGTTGGAGACTACGAGTATATGGTAGTTGAGGGGATGAGCGTAGATGTTGCCGGTGAGTTTAATAATTCGTTAAACGCCTTCCTTCAGTTTGAGGTGGAAAACATGAAGGAATTGCAGGCCTCAACGGGGAATATATGGATGCGTATAGGGGAGGTGTATGATGCTTCTAAACTTACAGGTAAGCCATACGTAGAAACCAGGGATGGGTATTTGCACGATGTGGATTATGGGGATGTGCTTGTACGTCCTGTTTCAGGAATATATATAGATAGGGGTAGTGCAACTTACAAGCTTTACACCGAAAGCGAGAAGGTGAATGACCAGAGTGTGGATAAGGTGATATTCAGTTCGAACCGTCCTACCCTGGTGGTTAGGTCTTACCCTCAATATATAAATCGTTTGATATATAGCAGGCCATATATTTACGGGGTTGACTTTAACGGCTTTAATGTTTACGATTACGATGCCGTTCTTGATATTCCTGATGACACTGGGACAATTTCTGTTCTATCGGCTAATCGGAATAAGTTGTATGTTTTTGGGAGCAATGCAATAACTACAGTAAATCTCAGCACGGTGGAAGTAACGATGGCACAGGGAGGTGATGTGCTGTATAAGGATTCGTTTTTAGGGAATTACAGGGTAGAGTATAACCGGTCGTGCCTAAGACCAAATAATGTACTAGTAGCCGATGATGTATTCTACTATGATAATACACGGCGTGAGTTATGTATGATAGCGGATAATGGTATATATAGTATAAGCGGGGTGCAGAGGTATGTTAATGGTGCAGCAAATCATTTAATGGCCAGTGTGTTCTACAAAGAACCAACCTGTATGGGATATGACTATATTAACCGTGAGTTGTATGTATCCTTTTTGAACGCAGGTAATAATGACGGAATATTCGTATATGACGATGTTCAAAACATATGGACGGCAAAACGGTCTTATGGGATGTACAGGCAGATGGTGTGGTATGATAGGCTTTACGCCATTGACGAAAATTACATAATGGTATATGTTGACCGACTAAATGGGGAGAGCGCTGGAACTAATACAGTGGAGAGTGTTACGGGTTGGGTATATGATGCGTGGGGACAGGTAGGTTTAGATGCCGACTTTATGGCCCTAGTGCTTCATGCCATTAAACCAATGCATGTTAAAATATATGTGTACGATAATAGTGGGATATGTGGGTACACGGAAGTAAATAGCCCGATGTTCAGGCGGTACGGAAACGCATACTATGCAGACATACCTAAGGGGACATTAGGTAGTACAACTCTGCATAGCCATATGCTTTACGAGGGATACGATATGGTAGGTCGTACTATACGGTTAGTGGCTGAGTTGCCCGATGCAAATACGAAGCTATATGGTTTTGAAATAAGATATATGGATAGGCGGTATTAAGGGAAAATATAGTATATTTGTGAAAAATATTTAGGAGTATGCCATTATTAGAAGCGATAACTATAGCGTCAGCAGGTTTGTCAGCCATACAGTATGGGGTAGGGCTTGCCCGGGAACGTAGGGCGAAAAAAACCTACAATGCAGCAATGCGGAATAGGCCTATATATAGTTTTCAACTTCCTGGTTCATACGATAAGGCCGTGCAGGAAGCCTATAAGGGTATGTTAGGCGTTGACCTAGACCCGTATCGGGGATATGCAGCAGGGGTAACGTCGAGACAGGCAGACCTGATTAACCGGTATGCCCTAACTAGCCAGCAGGCCATAGGAGCGGTTGGGCAGGCTTACGCTAGGGAATTGGATTCGTTGGCTAGTATAGCGATGGATGAGTTAAAGACACGGGATATGAACAGGCAACAGTATATAAATGCGCTAATGCAGAAAGCAGGTGCAGAGTTTCAGGGCAAGTTACAGGAGTTTGAGTATAATCAGTGGCTACCGTGGCAGATGAAACTTAACTACCTATCGGGACAGGCATCATCGGGACAATCATTAATGACAGCAGGTTTTCAGAATGCTTTACAGATAGGGATGAGCTATGCAGCATATGACTATAAAACCAATAAATTAGGACGTTTTTCAAGTGCCTTTGATGAAAAACAGAAGCAAAAAATCAGAAGGTAGTTCTAATCAATATTTATTTGAAAATTTTAATTTTCAGTTGAGGCCAAGATAGTTAAAATCAGAATAGGGTATGGCTACATTGATGCATAGGGGCGATGAAATGTTTAGCAAGGATGCCAACGTTGATATTGGGTCTTTGTTTGCGAGTTACCTGAACGTACGCTCTCAGGTGGATGACCAGGTAAGAGCTCTTTTACAAAAACAGGATGAAGAACTCATAAAGCTTTTCGACGTTGATTCGTCCAATCTTGTATTTGAGCAGTATCGAACCCATGTAGCGAAGAGGTTAGATGAGTTGAAGAGTGATATAGTTGATAGGTTGAAGAATGGCGATGGTGTGCTTACTACGCAAGACAAGATGGAGATACGGAAAAAGAGGGAACAGATAGACGCCGAGGTGGCAAACTTTGCGTTTAAGTCCAAAGAGTATTTAAATCTATCCCAGCGTCTTGTCGAAAGACCATTTGAATACGCACAAGAAAAGACATTGCAGGAGTTTGAGAAGTTTAGGGAAGACCCCATAGGTAGTGATTTACCCAAGTTGTACCCTGCCCCGAAAAATCTTGATGTTTTGACTGTATCGTATTTTAATAGAAGTTTTCCGTTTGTAGCTATCCAGAAAAAAAAGAGTGATGGTACGGTTGAGACCACCTATGGTAGAAAAAGTTTAGAAAATATTGATGACATTAAGGTGGCGTTAGGTTCTTATTACGATAATGACAGAGAAGTTCAGTATTCAGCCCATATGAGGTATAACCCAGATGGGAAACTAACCGACGACGATGTAAAACAAAAATATATCGAGGATGAATTGCATCTTGTTGACCCATTTAAAACACTTGCCCCTGAAACGTCTTCATCCCGTGGGAGCGGTAGTTCTTCAAAAGAATCAAAACTATGGATAGATGCAGGTGCTAGTACCCTGAATGTAAACGGTAATTTAACGTTTACTGCTACGGATAATAAAGTTGGATATTTAAAGTCTATTAAAAAGAACGATGATGGTAGTTTTAAGGTAATTGCAGAAGTGAAGGAAATAGAATCTGATAATAAATATAGCACCTTTGCAGCATTTAAAGCAAACAATCCAAATGCAGAATACGAAAAAGATGATGAGGGGAATTTTTATGTTGTAAGGAAACAAAATAAAGAATATACTTATACGCCCGATGGTGTAGAAAAGATGCTTCGAGGATTACATGACAGGACTAACGGAGATTTAGAACGTAGTATTATAAACCAATATATTAACAAATATATTTCTGGTAGCAGTTCCAATAGTGGAGAAGGCAAGGTTAAAACTAATACCAACACCAATACTACTACGGGAAATACACAAAAAAAGAATTCAGGTTTTATAACCTCATAAAAATATATTAGCCATGAATGACGAAATAAAGAAGATATGGGAGTACATGAGGGAAAATTATGATGATATTCCGGATTCCCTGGATAAGTTTGTTGAGGCATTACAAAAGCATCCGCAAAATATAGATATTGTTTACGAAGCTATAAAAGGGCAGTTTCCTGAGTATGGGAGCAAGGAAGACCTTAATCGTATTGTTACATCCACATTAAAAAAAAAAGAACCCTCTGCCGTATCAGGGCAGCTATCAGGGGGGCAGTCGAAGGATGGCGTTCAGGCTGTTAGTAGCCCTATTGTAAAACAGGAAACGCCTACAGAGCAACAAGGGCAAAGCAATAGCGACGAGGATGCCGCCTCGTCGTTTATTGTTAATCCCATTAAGCCGTTCAAGGATTGGGATTTAAACACAAAGCGCAAGGTTAGAGAGTATAATGAATTGCTATCCGACATCTCCGTTGACTTGAAGTATAGCGGTGAAGTGGACAAGTTGAAATTATTGTCGCCAGAATTAAGGGGTGCGTTGAGTAAAGGGGCGGAGTTAGCTAAAACAGAGACCAATCAAAAAATATTAAAAGCGAAGACCATCCAGGACGAATTGGTGTCAAACGGTATTATTCCTGAATCAGAAGATAAAACCCTGAAATGGGTTAATAATAGCCCTTTGTACGGTGAGTCCCCCGATGTTCAGTTCATTGAAAAGACTAATTACTTTCTGGACGGAGCAATGAGAGGTAGTGTTATATGGCAAATAGCCGAGTTGGCATCAAGTCAAATTCCCTCAAGTGTTCTTCCTGATAAGGTAAATGAGATTGGTTCTGAGATAGATGAGTTCAATTATGCGATGGGGCAAACGGAGAATTTCTCTAAGCCGTTGCAGTACCTTCAAACTGGAATATCATTTTTATTCGATTATGGAATATTTAAGGGAGCGTCTGTTGCTGGGAGTAGTATATCGGCAGCAGCTATGCGCCCTATGGTTAACTACACCACAAAGTCTTTAGTGAAAGCGGGGGTAAATGTCGAGTTAGCTGAAACGTTAGCAGCCAAATCTGTGTCACAGTCGTTAGTTGGTAAGGCTGCAGTTGGGGCTGTAACCTCAGGGGTAACCCTTGGTGCGTATGATGCCTTAGGGAATACAGTAAAACAGCTAAATGATTATGTGGACGAAGGGGGTAGCGTTGAGTCGTTTAACTTTGTGGAGTTGCTGCATGATACAGCGAAGGGGGCAACCCTTGGGGCTGCCGTTGGTGTTGTAAGCCCATTGTTTAGCCGGTGGAGCGATATGGCAACCGCTGGTATAGAGAATAAGATTGCCAGGAGTGCAATAAAACTTGGTATTGCTGTTCCAGAGTTCACCACTGAAACCGCTATATTTGCTGGGATAGGTGCAGCACTGGATAATAGGATGCCCGGCATGGAGGATGTGGTTGATGCAGCAGGAACTCTTTTGGCTATAAAGGTAACCAATCTTCCTGGAAATCTAAAAAATAGGTTTGTTAAGGCTGAAAAGAAAAGACCTGTAGAGTACACAGAATTAGAGCTTAAGCGTCTCGGGGTAAGCAACCCCAATGAGATAAAGGGCTTTAGCGATGAACGAGCTGTTAGTATCATGAGGGATAGCGATATTCCGCTTGTAACCAAGTATAAGGTGGCTTACGATTTAACTGGTTTATATCCCAAGGGGACTTTATACGCCACGGATGTTGAGGTGGATGGTAATACTGTTCGTGAGTATAGGGATATAGATGGAAAAAGAGAGTTACTGAACGAGGTGCGGTATGATGATAGGGGTAAGGCATTAGAGCATTACACCCAAGCGACGGATGGTATTGCCGATATGTCATACCGTCTAAGAATGGATAGGGCTACTCCCGAGCAGTACGATGCGTATAAACGTGAAATGGATGCGCTTAATCCAGAACAGCGTGAGAAGATGTTAGATGCCCTTGATACCCCGGTTGATGCCAGAACGTCAGAGCAACGCAATATGGTTAGGGCTTGGCGTGAAATCGTTGATAGGGTAGCCCCTAAAGGGGAGGTTAAACCTGAAGTTAAGGTTGAGCCCAAAGCAGAAGAGGAGGTTAGTAAGGAATCCGTTGATAATAGTGAGGTGTCCCAATCGAAAGAAAAAACAGTAGATGAGAAAACGGTTGCACCTGTTGAGCAGAATAAAGGGGAAGTAGCCGATGTGAAAGAGACAAAGGATTTAGAAACGGAAAAACCAGTTGAGACTAAAGAGGAAACACCAAATGAGCCCAAGGGTATAGCGGAGCAAAAGGTAGAGGTGGATAAGAAAAATGAAGTAGAGCATGCGGTAAGCGGGGAACTGGTAGAACCTACCGAGGCTAAATCCGAGGCCATGTCTGAAAGTATGCCTGGGAGTAAGCCAGAGGGTAAACCCGCTGAGCCAGTGGTTGACAAAAAAATAGAAAACAGGAGGGAAAAAGATGCCGAAGCAGTACGAAGCAATGAGGGACAAGTTTTACAAGGAGTACCAGAAGAGAGGGTTAAGTCCGAAAGAAGCCCTGAGGAAAGCACAGGAAAAGGCAGCGAGAATATACAACAGCCAGCACAAGCAGAAGTTGAGCCCCAAGCGGTAACGAAAGGAAAGAAGGGCGGTGCGATTAAAGAACCTTTAGAGGTTAAACTGAAGAGCGAGATAAAGACTCTTAAAGACCTTGTGGATGGTTTGAAGAAACAGATAGCGAGTGGTGCTACCGATGAGAGAAGAAACCGAAACGCTATTGATGCTTTCCTTAAAAAGAACTGGAGACAGATTGGGCGACTGGATAAGCGTCTGGTTAGGCGTGCGATTAACACCGTGGTGTCAAGAAGCCCTGTAGAGGAGAAGGTTAAGGAGCTTGACCGTATAGTTAGCGATAGTGAGTATGCCCGTCGTGTTATTGAGGTGGCTGATTCAGCGCAGAAACTAAAGAACACAATTAGGGGAGTTAACGTAAAGAAATTAAAGGAGACCGCTGGTAAGACCAAGTTTAAGGATAATAACCTTATTGTTCGTTTGGGTAAGGTGAATGTCGAAAAACTACCCGAAGAAATGTTTGACGAGTATGAGGCAGCGGTAAGGGAGGCAGGTAGTAAGTCCCCCAACCAAAAGATTATTAAAGATTTTTTGAATAAGTACTATGAGAACTACAAGGAGGCAGAAATTCGTGAGCAGGTAAAGGATGTTTCCGAAGGGAAAGATGCGGGTGAGCAGATACAAGAACGGATTACATACCTGGACGATTTGATTGATAAGGCGGAGACTGGCGAACTAGAGGGAGAGGCGGGTTCAGCCACGTCGGGAATAACCTATATAAAACGAATTAAAACGGAGTTAAATAAGTTAAACAAGGAACTCCGTGAGATGCGTAAGAATGGTTTGGTTGAAGTGGACGAGAAGGGTAACCTGAGGGCTACGGGTTTAGCTGGTGAAAGTGTTGATGTTGATGTAAAGAAGGAAGTGCAGCGATTGGTTGATAGGTATAACTCTTTTCAGGTTAACGTAAAGCGAGATATAGTAAAGAAAGCATTAGAAAGCGAGCCATCCTTTATCAGCCAGAACGATGAGGTGCAATTTGAAACATTGAAGCGTAAGCTTGAGAGGATAGAGCGGAGTGATTGGGCTTTATGGCAGCTTAGCATCAAGGATATGGAAGCTATAGAGGATATAGTTTCCTTTGGTAAAATGTACGATGTGATGCCAGTGTCGTGGCATAAGGCAACACAACGTTTAGGTGCAATCGATATGGCTGACTCTGTTAAGCGTAACCTACACGACGTCATTGATAAACTTAATAAGCCAAAAGAGACATGGGCAAAACTTAACCAACTGGCTGAGGATTTAAAGAACTATATAAGCGGTAATATTCCCATACGGAATATTCAGGTGCTTGAGTTGGATGAAATATTTAAGCCTGTAAATAAGGCGTTAAATAATCCCATTTACAACTTCCTGTATAGGGATGGTATAGGGGCTATCAGGAAGCGGAACAAGATGGTTGAGGATATGCTTTCCCCGGTGAATAACGTTTTGTTTACCGGTAAATCTAAAGGGGGTGCTGTTGGTAAGGTTACTACATTCTTTAAGAAAAATATATACGAGTTAAATAAATCGCATGACGAGAAAGAGGGTGCGTTGGTTGGAATAGTAATGAGACAGCTGGCAGCCATTGAAAATATTAACTCGTTTATGCGAAGAAGGATAACAAAGACCAAGGATGGATATGTAGCGGTTGACCCGAATGGTACTCCGTTAAAGGATGACAGTGGTAACAACATGTACTTTAACACCTTTGAGGAGGCCTATGAGTATTCCCAAAAGAACATTGTAAGGGTACTGGGTAATGGAAGGCCCATTGATGCCTATGCCTTAACCCGATGGGAAATCGATGAGAATGGTAATCGTGTTAACTCGCAGAAGTATGAGGATGCCAAGTTTTCGAATAGTCCCGGTTACAACAAGTACTTAAAGGAAACGTTTGACGAAGCGTATAGTATTCTGCTGGAAAGGGCAAGGAAGAAAGGGCTAGGAGGGGAAGACCTGTCAGGAATAACCACAGATGAGCAGGCGTTAGAACTCTTGGAAGGTCGTGAGAAAGAGCTTTACAAGGCTATAAAGGAAGGGTACGAGAAGATGATGCCTGTGATTGAAGCGGTTGGTGATATATCGGGTAAGCCTGTTATTACTAGGGACAGTTACTACCCAGAAGTGGCTTTTAACGATGAACGGTTAGTAACCGAACATGCTGAACGTTCCATTGAATATACCAACCGTGTATTAGCCAAGGGTATTTACCTTCACTACACCAACGTAGATGCCGTTTCTACATACAGTCAATATGTAAATGATGTAGCAACGTCCTATCATGTCAAGCCTGTTATGGATATGACCATGGAGGCGTTGGATATTCTTAAGGATAATACTCCGCAGGCAAGAAACTTTATTACTACTATAAGGAATGATATAGCGGATGGCTATACACTATTTGCCAACAATAAGAGTATGTTTGGGAATGCCAAGGTGGTAGTAAACATAGGGGAAGGCAAGAATAAGGTAGTACATGTTTCGGAGTTTGCTAAATCGTTGGCACAGTCATACCGAAATGTTACGCTCGGTTCATATACCAGGGTTATTAACGACTTAACTCCCAACCTGATTAAGTATGGCAAGGATGCCTTTACAATGGAAGATATGAGCAGGTGGGATGAGTTCTTTGAACGGAATCCCGATGTTCGTGGAGCTGCAATATATAATGAAAGCAATTTTGGTAGATGGAGTTTTGGAGGCTTTGAGAACAAGAGAAGGCAGGCCAGAATGGAGCAGATTACAGCCGGTATTCCTGCTATAGGTGACAATATTCCCAGCAAGAGAGCATGGATAAACATGTTTCAAAAGTCATACGAAACGTTTGCCGGTAAACGGTTTGATTTAGATAAATATTTTAATGATTCCGAATATAGGCGACAGGTTGAGAATAGTGATGAGTGGAAGAAGGCGATAGGGGTGGCTGATGGCTACGTGGATGATATTACTGTACCGGATACGCCTCTATCCAGTGCGAAGAATATGGTTATCTTTGGGCACAGGATAATGTCTTCTGGGACGAATGCCTATAAGGCTATGAGTACAATGGCGAGGTATAATGCCAATGAATCTTTACAGTTGATGGCATCCATGAGAGGTTTAGGTGGGAAGAGCTCAGGGCTATACGCCGATAGGATTGCTAGGTTAATTGCAGCCAACGTAGCATTCAACTATGGCTCTAACTTTTTATATAACGCTATACAGGCAGGGGTGTCGGCCTATACGGAAGACGATAGATTATTCGAGCAGTCCATATCTAATATCAAAGACCTATTCACTTTTAAGTCTTTCGGTAGTATGGGGGCGTTGGCTATGTTGCAGCTTGTGATGGGACAGTACGTAAATGTGGGTAGGATATTTGGTGGGGTGTTCTATGGTGCGTATAAGACAGTGCGTGATATAGGGGCAGACAGCAAGGAGAAGTATAAGCATAAGTTGGAGTATCAGCTTACCGACCGTTATGCGTCAAGGCTTTTCATGAACCTGGGTAAACTGGATGACAACTACGTGGAGCGTGATGCGTTAGCTGGTATGATGGGTTTTTACGGAAGTAAGGCCTACCTGAGTGGTAATATAGCCGGTGATGTTTTGGGCGGGGTGGTGAACAGAATGCTGATGACTCCCGAGGAGCGTGCTATTGCCGAGCCAATGGATAAGGGTGATTATGCGAGATTGTCAAATATTATCCTATTCGCTGGATGGTTTCCTGAAACGAGGCTAATAGACGTAGCTGGTATGGCGGTATCGAGAGGGTTCATTCCTGAGTTACCGGCTAAGAAAGAGGTGCATGAGGCGTACTACGGTATTAAGCGTTTTAGGTTAACCGCCATGGACGCAGCGTCTGCTTACAGATACAAGGCTATGTCCCTGGAAAACGAGTATAGGAACAAGGGTACGATAAAGGGAGAGCATTACACGAGTGACCCCAATGAGCCATTCATGGATGAGGCCAGGCTTAAGATTAAGGATATAAGTAAGCTGGCCATGCAGTACTACCTTGATAGGGATGACAATAAGTACCTGTACACATACTACAAGGTATGTAGTAAGAGCATTGACCGTATGGAGAAGATGGCTATATACCTTCAAACCGATAAGACAATCCCGATGAAGGAACGGTTAAGACTATGGGATGTACTTGTCAAGGAGAATAAGGCCCTTGAGGAGAACTACAACTATTACCGGGAGCATAACGGGGAATTAAAGGACGGTGTTTTATGGGGTATATCCGATGAGTTCAATAAAGAGTACATTAACTTAAAGATTGACGATTACTTTGACACGTTTTACAAGAAGTACGGAGGAACAGAAGAGTTGATGAAAGCCTTCGAAGATATAGTGTCGGGTGAAGAGTAGGAATGGTAAAGCGGTAGGGCTACGGTGGATGTAGCCCTACAATGTTTTTTGACATTTTTTAACAGAAAAAGTTTGGCAAGTTATGAAATTATTGTTATCTTTGTGTGGTAAACAAAATCTATGTTCGGTGATGAGAAAAATATTTTTAGTAACACTTTTTATATCTATACCATTTTGCATGATAGGAGGGTATAGAGAAAAAGTATCTATTGTTCCTGAGGTAGTATCTCCCTACGATGAGATACTAACCGCAATAGCCGAGGTAGAAAGCGGTTTCTCAGATTCCTATAATCCTACTGAAAAAGCGGTGGGGTTACTACAGGTTAGGCAGATATGCTTAACCGATGTTAATCGTAGGTATAATACACGCTATACTCTTAATGATATGAGAAACCCCGTAAAGGCAGCCCATGTCTTTATATTATATACCGCTATGTATAATGCGGATAGCTATGAGGAGATGGCCCGTATATGGAATGGAGGAGCGAGGGGAATGAAAAAGAAAAGTACAATAGGGTACTGGAATAAAGTAAAAACTCACCTTAAATAATAAGTGTATGAATATGTTTAAAAAAGCAGAACGCAACCAGAAGAAATTAAGGTTGGCTATGGCTGGTGTTAGTGGTTCGGGTAAGACCTACTCGGCCCTTCGTATAGCGACGGGTATATCCAAAGAAATAGGTAAACCTATTGCCTTTATAGACACAGAGCATGGGGCTGCGTCTATATATGCCAACGAGTTCACCTTCGACAAGGTGGACTTAACGAACGAGACACCCATTCCGGAATACATTAAGGCTATTAAAGAGGCTGGTATAGCTGGGTATGGTGTGTTGATTATCGACTCAATGTCCCATCCGTGGGAATCGTTACTCGACACGGTTGACATGGTAGCTAACGCTAAGTACCGTGGTAATTCATGGAGTGCCTGGGGGGATAAAAACGCAGGCAAACTCTATGACGATTTCATTAACGCCATACTGGCAAGCCCGTGTCATATTATCGCATGCTTCAGGGTAAAGACGCAATGGGAGGTTACGAAGGATAGCGACGGTAAAACTAAGCCGATAAAGATAGGGCTAACACCACAGCAGCGGGCTAACATTGAATACGAGTTTGACATGTTCATGGAGGGGGATATTACCCATACGTTTATATTTAATAAATCCCGTATTAGCAAGTTTCAGGACGTTATCGTGAACAAGCCGAGCGAAGAACTTGGTATAAGCATACTAAAGGAGTTGAATGAGGGGAAGGCGGTAGAGATAGACATGCTTGCCAATGAACGGGCAGCCATAGCAAAGGCCGCTAGTATTGATGAGTTGACTCGAATATATAACTCATCACCATTCCAGGACTTGCAGGAATTTCGGAATATGCTTTCGGAAAGGAAGCAGCAATTATTGAGTAATGCAAAAGGAATGGACGAACTCTAAGTTTTGGTCATACATACGCTCGGTGTTAAGGAGGGCCTGGATGCGTTACCCGGAACGATATAAGGCGATACAGAGAGCGTATGTACTAACCGGGATTAACCCAGGCACGGGGAGAAAGGCTAAGCTATACAGATGTTCAGAATGTTTTGGACTATTTCCCTTGTCAGCCGTTGAGGTTGACCACGTAGAGCCAGTGGGAAGGCTGAAGGATTACACAGACCTTCCGTTATTTGTAGAAAAATTATTCTGTTCAAACGAAAAACTAACTATTCTATGTCGGAGTTGTCACAAGAAAAAGACTTCCTTGGAAAGAAAAGAATTACGAAGGAAGAAATCGATGCCATAGTTCTTGATGGCACGTCCCTTTCATTTGAGGCTGTTTCCTCAGAAATCGTTGAGGTGTATGTACACGGCGTTCATTACGACACAGCCTATGTGTACGGAAGTAATAATAACAGGAGGCTATTTTATGAATTTATGCCAGACTTGGATGTATCTTTAGTATTAAAGGCAAAATATTAAAAGTATAAAACCATGTGGATGTGGATAACCGTTATTCTAGTAGCAGTAGGCGCGCTGATGATACTAACCGATACCCTAATACTGGGTTTCTTAGGGATGGTTTTCATTGCAGCAGCACTATTTATCGTATGGTGTGAACTAAAAAAGTTTCTCGATGAGCAAGATAGATATTTTTGGTAAGGCTATTGAGGGAGAATCTCCCGTAAAGGTAGCCAAGTCGTTGATAGACGACATACTCGATAATGGGGCAGACGTTCTGGACGTTCTGCGTTTCATGAAAACGATGGAAACGCTGCATAAACAGCTGAAGGAGAATGACCGGTTGCGCTACTGGATAGATGCCGAGGTGGCTAAGTATGGAGACAATGCTATTGGTAGGGGTGTAATCGTGGTAAAGAAAAGCCGTAAGACCTACGAGTATGATGACTGTAATGACCCGGTGTGGAATAAGCTACAGGCAGAACTAAAGGAGTTGAATAAGCGTATTGCCGAACGGGAATCCCTGTTAAAAGCCCTGAAAGAGCCGATGGCTGACGTTGAAACGGGAGAGGTAATATTCCCTCCTGTAGTGAAGTACACCGATTATTACACAATAGAGCTAACGGATGATTAGCCCATCGATAGTCATAGGATTAAGGAAGAGTGGTGTGTCTGTCATTCCCGTGAACAATAAGATACCGATAGTGAAAGGATGGCGGACGTTGCCTGTATCACTATCCGAGTTTAGTGGGGATGGGATAGCCTTGGTATGTGGTATGGCATCCCATAACGTTGAGGTGATAGACATAGACAATCACAGCGATAAAACAGAGGAAATACTGAACAGGCTGCTCAGGGTGTGTCCGAGGGTGGTGGTGAATAGGACGCAACATGGGGGGTATCACCTGATATACCGGTGCAGCAAGGTGGAGGGGAATAGGAAGTTGGCGAAGGTGAATGGCTTAACCGTGGTAGAAACGAGAGGAGAAGGGGGAATAATTGTCATTCCTCCCACCTGTGGGTATGAGACGTTGGTGGGCAGCCTGTTCGATATTCCGGTAATCACCACGGGGGAGCGGGAGCGTCTATTCGAGGAGGCTGTACGGTATGACGAACAGCCGGAGCGTAAGACGGTAAGCAATACCACCCCTGCGGCGGGTGGGCAGCCGAGTGGCAAAGGCTCTATCCGTGAGCGATTTAACTCGATTGAGGGGGCAGGTGATGCTGCCCTACAGGTAATGCTTTCGCATGGGTGGGTAATGGTTGGGGATAATCGAATAAGACGTCCGGGCAAGAAGTGGGGGCATAGTGGCACATGGGGTTATTTGCCTTACCCATACGTCTTATACGCGTTTAGCAGCAACTGTTCACCATTTGAGCCGAACCGTGCATATACCCCGTTCGATATATACATGAAGTTGGAGTATAACGAGGATATAAGCCGGGCAATCGATGCTATAAAAAACAGGCGATTATAGCCTCGATTTTCTGGTGGGTGGTATGATTATATGGTTGGGTATAAAATCGTTAAAATAATGGGCTAAAAATGGGCTAATTTTTGATTGTTGTTTTTGATTATGGGAACAAAAAAAGGCTACCGGATTATTTTGGTAGCCTTTTAAAGTATATATGCTTTTTAATCAAGTTCAAAATACCCTTCGTCTATTTCATTTAATAGGCTTAGTGCGCTCTCATGAAGGCTTCCCGCCAAGCAATAAACTTCATCATCCTCCAAATCTGGGTCTTCGATATACTGGTAAGAAGGGGCTTTGAAATGCGCCAATGTTTTGCCGTTCCTTCTTTTGCTGTATGAGCCGCCATGGGCCTCCCAGTACGGCCATATTTCGCCGTCAATGTCAATGACGACGTAGCAATCCATGTGTCTATTATCGAGCACCTCTTCCGCAAGTTTCTCCCAGTTATATTTGTTTATTCTTTCTAATACGTAATCGCCAACGGATAACCTTAGCTTAAAGTACCATCCGTCGTACTCGAATACTTTCATTTTGTCAAAATCGCTAAGGTCTATTTCTCCGCTGGTGTAGTTATCGAACCATTTGGTTAGATATGTTTTTACCTCGTTAAGCATTATGGGGTCGTCTATATCTTCCCCAACAAATACACTAACAACAACTGGGTTTCTCCCTGCCTTGCTCTTTACTAATTCATAAGTATTCATACCATTATAGTTTTATTTGTTTAACATAAATTTTACCGGTTAATTTTCTGATACTTTCTAAGCCGTATAAATTCGTTATACGAAACGATAAATAGCAGAAACAAACCGCTTATCCCGAATAGGGTAAAACCCAACAGGGATAAAAATACAACCATAATAACAGAGGCTATTCTTTTCATATTCTACCTCCCATTGTAGTTACGAATTATTGACTCTCTAATGAACTCGTGCTTAATTTGCACCGGTAGCACCTGCCATGCGTCCTCCGGTGTGTCTAATGTATCCGACCGGAAGAACCTATCCAATTCCTTCACCACCCGTTTATTAGGGGCGGTAGTTTTTGTTTGCTTTTTTCTTTTCATATATTCGTATTTTTTTTTTGGTACGGTTAACGCTGTCCTCGTACCATTCAGCGTGATTATTTAGTTATGTTTTTTGTTCCAGTACTTACTGGCGTTGCATATCCATTCACCGGTTTTATCGGATTTGGCTAACCTTTCCAGTCCTTTTTCGAAGTCGAATTGTCGCCAATCCATACCGGCATAGTATATCCACTCGCCGGTTTTATCGACTTCGGCTAGTTTTTCCAGTCCTTTTCCGAAATCGAATATTTTCCAGCATTTACCGGCAAAGTATATCCATCGGCCGTTTTTGTCAACTTCTAATAATTTAGCAAGTCCTTTTCCGAAGTCGAATTGTTGCCAATATTTACCGGCAAAATATATCCACTCACCGGTTTTGTCAGCTTCTAATAATTTAGCAAGTCCTTTTCCGAAGTCGAATTGTCGCCAGTACCTATAGGCATAATATATCCATTCGCCGATTTTATCGACTTCGGCTAGTTTTTCCAGTCCTTTTCCGAAATCGAATATTTTCCAGCATTTACCGGCAAAGTATATCCATTCGCCGGTTCTATCATAACTGGAAAGTACATCGAAATCGTTCTGTAAGAATTCCAATACAGTAATTTCGTCTCCCACTGACTTATTCTTATCTTTATCGAGAACGTTCAACTCGACAATGCCGTAATGAGTATATTCCGATATACCATAATAACCCAGAGTTTCAGAAATATCGAAGTTAGCAGAAGCATGAAAACCGTTTTCGCAGAGTTTTATTTTCCCATTAGCTTTGTAGGTTTTGCCTACCTCGAAATAGAATTTTACACCTGCAGGGTTACAGTAATAACCCTTCTCGTCTTTATAAAATGCTTTAATTGTTCTCATGATTTTAATTTTTTTGTGGTTTTAATTGTTTAACATCGGTACGGTTAACGTTGACCTCGTACCATTCAGTTTGTTTTAATTTAATTATAATTTTAGGGCGTTTCTTATTTCAGATTCCCTTTTCAGGGATGCCACCCAGCCCGGTTGAACCGTTCCTTCATTACGAAGGAAAGGATTGAATTTAGCCCCGTGCTGTTTGAGCACGTCTTTAACGGCCTTAGTATCTCCGAAGATAGCAATCGCTTTATCGGAGTATCTTTTAATCGTAATAACAGGAGCAGCAACAGGTTTACTATCCTTGCTGGTGCTGCTTACCGGCTTAGCCTTTGCTACAGGTTTTACTTCCTTTTCCTCGGGATAGAAAAACGCTCTTCCAGAACAGTCAGACTGTCGATAAACACCAGCGCCCATTGTTAGTAGATACACTGGGTCAAACCCGGTGTAGTCTAAATTTTCCCCATCTACTTTTGGCATGATAATTCCCATGTCGGGAGTTATAGGAGTGGTAATGTTACGTTCCATTTCTTCTTCAAATAATGGAACTTCAAAATCCATATTCCCTAGAGCTCTTAGTTTGAAATATAATTTTTCATTTATTTCTACACGAATGACAAGGTTTTTAATTACCTTGTATTTTTTTATATTATTTTTAATGATAGCAATGTGCTCGTCCGTTAGCCTAAATGAAATTTGAGGCGTAAACGGGGTTAATATGCTGAGATAGTTAGGATAGGACTCAACGCTAATATTTTGCTTGATTATTACATTATCGTTGAATAAGATTGTACTAGATGGAGCGATGTGTTCAATTTTGCCTAACAGTTTTTCAACCTTAGGCAAAAACATCAGAATTGATTTGTGTAAGTAAAGATTCTCTACCCCGGTGTTGTTTGGAATAGTCCGGAGCATGTGCATATTCGACGCAACAATGTTTTCTTTATCGAAGAATACACACTCCATCTTAGGGTTCATCTCGTCATTCGAAGTAAATGGTAACAAGGCGTATGCACTTTCCCGGATTAGGTCGAAGTCCTGAACGCCCCCCTCGATAGAAGGAATAGGTTTAGGAGTTTCATTACTTCTTTGGAAATACTCGTTTTCATAAATGCCATCCTCGGCATTTATGTTTTTCACCCAGACTTCATTCAGGCTCTTTTTTTGCCTGAAGTAAGCTACGTTTCCGTTAACGATAACCTTGTTCAGGTTAGCCATTTGGCACAGTGAAATAATCATTTCGTTCATAATCATAAAATTTAGTTGGTACGGTTAACGCTGTCCTCGTACCATTCAGCGTGATTATTTAGTTATTCAAAAAGAAATATTCGTAACAAACCCTACATACCATGCCATGAGGTCCAGTATGAACTCGACCAGTGATTTAGGCACGCTGGTTGTTGCTAAGAATGATTCCATTGACTTCATGTTTAATGAGTTTAGTTATTCAAATTAAAAAAAAATCGTAGCACACCCTCTCGGCAGCGTACAAGGCCATTAGGTTTGGAATAAAATCTTCATTGCAAGGGAATCCAGCGATATAATTGTATATATCACGTTTGGTTTCCCTGTCTGGTTTTTCATTACGGGAAACGCCGAAGTCGCAAACCATTTCCACTACATCGCACCCCATATCCTCGGCGTCCTCCAATAGCATTTGAACTATTTCTTTACGAAATTTCTCAGCGAATGGTACGGTATCATCGTAATAGATGAATCCCGAAAAACCTCCGTCTATTCCGTGATTAACTACATCCTCGCATGATTCGAGGAATGCATCCCAACCTCCGAACTGGTCTATAACGCCCTGAACAAGGCGCTTAGGCAGGTTCGTTTTTCCCAAATAAGTTTTTTCTTTCATGTTCGTAAATTTTTATTATTCGATAGCAGCACCACTATTCTATCGTTTATCTCATTACAGGCTGTGGTCGCCTGGCTCAAAACTGAAGCTAATATACAGCAGCCATTTCCGACATGCAATAGCTTTAACACTCTTTAACGTTGTCTTTAACGTTTTTTAACATTTCCGTCCTATCTTTCATACGCACGCACACGCACGCACACACGTGTACACGCACGCACACGCACGCACGGGCGAATATGCGCACACGCACACACACGATACATATCCCCCGATGTATTTCTATATCCGGAATGAATAAAAAAACATCGCTTTTAACGGGCGATTATCTTTCCGCCAATACACTATACCACCCATAATAAAATCGTTGATGCAATGGCCTGTAAATGCCCCTAAAAACGAAATGAATCACTCCCATTCCCCGTATATACGAAACAAATCACCCCCACCCCTGCGTAAGGAGATATTACGCGCGCGATGTATTTCTAACGAATCAAATCGATTAAAAACAACTTGCGAAAGAATGTAAAAACAAAGAGAAACAAGCAAAACAGCATCGAACCTATCCGATGGAGCAAGTGCAAAAACTTGCAGGGTTAAAAACCATCAACCCGGTTAACCACGCTGCAACCCTTGCAGACACTACGAAACTTAAAATAAGGCCCAAAACAGACCATTTAAACGATTGCACCCCCTTAATGGTATCCAATATTTACCCTCCATGTTAAAAACAAAAATAAACGGTTTAAAAAGCAAAAAAAGCAGGTAGTAAGCAACTACCTGCAAAAACATGCAAAAAAAAGCTCCACGCTAAAAGCATGGAGCTTTTTTAAGCACTACAGTCAATTTACTTTATGATAAATTTTAAGTTCTATTTATTTATTTATTACAACGCCCCCAACTCTATGAGGGCTTTTTTCAACTCTTCCCGGCGTTTGATGGATACAATCCAGCCGGGAGTTACCTGGTCGTTTACCCGCAAAAACGGGTTAAAGCGACCGAATGATTTTAACAGGTCTTTCAACGGTTTGGTTTCACCGATTACAGCTACCGATTTATCGCTGTATTTTACCAACTCAACCGGTGTAGGTTTTGCTGCTTTTGACTTTGCAGCCTTTGCGTTACCTTGCTGCTCCAGCAATGAGAGCAGCTTTTTTTTAACTTCCGGGTTTGCTAGCATCTTAGCCAGCTCGTCCTGTTTGTTTTTAGCTGTCATAAAATTAAATTTTTAATTGTTAAAGCTGATTCCTGTCAAAAATATCCCAAATGCTAAGAATAGTATAAGACTAATAGCCATAACCTCACTATTCTGAACAAGGCTAAAGGTTACAGCGCAAACGATAAGTATAAAAATGCTTATCATTCTTAAAACGGGCGTGGTTTTCTTTGTCGTTTTCATAAACGTAAAATTTAATTGGTTACGTTGCAAACATACATTAACAATTTTACACCCTCCAAATTTTTAACGTTAAAAAGTGTTAAAATAATAAAAAAAAGTCATGCAAGCACCGAAAATATTAGGATGCAGGTAACAACGACAAAAACTAACAAGCGCCACAACCGGTTAACAGGTAATTAATAACACGTATTATTCAGATACAATTATTATACAACCGCCTCAACCTGTGTGGCCGTTGGTGGTGTTCCCGTGGGGGGGTGCTGTAAATTTTAGCCCTTTATTTGCTTTATTTTTGTTTGGCTGGTATATTGTACGCCGGGATAAAGTTAATTGATTTAATGCCCCTGTAATTACCCCTAATAGTTCGAAATAACCAGCCCGCCCGCCCGCCGGGATATATCGCAACAATATCGCGACCGCTGTAATTCGATTGATAGCAATTAAGGGGGGGGCTATTCAGACCAGCGACGCCCCCGGGAGAGCGGGACACCCCCTACCCGACGCGCATAATACTCCGACCCGTATGGTTAACCGTCTGGAGATTTGGTGGGCTGGTGTAGTCTGGTTGGATGGTGTAGATGGGGAGTGTTGTCAACCGGGGTTGGTAACCCGTTGGTGGTGGTTGATGGCTTAGGATAGGGGGGGTGAGTGGAAATTATTGGTGTCTGATGATACTGGTTGTGGTGAGAAGGATGGTTGTCTGCTATAGGATGGTAATAGCGAAAAAAAAAGAAAGACAAGCCGGTTGATGGCTTATCTTGGTGTATGTATAAAAGTATGTTGGTGTAATGATGGGATTATAATGATGCTGTAAAAAATATCGTTTTAAACGGGCGATTTTAGTTCTACCCTTACTGCACCATTACTCATATGGAGATAATTGAAATAATGGCTTAAAAATGGCCTATTTTGCCGTTTTGTTTGATAGGAATCCGAATAAGTTTTGTGCTTGTAAATCTTTTTCTTTTCGTTTTTCATTAAGTCTTTTTAAAATCAATTCAATATTTCTTTGTTCTTTATCGATAAGAATATAGTTTCTATTAAGTTGTTCGCAAACGACACCGACCGTTCCGCTACCGGCGAATAAATCCAATACGGTATCACCCTCGTTGCTGAATGATTTCACGAAAAACGCAACAAGTTTTTCCGGGAACACAGCACTATGTTCCATTTTGGGAGTAAATTGGTTGGTAACATTATTTGCATGTATAACATTAGACGGTCGGACAAACTCCAAGTGCTTTAAATTATCTTTATTAACAACCATTCCACTTCCATTTCTTGGTGTTTTACAGTTCTTTCTAAACGCTCTTGATTTAGATTCTTCGCTTATTGGTGTTCCACAGGCCAAAGCATTAAAAGTAATATTTTGCACATTTTCTTTTGTAAAGTGATATACGGGTTCAAAGCCATTTTTAAATCTTCCGTATGTTCCTGTTGGGAATGCGTTTTTTGTCCAGCAATACTCTTCTACAAATAAAAAGCCAACTTCTCTTTTAAGCATTATTACCAATTCAAAAACATACAGGCTTCTTTCCCCTTTACTGATGTGTGGTTTTATATTCAGGAAAAAACTACCTGTTGGTTTTAAGACTCGCTTAATTTCAAAGGCAATGGGTTTAAACCATTCTAAATATTTGTCTTCCGCAATACCTCCATAGGTCTTTTTTCTTTGTTCTGCATAGGGGGGAGATGTAAAAACCATATCCACGCTGTTATCGGGAAGTTTCTTTAATTCTTCTTCTGAATACCCGTGTATTACCATAATTTTATATTTCAAAATTTATTTTCCCACGCCTTCAAGAAAAATAATTTTTCAGTCCGTTTGTGAGTTTTAAATTGATTCATAGAATTCGTTATCTCTTTTTCCCAAAGACATACAAAATCATCTGGTGCTTGATATTCTGAAACAAATATGTTATGCCCTTTTTTACTCATATTCCTACACCAATCAAAAAATTTGTCATGATTAAAATCATTTGATGTTGCATATCCTGTAGTACCTTTGTATGGTATATCACAATAAATCAAACAGGGTTCGTTGAAATCAAATTCAGAATAATCCATTGAAAAAAATAACACACCATCCATGTCCTTTATTTGCGATTCAATGTTTCTAATACTTTCATCAACATAGTTTCTTTTATCTTTACCAATTCCTGAATATCCACCATTGAAAAATTTCCCATTAAAACTCCCCATCCATCCAATCCACCCAATCAAAAAATCATCAAACTCTATATTAGTTCCGTTCTTGTATTCGGTTTTTGCTCTTAAATATAACTCTCTTGGAATAAAATGTGGTCTTTCTCTATTTTCCTGAAGACCTTTCCACATTGCAATAAGGTACTTATTATTATCATTTGCAATTCTTTTACCATCTACGTGTCGAATGACATTACACCAACCACAAAACAAATCAACAAAATATTGGTCTGTTTTTCTGTATTTCAACATTATCGGGATTATATCTTTTGCAATCCGACTCTTGCTCCCCATGTATTTCATTGGTTGTTTTATTTTAATTAAAATACATTATACCCAATAAAAAATATTAACTTGACATCTCGGGGCAGTAAAGACCTCATCCTTCAGCGTTAGGGATGTATGTATGATGAAACCATACATATACATGAGTTATCGAAAGCGTAGGATACTGCTATGATTGAACAGTATCCTACACAAATCGAAAAAACTAACCGATTTTCTTCAAGTGTCTTAAATTCATTTCTGCCATGCTATTTAGTTCATGTAACTTAATTAGCCAACGATTAATATCTTCAATAATACTTTCAGGTTCTTTTTCTTTTACGGATTCATTCATTGGCTCATCATACTTTAAAATAGTTTGTAGTTTTTGTCTTGTCTCTTTTAAGATGCTATCGTAACGATTGACAGCATTTTGTAATCCTTCCAGAATTAATATCAATCCCGGAATTTCAGCCTCGTTAACTGGAGTAAGTTCATAGCTGCTTTCTGCTTTAAGCTTTGTCTCGTACATAATTTTGTTGTTTTAAATATGCCAGCCTCTAACAAGGTATTGCTAAAAGTGGGGGCTGACATTCCACTAATAAGCAAATTCAATATATTGATTTAAAGTTATCCCAATAGATTAGTTTACCAGTAAACATAATATCTCCATAGTTTAAAAGAAAAAAATGTTTTAAATGATGCCAATCTTTAAACCCGTCTTTAATGGCGAAATCGTTTAGCTCGTATATTGTGTTTAATGGTGTATTGGGAGTATAACATATACATCCATATTCACCTATAATTACCTCGTTACACATAATTTCGTCGTACCTAAAATCAAGTGTAATACCTTCTATTTTACTTACTTCACCAACACCAAATTGGTGTGGAACAACTTTTTTGTTTTTTTCTTCAGGTTCACCAAGCCAGAAGTCGATTTTGCTTCCAACTTGCCAACGGTTACGACTATCCCTACGAATAGTGTGTATTTTTTTACCATTAATAATTTTTTCCTTAAATTCTATTTCTGAAAATGATAGAATCATGGCTATTTGTTTTAGCTGAACATTTTCAACTTCATCAGTTATTTGAACTTTGTATTCCATTATGTTTGATTTATTTTGTGTAATTATTGTAATACATATACATAAGTTACCAACAATGCTAAAATTCCAGTTCCAATCGAACTTTGCGAATTGAAGCATCGGTAAGTAACATATCCATTCTTTCTTGTGTCAATATACAAGGAGCAGTCCAAGTGTTTAAATCATAGTCAACAAATTGCACTTGATATGTTGCTTGCCTTCTTACTGCATCCCTTAGAATTTCCTCTAATGAAAGCACAGTTGTTAGCACAGTATGACCGCAATTGGCGGTGCTGTCTGTGGTTGTTGCTTTTGTATTGTTTTCCATCTCAATCTGTATTTTAAAAGTTATTGCTATTTAATCCTCCAACTGACGGTTATACTCAAATTATGCGTTATAATACTCCTTCAACTTTTCGAGTTCTCGCTCTAATTTATAAACTTGGTTTTCCAAATCATCTTTTTCGGATTGAAGCTTTGTAATTTCTTCTTCCTTTTCTTTCATGCAGTAGGGGCAAACATTTACTGATACCTGTAAATATTCACGATTACGGCTTTTTCTTGTATCACTTTCTCCGCAGAGTCCCGCTCCGCAGGTATTGCAAAAAACCTCAAAATCTATATCAATAGTTTGAGTTACTTCAATTTCTACATCCTTAAATGTTGGCATATGATTAAATTTTTAGTTTGTACTCGTATGTCATTTATTTATATGTATGATTTTGTCATACATATAAATGAGTTATGTGCCATTTTACAGATACCATCTAAAATTAATGAAGCATATACTTAACCAAAATCGCCTATCTTGTGGCTGCCAAGATACACTTAATAAACTTCTATCATTTTCACAATTATCAAACGTAAGCACAGCAAATCCAATGCTCATATATTTGTTCAGCCACAAGTCAAACAAGTGAATTTGATAATCAAAATGGCACATAACACAGTATTTGCGTAATGCCTTTCGTAATTCTAATAATCTTTTCTGCATATTTTTACGCATTGATTTTTTTGTTTATTCTTACACCAATACAAATACAAAAATACTTCATCCTTTACTAAACTCATAGGTACTTTTTAATTCTCATTATTTTACAAATATCAGACGCACCACCCACAAGAACCGAAAGAAAGTCCCTCTTCAAGTTTTGATACCACTTCTTGATATTCTTCTTCGGTAATTTTATACTTTTCTAAAATTTCCGGTGTTGATTGATATCCAGTAAATTGCATATTGCTACAAGCGTAATCTTCTGCGTTTCCTGAATCTCTATCATATTTTTCACCAAAATCATGATAGTCAGCATTTATACCATTTATAGTAAATACGCTTGTTTCACAAAGTGCGCTGTAAATTATTAGTTCTAATTTCATAATTCAATTTTTTTAAAGGTTCTACTTATAATTTCACGTTAAATTTTCTCTATCGCCTTGAATATGGCATAAGCCACCTTCGGAACTATGGCATTGCCGTAGGCTTTACATGCTAATGAATAACTTTCCGATTTATTGCCCTTTCCAGCTCGTCGGCGTTGGTGATGTCAGTAATGCTTAACTCGCATATTCGCACCTCGATATCCTTAATGGTTATAGATGACAGCTCGCAATAGCGCTCTGTTTCATCTATACCGTTCACGTTATGGCTTATTTCCACCCTGTTACCGTATGCTGCGTATATAGTTACCAGCAGCTTGATAGGGATTTCCTCTTCGATGATTATTTCGTACTCGTATTCACCATCACCACGGGCATCACGCCTAAACCGCTCAGCAATTGTCTCGGCGTATAGTTCGATTTCATTTTTGCTAAATGTAATCATGGCATTATGTTTTTTATGTTAGACATAGGTTATCTAAATCGATTTAGATTTTGTTTAGTTTAACGATTTCAGAACGGCAACCTCTTATCATTGCCGTTGATGTTTATGTGGATGTATTCGCCCATAATTCGGCTAAACACCCTCGCCCCGTAACGCTGCGTTATCTGCTCCAGCATCAGATTCGTGGTAAGAACGGTTAGCAGTCCTCGGCTGTAGCGTTCCTCAATCAGGTAGGCCACGCAATCAATTACATTCCCATAGTTGTTAACGATGCTCTCCGTTCCGATGTCATCCACCACTAGCGTGTTGTGCATCTTCCCTAACTTCTCGAACCTTTCGATGTTTGTCGCCGCTATCGTTGCCACCTGCCTCGCCGTCGAGTAGCGCAGGGTTATATCCACCAGTTGCCCCCTGTATATGCCCCGAATGTCATCTATAAGCGAGTAACCACATAATGCCTTTACCAGCGTGGTCTTACCCACGCCAGGCGCTCCCATTACCAGCAAGCTTTTACTCGGTATGATAATCTCATTGCTGCAGGCGTGTGTCCAACGTATTAGCAGCTCGATTTCACTTTCCAGCGTTCCGTCGTATTTCCCTCCTGTGTACATCTTCAGGATTTCAATAAACGCCCTCTTAGCGACGTCCATTCGGTAAGGTTTGTATGCTATTCGTTCCATATTTTTAAGATTTGTATTGGTTTAGGTCAATTTTAGTCCAATCGATTTTCTTCCACTCGCTCTGTGGTATGTTGTTCCTCTGGCAGTAGTTCATCTTGGCAATCGCCTCGCTATAGTTGGTTGGCGTGCGAAGGTCTTTAACCTCGGTTAATTTACCATTTGCCCAGCTGCCGTTTTTCCCATTTCCGTTAATTCCAGCGTGCATGAACGCCTCATCACGGAATTTCTGGTTTTTGAAGAAGAACTCGGTTAGTTTAAGGTACTTGGTTTCGCTCACCGATGAAATGTAGGCGGGTAACCTATCGATAATGGCTTGCCTTTCCTCATCGGTCAGTTTATTATACCAGTATTCGCGGCAGTACTTCATGTTGCTATGACGTTCCATTGGGTAGATGCTCCAGAACCTTTCGAAACTGCCGTC